>Ga0182006_1000017_pt1 | contig 299454 bp, 260 predicted proteins | sample Sormic07211104_1_FD_123022 | JGI IMG/M metagenome (GOLD analysis project Ga0182006, IMG submission 123022) | Rhizosphere microbial communities from Sorghum bicolor, Mead, Nebraska, USA - 072115-104_1 MetaG | ecosystem: Host-associated > Plants > Roots > Rhizosphere | place: USA: Nebraska...
AGACGGTGGCCGTGTTCCCGCCCAGGTAGTACTTGGCATAGTAAATCGCGGCCGAGGCGCGTACCACGTAGCCGATGGTGCCCACCACGCACACGCCGCACAGGATCAGCCACTGGTCGTTTTTCAGCAGCAGTTTCAACTGGTCCGACAGCGACTGGCGCTGCACCACGTGGCGCACGCGCTCGGTGGTGGTGAATACGCAGAACAGGAACAGCACCACGCCGATCACGGCCATCACCGCCATCGCGGCCTGGTAGCCCACGGCCGGGTTGCCGTGGCCCCAGCGCTCGGACAGCACTGGCACCACCACCGTCACCAAGAAGGCGCCGATCTTGGCGAAGAACAGGCGGTAGCCGTTGGCCGACAGGCGGTCCTGCGGGTCGTCGGTCAGGCTGCTGGGCAGCGAGATGTAGGCCACGCCCACGCCCGACGTCATCAGCGTCATGATGATGTAGGTGGAGTAGGCCCATACCAGCTTGGCGCTGTACTCCCAGTCCGGCGTGGTAAACACGAAGAACACGCTGATCCCGTAGGGAACGGCAAGCGCCAGCAGCCACGGACGATAGCGGCCCATGCGCAGGCTGGTGTAGCGGTCGGTGAGCTGGCCGACCACCAGGTCGCCGATGGCGCCCACCACCTTGACGACGAAGAACAGCAGCGCCAGGTCGGAGGTCTTGAGGCCGTAGATGTCGGTGTAGAAGAACGTGATGATCAACATCATCGACGAGATCACCACGTTGAGCGCCATGTCGCCGGCGCCAAAGCCCACTTTTTCCAACAGCGATAATTTTTTATTCGACATCTGCTAGCTACCTCTTATCAATGCAGCCATCCCGCACGCGGCGGGATGGCTTGGGATACTACGGAATTACTTAATACTTCAAGTTCATCGACAGCCCCACCGTGCGGTCGTAGCGGCGGGTATCGCGCGGGAAGTCGTTCTCGTTATCCCAGTAATCGCGGTATTTGAAGTTGAGCAGGTTGGTGCCGGTCAGGTTGAGCGTAACCTGCTTGGTCAGCTTGTAGCTGAGCGAGCCGTCAAGCGACGAACTTGGCGCCACGATCAGGTCCTTGCCGGCCAGGTTGGCCCGGTCGGGCGTATCGGCATACAGATCGACAAACTTCGAGCGCCAGTTGTACGCCAGGCGCGCCGACCAGGCGTCCTTCTCGTACAGGCCAACGATGTTATACGACAGGCGCGACAGGCCCTGGAACGGCTTGTCCAGCAGCAGCGGCGTATTGCCCGAGGTGACGCCGCCTTCGGTGTAGGTGACGTTGGCCTGCAGGCCAAAGCCGCTCATCCATCCGGGCAAGCCATCATAGAACTGCTGGTACGCCAGCTCCACGCCTTGCAGGTGGCCCTTGTCCGAGTTGGTTGGGCGGGTCACGTTGTAGGGCACGCCCTCGAAGTTTTCCGACACCACGCGGTTGACGATGTAGCCGTCGAAGTTGTGGCGGAACACGGTGCCGCTGACCGAGCCGGTGGAGGCGAAGTACCATTCCATGGTCGCGTCGAAGTTCTGCGCAGTGAACGGTTTCAGGCCCGGATTGCCGCCGGTGGCGCTGGCCACGTTGGTGGTGCCGTTAGGCTTGATGTAGGCTGTGGCCGGGTTCAGTTGCGCGAAGTCGGGACGGGTCAGCGTCTTGTTGTAGGCGAAGCGCGCCAGCAGGTCCTTGCGGATCTCGAGCTTGAAGTTCGCGCTCGGCAGCACCTCGGTACCCGACGACTTGCTGGTGGTCGGGGTGTAGACAGTGTTGTTGTTGATATCGGTGGTGGCGTTGTTGGCGTCGATGGTCGAATCGGTCTTCGATACGCGTACGCCGATCACGCCTTCCACCGGGTACTTGCCCAGGTCGAAGCCCACGCGGGTCTTGGCATACGCCGCATAGTTCTTCTCGGTGTTGCGGAAGAACGATGCCGGATCGATCGGCTTGGCCGCCGACGAACCAGTGGTCAGTTCGCGCACCGAGGCCGTGTTATTGAGCAGATAACCCGCGCACGGCGTAGCCCAGCTGGCGGTGCCATAGTTTTCCGACATGCCGGGCGTGGTGCACGACAGGCCAGGCACGCTGGCCATGGTGATGCCGGGGCGCGACTGTACGCTGCTTTCGTTGGCCTTGATCGAACTGGCCTTGCGCTCGTTGGCGCGTACGCCGAAGCTCACATCCTTGAAGAAGCCGTCGTTTTCCGGCGTCCAGGTGCCGTCCGCGCGCCAGTCGGTGGACTTGCCGGTGTCGTACCCGTAACGGTCGAAGAACTGCGACAACACGATCTTGGTCGGGTCGCTCAGGCCGGAACCCGTGTATTGCGCATAGGGGCTCTTGCCAGCATTGGTCTTGATGTACGCGCTATCGGCAGTGGTGCTGGTATCGAGGATCGGGTTGGCCCAATCGTATTTGCTGTCGGTGACGGCCAGCTCAGAGCTCAGGCGCAGGCCCGGCGTGGCGCGCCACTTGGCGCCCACGGCGTGCTGCGACGACGTGGTTTTCGACCGCAGCGCCTGGGTGGACAGGATGGTAAACGAGTTGGTCGAGTTGATGGTCTCGGTCTGGTTGGTGCCGGGGATCTTGGTGACCTTGATCTGGTCCGGGCTGGTGGCCCACGGCAGGCCGACAAAGAAGTCGGTCTCGTTGGTCCGCTTGAAGGTCGAATACAGGCCTTCGGCATACACTTCCAGGTCCGCGTTCGGCTTCCACTGGAACGCGTAGTTGGCGGCCTGGCGCTTGCGCTCGCCGTGGATGTTCTGCAGGCCGACCAGGTCCGGGCCAGTCAGGTTGGGGGCGGCAAAGCTCTTATCGATCGGGAACGTCTGGAACACGCGTTCCTCGGCATAGCGGTCCTTCACCGACGACACGCCAAACAAGGCGCCCACTTCGCCGGCGCCGGTTTTCCAGCGGTTGGAGATCATGCCCGAGAGCTCGGGATCGGTGGCGTTGGCCTTGTCCTTGTTCTTGCCGCCCACCTGGGCGCTGGCGGTAAATTCCTTGAAATCAAACGGACGGTTGGTGCGCACGTCGATCACGCCGGCCACGCCTCCTTCCATCAGGTCCGCGCTTTGCGATTTATAGACATCCACGCGCTGGAGCATGGTCGAAGGAATGTCGGCCAGCTGGATATAGCGGCCGGTGGTCGTAAACATTTCACGGCCGTTGAGCAGCGTTGCAATGCCGGGCAAACCGCGAATGAGCACGGTATTGGCTTCGCCCGCATCGCGGCGCACCTGGATGCCGGTCACACGGGCCAGGGTTTGCGCCACGTTCGTGTCCGGGAACTTGCCAATGTCGTCAGCGACGATGGAATCGATGACGTTGTCCGCGTCCTGTTTGAGTTTTTGCGCCGATTCGGCCGCGCGGCGCATGCCGGTCACGGTAATGACCGAAACGTTGGGATCGGCGACGGGCGTCTCCGTTGCCGGGGCCGGCACCTCTTGCGCCAATACAGGGAAAGCAGACAGCAGGCCGGCAGCCGCCAAAACTGCGACGCCCGACTTGAGGACGAGGGAATGCTGCGCGCGAGACGATGCCGTCCCGTTGATCGTGGTTTTCATGTGTCTCCAGTGCTCGTTGTTATGTGGTTCTACCCCAGCCTGTATCGGCTGTTGAAATGATCTTATTTGTGAGCGGGAAAACAAACCAATCAATTTTTTGGCGTTTTCGATACCGAAACCGGTATCAACATGATCCGGAGCGTAAAAAAAACCCGCACAAGGCGGGTTCGATGGCACGGTATTACAATGTTTACTGGAACGCAACTTCCGTAAAACTGCGTAACTTGCGACTATGAAGCTTATCTACGCCGAGATTGCGCAGCATTTCGAGCGCCTTCATGCCTATGCGCAGGTGCTGGTCCACGCGGTCGCGGTAGAACTGGTTGGCCATGCCGGGCAGCTTGATTTCACCGTGCATCGGCTTGTCGCTCACGCACAACAAGGTACCGTACGGCACCCGGAAGCGGAAACCGTTAGCGGCAATCGTTGCGCTTTCCATGTCCAGCGCGATGGCGCGGCTCTGGCTGAAGCGGCGCTCCGGCGTGCGTTGCGGCAGCAGTTCCCAGTTGCGGTTGTCGGTGCTGGCCACGGTCCCGGTACGCATCACGCGTTTCAGGTCGTGGCCCGTCAGTTGCGTGACCTCGGCCACGGCGGCTTCGATCGCCACCTGCACCTCGGCCAGCGGCGGGATCGGCACCCACAGCGGCAGGTCTTCGTCGAGCACGTGGTCTTCGCGCACGTAGCCGTGGGCCAGCACGTAGTCGCCCAGTTCCTGGGTGTTGCGCAGGCCCGCGCAGTGGCCCAGCATCAGCCAGCAGTGTGGGCGCAGCACGGCGATATGGTCGGTGATGGTCTTGGCATTGGCAGGACCGACGCCGATATTGACCATCGAGATGCCGGAACCGTCGGCGCGGATCAGGTGGTAGCCCGGCATTTGCGGCAACCGTGGCGGCTGGGTGCCGTAGGCGTCGCCCGGCGCTGCCGGCTGGCCTACGCGGCGCGTGACCAGGTTGCCCGGTTCGACAAAGGCGATGTACTCGTTGTCGCCCTCCCCCACCGGTTGGCTCATCAACTCGTGACCGAGCTTGATGAATTCGTCGATATAGAACTGGTAATTGGTAAACAGGACGAACTTCTGGAAGTGCTCACACGACGTGCCGGTGTAGTGGCGCAGGCGTTGCAGCGAATAGTCCACGCGCGGCGCGGTAAACAGCGCCAGCGGCTGGGCCTCGCCCATCGCCGGTTCGTGGGTGCCGTTGGCGATGCCGTCGTCCATGGCCGCCAGGTTGGGCAGGTCGAAAACGTCGCGCATCAGCATGCGGCGGTCGGTGGTCAGGCTGCCTTCTATATGTTCGTGCTCGGCGAACGAAAAGTGGATCGGGATCGGCTGGGCGCTGGTGCCCACCTCGATACGCACCTGCTGGCGATGGCCGTGGTTTTTCAGCAGCAGCTTGAATTGCTGGATGTAATAGCGCTTGAACAGGTCGGGGCGGGTGACGGTGGTTTCGTAGGTGCCGGGGCCGGCGACGAAACCGAAGGCCAGGCGCGAGTCGGCGCGGGCCACGGTGTCGGTATGGACCCGCACGAACGGATAGCAGGCGCGCACATGCTCGCCCACGTCTTCGCCGGCCACGAAGCGCTTCATGGCGTCGCGCAGGTGGGCGATGTTGGCGTCGTAGATGGCCAGCACCTGGTCGAAAGCGGCTTCAGGATCGTCGAATTGCACGGGGGCGATGAAAGGACGGTTCGGTGACATACGACTCCTTAAAAGATAGCTCTGGATTCCATTGTAAGGGCTGCCAGCGGAAGTTGCATAATTCTCCTTACCGCTAGGAGAGGTAAGCAAAAAAGCGGGTGCGCGTAACGTACAATGGGCACCTCTTTTCCACACTGTTCCAGTATGACCGAGCCAGCACCGCAGGGCCTTACGAAGACGCATCCCGACATCCTCTTCGGCCACCCCGACGCCGCGCTGCTGCGCGAGGAAATCCTGGCCGACTTGCTCGAGGCAACTGCCGCCCGCGCCCCCGACCAGGCGGCCCTGGTTTTCGGTGATGTCACCCTCTCCTATCGCGAGTTGAACGCACAAGCCGCCCTGGTGGCGGCGCGCCTGCTGGCCGCCGGCGTGCGCCCGGGCCAAATCGTCGGCTTGTGGCTGCCGCGCGGGATCGAGCTGCTGGTGGCGCAGGCCGGCATCGCCAAGGCCGGCGCGGCCTGGCTGCCGGTGGACGAAGACACGCCGGTCGAACGCCTGCAGGTATGCCTCGACGACGCCGACGGCGCCGGCGTGGTGACCAGCGCCGCGCTGGCGCCGCGCCTCGAACACATCAACCGCCCGGCCTGGACCGTCGAAACCCTGCTGGCCGCGCCCACGGATGGCGAAGTGCTGGCCACGCGCGGCCAGGTTTCGCCCGACGTGCCGGCCTATGTGATCTACACGTCCGGCTCCACCGGCAAGCCGAAAGGCATCCTGATCACCCAGCGCAGCATCTGCCATTTCCTGCGCAGCGAGAACGCGGTGCTGCAAGTGACGGCAGCCGACAAGGTGTACCAGGGCTTCTCGGTGGCCTTCGACATGTCGTTCGAGGAGATCTGGATTTCGTACCTGGCCGGCGCCACGCTGTGGATCGGCCCCAAGGAGATCAGCGGCGACCCCGAAACCCTGCCGCGCATGCTCGATGAAAACCGGGTGACGGTGCTGCACGCTGTACCCACCCTGCTGGCGTTGTTCAACCAGGAGGTGCCCTCGCTGCGCCTGATCAACCTGGGCGGCGAGGCGTGCCCGGAAGCGCTGGTCGAGCGCTGGTCGCAGCCGGGCCGGCAGATGTTCAATACTTATGGGCCGACCGAGGCGACCGTCTCGGCCAGCCTGGCCCGCCTGCGCCCGGGCCACCCGGTCACCATCGGCACACCGCTGCCGAACTATGGTCTGCTGGTGGTGGACGCCAGCGTCGAAGCCGGCAACTTGCGCCTGTTGCCGATCGGCGAAGTCGGAGAATTGTGCATCACCGGACCGGGCCTGGCCGCCGGCTACCTGGGCCGCCCCGATCTGACTGCGGAAAAATTCCTGGCCAATCCCTGGGCCAGCGGCGACCATGACAGCCGCCTGTACCGCACCGGCGACCTGGCGCGTATCGGCCCTGACGGTGAAGTGACCTGCCTGGGCCGCGCCGACGACCAGGTGAAAATCCGTGGTTTTCGCGTGGAGCTGGGCGAGATCGAGGCGCTGCTGGCGCAGCAACCGGGCGTGGGTACCGTGGCAGTGTTGTTGCGCAAGGACGACGGCATCGACCAGCTGGTGGCCTACCTGGTGCCGGAAACTGGCGTGATGCTCGAACCCAGGGTACTGCGCACCGCGCTCGCTGCCAGCCTGCCGCCGTACATGGTGCCGGGACGTTACGAGCTGCAGGCGGCCATGCCGCGCCTCACCTCGGGCAAGATCGACCGCAAGGCATTAAAAGCCATGCCGTTATCCGCGCCGCCAGCGGGCAGCACAGCGGAATCGGACGTGCCCGAAACACCGGCCGAAGCGGCGCTGTTCGCAGCGCTGGCCACGCTGTTCCCCGGCCAGGCCATCCTGCGCCAGGCCGACTTTTTCTCCGACCTGGGCGGCCACTCGTTCTTTGCCGCGCGGCTGGCCTCGACCCTGCGCGCCGATCCGCGCTTTGCCCACGTGACGGTGCGCGACATCTACCAGCAGCGCCAGGTGGGCAAGATCGCCCAGGCCCTGGCCGACGGCGCTGACGATGCCGGCGCAGCCAGGGCCGAAATCGAATGGACGCCGCCATCGACCGTCAAGCGCTGGACCTGCGGGCTGGCGCAGGCTGCCGCCATGCCGGTGCTGGTTGCCCTGCGCATGGCGCAGTGGCTGGCGCCGTTCTTCACGTACCACTTCTTCACCGGCGACCCCGGCGACTCGGTGCCGCGCGCGATAGCCGCCTCGGTCGGCGTGTTCCTGATCGCCACGGTGCTCGAGTTTGCCATTGCGATCACCGGCAAATGGCTGATCGCCGGACGGTTGCAGGCAGGCGAATATCCGCTCTGGAGCCTGGCCTACTACCGCTGGTGGCTGGCCGACCGGCTGGTGGAAGCCGCGCCGGTGTACCTGCTGGCCGGTTCGTCGCTGAATAACTGGTGGCTGCGGGCCCTGGGCGCGAAAATCGGCAAGGATGTCATCATCGGTTCGATGACCTTGCGGGCGCCGGACCTCCTCAGCATTGGCGACTTTGCCAGCATCGGCAACGCCGTCAATTTCGAGAACGCGCGGGTGGAGCGCGGCGTGCTCAAACTGGGACGCATCACCCTGGAGCGCGACGCCTGCGTCAGCTCGTTCGCGGTCATGGAAGGCAATACCCGCATCGAGGCGCAAGGCCACCTGGAAGGCCAGTCGGCGCTGGGCGACGGCGCGCACGTGCCGGCCGGCCGTATCTGGGCCGGTTCGCCGGCCGCAGACGTGGGCGCGTTCAATCCCGCGCGCCTGCCGCCGCGCCCCGCCGTGTCGGCCGTGCGCGGTCTGACGGAAGGCGTGTTCTTCGTGTTCGGCATCCTGCTGATCGTCACCCTGTTCTTCATGCCGGTGTTCCCGAGTTTCGTGCTGATCGACTGGTTCGACGAGGCGGGCTGGATGCCCTGGTTGCAAGGCGAAGGCATGGGCATCCGCCTGCTGCGCTATTTTGTATTGGCCTTCCCTGCCAGCGCGGTGCTGATCGTGCTCACCGCGCTGCTGTCGGCCGGCATCCGCTGGACCGTGCTGCCGCGCCTGCAACCGGGCCGCTTCGCGGTGCACAGCAATACCTACTGCGCCAAGTGGCTGGTGAGCCAGATCCAGGAATCGAGCCTGAACGTCCTGCATGGCATCTACGCCACCGTGTTTGCGCCGTACTGGTACCGGCTGCTGGGCGCCAAGGTGGGCAAGGATGCGGAAATTTCCACCGCCCTGGGCGTGGTGCCCGACATGCTGACCCTCGGCGACGAAACTTTCATCGCCGACGCCGTGATGCTGGGCGACGAGGAAATCGACGGCGGCTGGATGACCATGCAGCCCACCGTGATCGCGAACCGCAGTTTTGTCGGCAACGGCGCCTACATCCCGGACGGCACCGTGCTGCCGGAGCAGGTGCTGATCGGCGTGCACTCGCGCGCGCCGGGCAACGCCCGCATGAACACCGGCGACACCTGGCTCGGCTCCCCGCCACTGAACCTGCCCGCGCGCGAGCAGACCAGCGGCTACCCCGAGTCGCTCACGTTCCATCCGTCGCCGCTGCGGCGCCTGGGGCGCGGCTTGATCGAGGCGTTCCGCATCGTCGCGCCGCATGCGCTGGTAATCGCGGTGGGCTACACGGTGGTGCTGGAAGTGATGCCGGCCGCCGGCGCCGGCCGCTGGGCCGAAGTGATCTGGGACCTGACGCTGGCCGGCCTGGTGTACGGCGTGGGCAATTACGTGTTCGTGGTGCTGCTCAAGTGGCTGCTCATCGGCCGCTACCGCAAACAGTCGGAGCCGATGTGGACGCCGTTCGTGTGGCTGTCGGAAGGTGTGACCAACCTGTACGAAGGCATCGCCGTGCCCAACTTCATGCGCTACCTGCGCGGCACTCCGTGGCTGCCGCTCGCCTTCAACCTGATGGGTGCAAAAATTGGCAAGGGCGTGTACCTCGACACCACCGATATCACCGAATTCGACTGCGTGTGCATCGGCGACCACAGCGAGCTCAATGCCCTCACCTGCCCGCAAACCCATTTGTTCGAAGACCGGGTGATGAAGATCGACAGGGTCGATATCGGCGAACGGGTATACCTGGGACCGCGCAGCGCGGTACTATACAGCGCAGTAGTCGGGCGCAATGCGCGCCTGGGCGCCCTTACGCTGGTGATGAAGGGCGAACATATTTCCGCCAACGGCAACTGGGCCGGCTGTCCCGCCGCGCCAGCAAAGGCATAAGAACATGAATAGCATGCAAAAACTCACTGTCCACGCCTGGCCCGGCGCCGCACCCACCATCGACGATGGCGTATTCGTGATGGGCCTTGCCACCGGCGAGCAGCGCGAAGAAGCGCGCCTGCAGCTGCGCCAGGCCCTGGCCGAGGCGCTCGGTGCGCTGTTCGACGTGCCGCCGCGCGAGATCGAAATCGAAGCCTCGCCCGGCGCCGCGCCGATGGTGGTCATGCCCGACGGCCAGCGCCTGCACTGCTCGTTCGCGCACGATGGCGGCATGTCGCTGGCGGCCGTGTGCTTCAACGGCCCGGTCGGCGTGGACCTGATGCTGTCGGAGGAAGTGGCGGGCTGGGAGGCCGTGGCGCGCGACTACCTGGGACCCGAGGCCACGGCGCGCATCGCTGCCACACCCCGCGACGAACGTGCCGCCGTATTTGCGCGGGCCTGGACCGCGCGCGAAGCGCACCTGAAGTGGCTGGGAGTGGGACTCGACGAGTGGCCGGCGCACAGCCAGTCGTCGGGAGCGACGGTGACGCTCGATTTGCCCGAAGGCCTGGTGGGAACGCTGGTTTACGTGGACGGCGCCACGTCGCTCATGCCAGCTTGAACGCCTCCACCACCACGCGCGCAGCGGATGCCAGGATCTCAGAGTTGGCCTTGTCGTCCTTGCCCGGCTGCGTGAAGTAAAGCGCCATCACCACCGGCGCCTTACCCGTGGGCCACACCACGCCGATATCGATGGTGCTGCCATACGACCCGGTACCGGTCTTGTCTCCCACCTGCCAGTCGTACGGCACGCCGGCACGGATGCGCGTGTCGCCGGTGGTATTGCCGATCAGCCATTCGGTCATCAGCTTGCGCTTGTCCACCGTGAGCGCGGGGCCCAGCGTGAAGCTTTGCAGGGACTTCATCATCGCCAGCGGCGTGGTGGTGTCGCGCGGGTCGCCCGGAATCGCGGTGTTCAATTCGGTCTCCCAGCGGTCGAGCCGGAACGCCTTGTCGCCGATGGAGCGCGCATAGGCCGTCACGCCGGCCGGGCCTTTGATCTGCTTCATCAGCAGGTTGGCGGCGGCGTTGTCGCTGTACTGGATGGTGGCGGCGCACAATTCGCCCACCGTCATGCCGTCGGCCAGGTTTTGCTCGGTGACCGGTGAATGGCTCACCAGGTCGGCCGCCGTGTACCGGATGCGCTTGTCGAGCAGCGACGGCTCGTGCTGCAAGATCGCTGCGGCCAGCATGGCCTTGAAGCTGCTGCACAGCGGGAAGCGCTCGTCGCCGCGATGCGCCAGGATGCGGCCGTCGGCGGTGTTGATTGCCGCCACGCCCAGGCGCCCCCTGGTATCGGCTTCCAGGCGCGCCAGTTGCGCGGCCGGCGACAGCACGGTGGCTGCCGGCGGCTTGTCCAGGATTTCCGCCATGCCGGCCATGGGCGCGGCGGCCAGCGCCAGCAGCAAGCTGCGGCGGGTCGTAAAACAGGTCATCGAAAATTCGCCCAGGTAAAAATTGGTTGTGCAATATGCATCGCCATCATAGCCGAATCGTCTCCCAATCGCGCGCACCGGCGCAGCTTGCGGCGCTACACTGTGCCGATGCAACCACAACCTTTCCAACCTCAAGTACTCGTGGCCGGCGCCGGTCCCACCGGGCTGGTGCTCGCCCTTGGCCTGGCGCGGCGCGGCGTGACCGTGCGCATCATCGACCAGGCCAGCGGCCCGGGGCAGGCATCGCGCGCCATGGTGGTCCATGCACGCACGCTGGAGTTCTACCGCCAGCTCGGCTTTGCGCAGCAGGTGGTGGACCTGGGCATACCAATCCACGCGGTGCACCTGCGCGAGGATGGCGAAGAAGCTGCCGAACTGCCGCTCGGCGATATCGGTGCAGACCTCAGCCCCTACCCGTTCGTGCTGTCGTTCCCGCAGGACGAGCACGAGCGGCTGCTGGTGGAACAACTGCGCGCGGCCGGCGTGGAAGTGGAATGGAACACGGCGCTGGAACACCTGGAGCAGGACGAATGGGGCGTGCGCGCCGTGCTGCTGCAGGGCGCGCAACGCGTCAACACCAGCGCGACCTACCTGTGCGGCTGCGACGGGGTGCACAGCAGCACGCGCCACGCGCTGGGCCTCGCCTTCGACGGCGGCACCTATGACCACCTGTATTACGTGGCCGACGTCCACACCGCCTGCGCCAACCGCGACATCATGGTCCACCTGGACGCCAACAGCTTCGCGCTGATGCTGCCGGTGCGCACAGCCGGCATGCAGCGCCTGATCGGCATCGTGCCTGAAACCGGCAGCGACAACGTCATCTTCGACGACCTGCGGCCCCGGCTCGAAGCGCTGCTGGGCATCGCCATCGACCAGGTGAACTGGTTTTCCACCTACCGCGTGCACCACCGCGTGGCAGCCAGCTTCCGCGTGGACCGGGTTTTCCTGGCCGGCGACGCCGCCCACGTGCACAGTCCGGCCGGCGGCCAGGGCATGAATACCGGCATCGGCGACGCCGTCAACCTGGCCTGGAAACTGGCGCAAGTGCTGCGCGGCGACGCCGATGCAGCGCTGCTCGACACCTACGAACCCGAACGGATAGCCTTTGCCCGCAAGCTGGTGGCCACCACCGACCGCGCTTTCCAGCTGATCGTGGCGCAAGGCGCGGGCGGCCGGCTGCTACGCAACTGGCTGGTGCCGCACGTGCTGCCGGCGCTGGCCGGTTTCGACGCCGCGCGGCGGGCGCTGTTCCGCACCATCTCGCAAGTGCGCATCCATTACCACGATAGCGCGCTGTCGGGCGGACGCGCGGGCGAGATCATCGGCGGCGACCGGTTGCCGTGGGTGCCGGGCCCGGACGGCGCCGATGGCCACGACAATTTCGCACCGCTGCAAACCCTGGACTGGCAACTGCACGTGTACGGCGCAATCGACCCGCAACTGGCGGCGCTGGCTGCCGCCCTGCACCTGCCGCTGCGCGCCTGGCCATGGACTGAAGCGGCCGAACAAGCCGGCCTGCTCGAAGACGCCGCCTACCTGCTGCGTCCCGATCTGCACGTGGCGCTGGCCCTGCCGCGCCAGGAGACCGATGTGCTGCAAGAACTGATCGAGCGATGGGGGTTGCAGTTCGGCGACGACACGGCCGGAGGCGGCCAGCGCGGGTAAAGTCACCGCAGGTCACGGCCCCGGCGTTCATGCTGCAATTGAGGTCGGCTGGCGCAGCCAGGCTGCCAGGTAGCACGCCAGGCGGCCCAGGAAGATGCCGTTGAACAGGCCGTAGATGGCGCAGGTAGCGGCAACGATCGTGGCGTCATGGGCGGCTGCCGGATGGACGCCCATCAGCACCGCGACCGTGTACTTGGTGGCAAAGATGCCCATCATCAGCAGCAGCGGCGCCCAGCTGCCGCGTTGCACCACTGTTGCGGCGGCGCGATTGAAGACGACGGCGCCGCCGTTCGTACGCCAGGCCAGCGCCACACCGGCCGCCGCACCGGCCAGCCAGCAGGCCCACACCGTGGCGCCGCCGCCGAAATACTGTTGTATGCCGCTCACGGACAGGTACAGCATCACGGCCGGAATGATGAACAGGTTGCGGATGCGCACTTCGCGGTCGCGGCAGGCCAGCACGCCGCGGTAGAGCAGGAAGGCCAGCAGCGCCCAGACGTAGAGGGGGGTGTGGGCGATGATTTGTTGCAGCATGACGGACTCCATTGGTATGCAGTTGAGATGGCCACACTATGGTCGGTGCCGTGCCGGTGGGGAAGACGGTGCGACGAAATGCCTGGCGCCGGCGCCAAATGCGGCATTGCAGCGCCAAGTGCCCCGCTCCAGCATTAAATGCGCCTTAACACGGGCGCAATTCCCATTGACACTGATCAGGGCGGCGCGCTATGGTCATCGTCGCGCTGTTTTTTCGCAACTGTTGCATTACCCTCAAGTTACGAAAAATACTTCTAACAAAGAAAAAGGATGTCATGAGCCACCAGCCCCAGAATTTCTCCCGCCGCGACCTGTTGTTATCCGCCCTCTCCGCCACCGCTGTCTCGGTCTTGCCGGGCTTTGCACTGGCACAGGGACAAGCCGGGAATGTCGCACCCGCTGCGCCGGGCGACACCACGTTCGCCAAGCTGCTCGACACCTTTGCCGATGAAATCCTGCGCCTGTCGCCCACCACAGCCACGTCGCTGGGGCTGGACAAGGGTGCGCGCGCAGACCTCAAATCGAAGCTGGAAAACATCAGCCGCGCGGGCGACGCCGCCTGGGCCAGCCAGGTCAAGGCGATCCTCAAGCGGCTCGATGCGGTGGACCGCGCCAAGCTGGGGCCAGACGACCAACTGCGTTACGACACCGTGCGCTACGCCGCCAACGAGGGCATCGAGGGCCTGCGCTTTTCCTACGGCGGCGCGTCGAGCGGTTTCAATGGCTATGCCTCGCCGTTCCCGGTCACGCAGCAGGATGGCGCCATTATCCGGGTGCCGGAGTTCCTGCACTCGCAGCACCAGATCGCCACCGCGGCCGACGCCAACGCCTACCTCGACCGCCTGAGCGGCCTGGCGCGCATGCTCGAGCAGGAAAACACGCGGATTACCAACCAGGCTGGCCGTGGCATCATGCCGCCCGACTTCATCGCCCGCACCGCGCTGGCCCAGTTGAAGGAATTCCGCGCCACCCCGGTGGGCCAGCAAAAGCTGGTGCAGTCGCTGGTCGACCGTACCCAGAAGCTGGGCATCGACGGTGACTGGGCCGCGCGCGCGACCAAATTGGTGGAACGCCAGGTGTATCCGGCGCTCGACCGCCAGATCAAGGCGTTTGCCGCCGCCACCGCCAAGGCCACCGATGTCGCCGGCGTGCACCGCTTGCCGGACGGCGAAGCATATTACGAATGGGCGCTGCGCCTGGGCACCTCCACCCGCCTGTCGGCCAAGGAAATCCACGCGATCGGCATGGAACAGAACCTGGCGCTGCAAGCGCGTATCGACACCATCCTGAAAGCGCAGGGCATCACCCAGGGCACGGTGGGCGCGCGCCTGCTGGCGCTGACCAAGGACCCCAAGCGCTTCTATGCCGACAACGACAAGGGGCGCGAGGAACTGATCGCCTTCTGCAACGAGCGGGTAGAAGCGATCCGCGACCTGATGCCGAAGATCTCGCGCATGAACCTCAAGGTGCCGCTCGAAATCAAGCGCGTACCTACCGACATCGAGGCGGGTGCGCCGCTCGGCTACATGAACTTCGCCTCGCTCGACGGCACCCGCCCGGCGATCTACTACGTCAACCTGAAATCGACCACGCTGTGGCCCAAGCAGGAACTGACCACGCTCACCGCGCACGAAGGCTTGCCGGGCCACGCCTTCCAGGGCGCCTACCTGGCCGAGCACCACGACCGCCTGCCGCTGATCTCGTCGCTGATCGGTTTCAATGCCTTTATCGAAGGCTGGGCGCTGTATGCCGAACAGCTCGTCGATGAACTGGGCCTTTACGCGAAAGACCCGTTCAGCCAGATCGGCTACCTGCAGGCGCAGCAGTTCCGCGCCTGCCGCCTGGTGGTCGATACCGGTATCCATGCGATGAAATGGAACCGCGAACAGGCGATCCGTTTCCTGGTCGAAAACACCGGCCGTGGCGAGCAGGCCATGACCAGCGAGATTGATCGCTACAGCGTGTCGCCGGGCCAGGCGTGCGGCTACAAGGTAGGCCACAACGAGATCGTGCGGCAGCGCGAACGTGCGCGCGCCGCGCTGGGCGCCAAATTCGACCTGCCGGGCTTTAACGACGCGCTGGTGCAATGCTGCGGCGTGCCGCTCACGGTGCTGCCGACCGTGATCGACCGCTACATCGCCGCCGCCCAGCGCACCTGAGGCAAACCGGAGGCGCCATGAAGACTATCGCCGTCATCGGCGCCGGCATTACCGGGGTGACGACCGCCTACGCGCTGGCCAGGCGTGGCCTGCGCGTAACGCTGATCGAGCGCCACCGTTATCCGGCAATGGAAACGTCGTATGCCAACGGCGGCCAGCTCTCGGCGTCGAACGCCGAGGTATGGAACCACCGCAGCACCGTCGGTAAAGGTTTGCGGTGGATGCTGCGCAGCGACGCCCCGCTGCTGCTCAACCCCAGGCCCAGCTGGCACAAGCTGTCGTGGCTGGCAGAGTTTTTATCAGCGATGCCCGACTACCGCGAGAACACGATAGCGATTGCCAGACTGGCGGTGGCGGCGCGCCAGCACCTGTTCCAGTGGGCCGAAGACGAGAACATCGCCTTCGACCTGGAGCGGCGCGGCATCCTGCACATCTACCGCGACCGCGCCGACTTCGAACATGGCGAAAATGTCTCGCTGCTGCTGGCGCAGGGCGGCGTGCAACGGCGCACCGTCACGCCTGAAGAAATGCGCGCGATCGAACCCGCGCTGGCCGGCGACTATTATGCCGGCCACTACACCGAGAGCGACAGCTCCGGCGACATCCATAAATTCACCGCCGGCCTGGCGCTTGCCGCCCAGCGCCTGGGCGTGCATACACGATACGCGCAGCAAGTGGTGGGCCTGTCGGCCGATGGCCGTGGCGCTTGCGTCACACTGCTGCAGGACGGCGCGCCGGACATCGCCGTGTACGACGGCGTGGTGGTCTGTGCCGGCACCGCCAGTCGCGCGCTGGCCGCCATGGTGGGCGACCGCGTCAACGTCTATCCGGTCAAGGGGTATTCGATCACGGTACACCTGGACGATGATGAGAGCCGCGCCTGCGCACCGCTGGTAAGCCTGGAAGACGACGCCGCCAAGCTGGTGGCCAGCCGCCTGGGCTGCGACCGCTTTCGCGTGGCCGGTACGGCAGAGTTCAACGGTTTTAACCGCGACATCCGCGCCGACCGCATCGCCCCGCTGGTGGACTGGGTGCAGCGCTGCTTCCCTGGCGTTTCCACGCGCAACATCACGCCGTGGGCCGGATTGCGGCCGATGATGCCGAACCTGGTGCCGCGCGTGGGTCGCGGCAAGGCGCCGTGCGTGTTCTACAACACCGGCCACGGCCACCTGGGCTGGACCTTGTCTGCTGCCACGGCCGAGACCATTGCCGAGACCGTTCTTGCTTCAGTGGGTGGACCGCGCTCTGTGGTCCACCGCACTACCCGGCCCTTGAAAATGGCCTAGACTGGAAATACTTAGGGATCGTTCCCACAGGAGAAACACCATGAATGCAAAATCTGTCGCCACCCGCCTGGTGCTTGCCGGCGCGCTGGCACTGTCGGCGCCCGTGTTTGCGGCCTCGCCCACCGTGCACGAGGTCTACGTTGCGGCCGAGGCAGGCAAGTTTGCCGAAGCGCAGGCCATGATGGACCAGGTGCTCAAGGAGCATCCCAACAGCTCGCAGGCGCACTTTGTCGAGGCCGAGTTGCTAGCCAAGCAGGGCAAGTTTGCTGCCGCCCAGCGTTCGCTGGCTACCGCCGAGCGGCTGGCGCCCGGCCTGCCCAAGGTGAATGCCAGCTCGGTCGCCAACCTGAAAACGCTGATCGCCCAGGGCGAGAGCGGCGCGGCGGGCAATGCTGCCCCCAACTACAACCAGCAGGCGCCGGCCAACCGCGCCGGCCGTGACAGCGGTGGCTACGCCAACCGTGCCGAGGCACCGCAAGCCTCTGCCGGCATCCCCTGGGGCAGCGTGCTGCTGATGGGTGGCGTGTTGGTGGCGTTTATCTTCGTGGCAACGCGCTTCATGCGCAACCGCCAGCAGCAGCAAGGTGGCGGCATCGGTGGTAACGGCGGCTTCAACCCAGGCTACAACCCCGGCAACCCGCCTGCTCCAGGCTATCCACCTGGTGGCGGCTACCCGCAGCAGGGTTATCCGCAGCAGGGCTATCCACAACAAGGCTACCCGCAGCAGGGTCCGGGCATGGGCTCGCGCATCATGGGCGGCCTGGCCACCGGTGCGGCAGTCGGCGCGGGCTTCATGGCGGCCGAGGCGATTGCCCGCAATATGAGCGGTAACCACGGCGCCACCGACAGCGCTGCCACCGACGGCGGCCGCAGCGACATCATTTACGAAGACCCCACCCGCAGCAGCATCGTCCAGAACGACGACATGGGCGGCACCGACTTTGGCGTCAGTGGCGGCTGGGATGATGCAGGTGGAGGCTCGGCAGGCGGCGATGACTGGAATTAGCGCTGCTGGCATAAGCTCCATAGCGGCGTTGCTGCTCCCCGCCGTACATTCGTACTGCCTTTGTCGCTGCGCCTTGCTCTGAAGGCTATGCCAGGGCTCTAACTGAATTTACGGGGCGCGCCGCTCGGCCGCCCCTGCCTTCTCCATCGCGACATCCCAATACGGCGGATCGCCGAAAAACTCTTTCAAGTGACCAATCAACAGCTGCGCCTTGGCGTGGCTGGAGCGGCCCGGCATGTGTACGGCGTGGATCGCCGATTCGGCCGGGTCGTGGCGCGCAGCCGAAGTGCGCGCCACCGGCGCCATCGGGAACACCGGCACCAGGGTACCAGCGACAATGGCGTCACTTACCATCCAGTTGGCCAGGTGGACGATGCCGGCACCGGCCAGCGCCGCATGCAGCAGCGTGTCGGTATCGTCGCAGCGGAAGGCTGCTTTGACCGGCAAGGGCTGGTTCTGATTGACGCCGTCGAAGCGCCACCAGGCACGCGGTGACTTGCCCACCATGGTCAGGCACTGGTGCTGTAACAGTTCCGCCGGCGAGGCCGGCCAGCCATGGTATTCCAGGTAAGCCGGGCTGGCGCTCACCACCCGGTGCTGCGGCGCCAGCCGGGTGGCCACCAGTTCGCCGCTGGGCGCCACGCCGGCGCGGATCGCCACATCCACGCGCTGTTCGGCCAGGTCCACCACGTTGTCCCCCACCAGCAACTCCACTTCCAGCGACGGATACCGGGCCAGGAAGCTGACGATGGCCGGCGCCGCGTGCAGGCGCGAAAAGCCGGCCGGCGCGGTGACCGTCAACACGCCACGCGGCTCGCGGTCCAGCTCCTGCACCGCCGCCATGCCTTCGGCCAGTTCGGCCAGCATATTGCGCGCACGCGGCAAAAAGCGTTCGCCAGCGTCGGTCAGCGCCACCTGGCGCGCACCGCGTACCAGCAGCCGCGCGCCCAGCTGCGCCTCGAGCGCGTCGAGCTTGCGCGATACCGACGACACCGACATCTCCAGTTGCGTGGCTGCGCGTGACAGGCTGCGGTGCTCCACCACGGCCAGCAGGCAGTGCAAGGTATCGATCAAGATGTTCTCCAAATTTGCAAATGTTGCAAAGATCATTTGCATGCCTGGCTATTGTGCCATTCTTTCGTGCGATGCATACTTTGGTGTTGCAGCGCACACTAAGACCTTAGAAAAGTAAATTTGGAATACAACACTCGTTACAGCATGGAAGCTCCACGCCCCATTTCCGTCCTTGTCGTCGATGACCACCCGCTGTTGCGGGCCGGTCTGGGCGAAGCCATTTCCAGCCAGGACGACATGCGCCTGGCGGGCGAGGCAAGCAACGGCCGCGAAGCCATCGAGCGCTACCAGGAGCTGCGTCCCGATGTCACCATCATGGATATCGCCATGCCGGAGCTCGATGGCGTGACCGCCTTGCAGCGCATCCGGGGCGAACACAGCGACGCGCGCGTGATCATGCTTACCACCTACAAGGGCGATGCCCAGATCCTGCGCGCGGTGCAGGCCGGCGCGGCCGGTTTCCTGCTGAAAAGCACCCTGCGCCGCGAACTGCTCGACACCGTGCGCGGTGTGCACATCGGCCAGCGCCGCATTCCACCCGAAATCGCCATGGAACTGGCGCAGCACATGGGCCAGGGGCCGCTGAGCCCGCGCGAGATGGAAGTGCTGAACCACGCCGCCAGCGGCAACTCCAACCGCCGCATCGCCGAGCACCTGTCGATCTCCGAGGAGACGGTCAAGGCGCACATGAAAAACGTGCTGTCCAAGCTGGCCGCCAACGACCGCACGCACGCGGTGACGATTGCGCTCAAACGTGGGATCATTACGATCTAGGGTAAACATCTCCCCCCATTCGTCAGAAGGCGGCACCATGGCAACAGTCCACCCGTTTTTCACCGAGCTTGGCGTACGCCATCCCCTGGTCGCCGCGCCCATGGCGGCCTTCTCCACCCCGGCGATGGCGGCAGCGGTGACCGACGCCGGCGCCCTCGGCTCGCTGGCCATCGGCGCCAGCACCGTGGCGCAGTCGCGCAAGCTGATCGAAGAGACGCAAGCGCTCACCGCCGGCCCGATCAACGTCAATGTTTTCTGCCACCCACCGGCCAGGCGCGACGCGCAGCGCGAAGCGGCATGGATCGCGTACCTGGCGCCGCTGTTCGCCCGGGCCGGCATCGAGCCGCCCACCGCGCTGGACGAAATTTACAAGACTTTTATCGCGGACGAAGAAGCGTTCCAGTTGCTGCTCGAACTGCGGCCGGCGGTGGTGAGCTTCCACTTCGGCCTGCCGCGCGCCGAGTGGCTGGCGGCGCTGCGCGCGGCGGGCATCCGCACCATGGCCACGGCCACCAGCCTCGACGAAGCGCGGTGCATCGAGCAAGCCGGCATCGACGCCATCGTCGCACAGGGCGTAGAAGCGGGCGGCCACCGCGGCGTGTTCGATACCGATGCGCCCGACGAAAGGCTGAGCACCTCGGTGCTGGTGCGCCTGCTGGCAAAACACACGCAGTTGCCCGTGATCGCCGCCGGCGGCATCATGGACGGCGCCGGCATCCAGGCCGCGCTGGACCTGGGGGCTGCGGGCGCCCAGCTGGGCACCGCCTTCCTGCTCTGCCCGGAGTCGGCCGCCAACGCCGGCTACCGCGCCATGCTGCAAAGCGACCGCGCCGGTTCCACCCGGCTCACTGCTGCCATCTCGGGCCGCCTGGCCCGGGGCATGATGAACCAGCTGATCGTGCATGGCGAAGCCGCCGGCGCACCACCGGCAGCCGACTACCCGGTCGCGTACGACGCCGGCAAGCAGCTACATGGCGCCGCCAGCAAGGCCGGCAACCACGAATTCGCCGCGCACTGGGCCGGGCAAGGCGCGCCGCTGATCCGGGAAATGCCGGCGGCAGAGCTGGTGCGGGTGTTGATGGCCGAAGTCGATGAGGTGGTGCGGTCACGTTAAGAGCACGTCGTCACCGTAGACCAAGCAGTGAATTAACTTATGTTTTAACGTAAAATCAACTATGAATTTATACGAAAGCATAAGATGACCATCTTTCAGCAACTTCAACAGCGCCGTAACCACCAGGGAAAAACCTTGCAATATCTTGCGACGTTGACCGGCATGAGCGTGCCCCAGGTCAGCAACGTTTTAGGTGGAAAGGTCGATGCGCGGTTAGGCACCATCGAAGCGCTGGCGAATGCCATGGACGCGAGCATCGTGGTGATACCCAAGCATCTGCTGCCCGAGGTGGAACGTCTGTTATCCGGTAAAGCCATCGGCCCGGACGATGTGCCCTCATCGGTGGACCGGTTCCTCGCGAGCACTCCATGAGTCATCCGTTGAGTCCACGTTACCTGGAAGTGCGGCTGCACGGCCAGCACGTGGGCTGGTTGTGCGAGGCAGGTAGGGCAACGCGCTTCATCGCTACCGAGCAATACCTGGCAGAGAACCGGCGCGCCACGCTGTCGCTGTCCCTGACGATCCCTGGTGCCGAGCAGATTACCCAGACCATCCTGAAAAATTATTTCGACCCGGCCGTGTACCGCGAGCGTGGCGAACTGCCGCCTTTCTTCGCCGGACTGCTGCCGGAGGGATCGTTGCGTCGTCGCCTGGCCGCCACGCGCAAGAGCGACCGTGACATCGATGATTTCGGTATTCTGGCCGCCGCCGGTGAAGACCTGCCGGGCGCCGTGACCGTCGTCCCAGCCGACCTCGACAAGCTGACAGCGGTGGCGCGCGCATACGGCGTCACCGGCGGCGCAGACAATCTCGAGATCGCGGTGCCCGAGCAGGCTGCCGAGGGCGCAGCATCGTTATCGGGCGTGCAGGACAAGCTGGCGCTCTCGCGTGCGCGTGACGGAAAACGCTACTGCATGCCCGTTAAAGGCAAGTTGTCGGACCTGATCGCCAAACTGCCGGCAGCCGGCAACGACTCGCAAGTCATGAATGAATATACGTGCATGCAGTTGGCTGGCTTGGCCGGGGTGAACGTCGCACAGTGCCGCCCCGCCCCCATGAGCACCATGGCGGATTACCCGGAGCTGGTTACCGCACTGGGTGCCGAAACGCGCTTCCTGGCGGTGGACCGGTTCGACCGCAGCGCTGGCGACGCAATACACATGGAAGACGCGTGCCAGTTGCTGACGCTGATGCCCGCCCAAAAATATTCCGGCGCAAAACAGTTTGTCAAATTCCTGCAGGTACTGGACCGACTCGGTGCGAACGGCATCGACGATGTGCGTCAGTTTTTCATCCGGCAAGCCGTCAACACGCTGCTCGGCAACTCGGACGCCCACCTGAAAAACTTCAGCGTGCACTACCGCGATGGCGTGCGACCCGCGCTGTCCCCGGCTTACGACATCGTCTGCGTGGCGGCACTGCCGGGCTTTCAGGGCTTCGCCACCAATGTCGCCATCGACAAATTGCAACGGCAAGAAACGCTCGACACTTATGCCATGATCGCCAGGCAGGCGGGCATATCCGAGCGGATTGCGAAAGCGGCGGTGGCGCACACAGTTATGCTGGCAAGGGAACTTTGGCCGAGTGCGATGTTGAAGATGGACGTGCCGGATGCGGTGCGTGCAGCGATCGAGAACAGGCTCAGAACGCTGCCACTCGCTGGCGGGGCCGGGACCTGACCAATGCCTGCCTGCGGGATTCACGAAGGCGGTGAGCGAACGGTACGCGCCGGCAATATTTTCTGATACCGTGGGAGGCTAGCGCCACCGTGGATGCAGTCAAGCATACAGGGAATTAATTGATGAAACACACGCAGCAGATGTCCCGACCGCAAATAATCGGTTTGTCGATCGTCTTCCTCTGGTTTTTCATCGGCGGCATCGCGCACTTTGCCGCCACCGACCTGGAAGCGACCATCGTGCCGCCATATATTCCATGGCCGGTGGCGGCAGTGCTGGTGAGCGGCGTGTTCGAATTGCTCGGTGCGGCGGGCATCCTGGTACCGTCGCTGCGCAGGGCCGCCGGAATCGGTCTTTTCCTGCTGACACTGGCGGTAACGCCCGCCCACATCTATATGCTGCAACAGCCCGAATTGTTCAACGTGCCGCTATGGGCGCTGTGGCTGCGCCTGCCGGTCCAGGTGGCGTTGCTGGCGTTGATCTGGTGGAGTACGTGGAAGCCACGCGGTAACCCGGTAGTGGAGGACGATTGAAAACCTACCATGGCAGCTGCCATTGCGGCGCGGTGCGGTTCGAGGCAGACATCGACCTGGGCGCAGGCACCATCAAGTGCAACTGCTCGATCTGCTGGAAGATGCGGTTCTGGCCGGCGATCGTGCAGCCGGCGGCGTTTCGACTGCTCTCGGGCGCGGCAGAGCTGAGCAACTACCTGTTTCTGACCAAAACCGATCAACACCTGTTCTGCAAGCACTGCGGCGTGCACGCCTTCGGCATCGGCCGCTCGCCGCGCTGGGGCGAGTTCTACGCGGTCAACCTGTCATGCCTCGATGATGTCACAGCCGAAGAACTTGCCAACGCGCCGATCACCTACCTGGACGGCAAGAACGACAACTGGGACACGCCACCGGCGCAGGTATTCCACCTTTGACCGACAGGCGTCGGTCGAAGATGGCCCTGCCCTATTCCGTCATCACCACATGATCACGCGCTGTTCCGGCGGCAAGTACATCGGATCGCCCGGCTTGATGTCGAACGCTTCGTAGAAGCCCGGCTGGTTCATGACCGTGCCCTTGGCGCGGAATTCGCCCGGCGAGTGCGGATCGCTCTTGATCTGGGCGATCGCCGCTTCGGGACGCAACTTGGCGCGCCATTTCTGGGCGAAGCCGATGTACAGGCGCTGCTCGCCGGTCAGGCCGTCGAGTACCGGCGACGGCTTGCCGCCCAGCGAACGCTGGTACGCCTTGTAGGTCAGCGACAGGCCGGAGTTGTCGCCGATGTTTTCACCCAGCGTCAGTTCGCCGTTGATGTGGTAGCCCGGCACCGGGCTGTAGGCGCCATACTGCTTGACCAGGCCGGCGGCGCGGGCCTTGAAGGCGGTGCGGTCTGCCACTGTCCACCAGTTGCGCAGGCGGCCCTTGGCATCGTACTGGCTGCCGGAGTCGTCGAAGGCGTGGCTGATCTCGTGGCCGAAAGTGATGCCCAGCAGGCCGTAGTTCACGGCATCTTCCGCCTTCACATTGAAGAATGGCGGTTGCAGGATGGCGGCCGGAATCGTGATCGAGTTGAGCGCCGGGCTGTAGCTGGCGTTGACGGTTTGCGGCGTCATCGACCATTCGTCGCGATCCACCGGTTTGCCCAGTTTGTCGAGGTTGTATTGGCGGCTCCAGGCACGCGCGGCGCGCACGTTGGCGACCAGGTCCTTCGGCTGGGTTTTCATGGCGCTGTAGTCACGCCATTGGTCCGGATAGGCGATCTTCGGTTTCAGGGCGGCCAGCTTGAGCTGCGCTTCCTTCTTGGTCTCGGCGCTCATCCAGTCCAGGTGTTCGATACCGTCCTTGAACGACGCGACGAAATTGTCGAACATGGCCATCACGCGCGGACGGGTCTCCGGCGGCAGGTACATCGCCACGTATTTCTTGCCGACAGCATCACCGAGCGCGCCGTCGGTGAATTTGAGCGCCAGTTGCCACAGCGGTTCGCTTTGCGGCACGCCGCGCAGGGTCGTGCCCTCGAAAGCGAAGCGCTCCTTCACTGCCGCGCTGTCCAGGTACGACGCGTAGCTTTCGATGATGCGCCAGTTCAGGTAGCTCTTCCAGGCGTCGAGCGGCACGGCAGCGACGGTCTCGGAATAGCCTTTCAGGAAGCTCGGTTGGCGCACCACGGCCGAAGTCTCCTTGCCTGCGTAGCCGGCGGCAGCAAAATACGCGTTCCAGTCGAAGCCCGGCGCCAGCGCGGCGAACTGGTCGAAGTCCACGCGGTTATACGATTTGACCGGATCGCGCATCTGCACGCGGGTCCACTGCACGGCGGCCAGGCGGGTCTCAATGTCGAGCACCTGGGCGGCATGGGCGGCGGCCTGCTTGTCACCGCTCATGGTCAGCATGGTTTCGATATGCTTGAGGTACTTGTCGCGCACGCCCTTGAGCTTGGCGTCGTCGTCCTTCAGGTAGTAGTCGCGGTCGGGCAGGCCCAGGCCGGACTGGCTGATATTGATGGTGTAGCGCTCGGGATTTTGCGCATCGGGCGCCACGCCGGCCGAGAACGGCGTCTGGATGCCGCTGCGTTGCAGCGCTGCGAACAATGCCGGCAAGTCCTGCTTGTCCTTGATGGCAGCCACGCTGGCCAGCTCGGCTTTGAGCGGCTTGAAGCCGGCCGCGTTGCGCGCCTTTTCGTTCAGGTAGCTGGTGTACAGGTCGGCGATTTTATGGGTGTCGCTACCGGCCTTGCCGGGATGCTTGACGGCATCGTCCATCAGCGCGCGCAACTGGCGCTGGGCGATTTCGCGCAGCTCGATATAGGTGCCCCAGGTCGATTTATCGGCCGGGATCTCGGTATTGCGGGCCCACACGCCGTTGACGTAGCCATAGAAATCGACCTTGGGACTGACGGCAGGGTCGAGGGTTTTCAGGTCGATGCCGGAGACCGGCGCAGCCGTTTCGGCGTGCAACGAGGGGGAAGACAAGGCAAGCAAGGCGCAGCAGGCGGCGCTGATCAGCGTACGGTACACGAGATTCCTTCTAGGTATGATCGGAGGCACGCCAGTATCGGTAACACCGGCGGTGTGACAAAAGATTATACCTTTCGGGCAATATCTAAAACAGCGCCGATATGTATCAGTCCATATACAAACGCGTCGAAAACTAGGCGCCGGCCACGGCCGCCGTTATCGTGGCCACGTCGATTTTTTGCATCGTCATCATGGCCTGGAAGGCGCGCTGCGCGACTTCTCCCCCCTGCGCCATCGCCTCGGTGAGCACGCGCGGCGTGATTTGCCACGACAGGCCCCAGCGGTCCTTGCACCAGCCGCAGGCGCTGGCCATGCCGCCGTTGTCGATGATGGCGTTCCAGTAGCGGTCGGTTTCGGCCTGGTCGTCGGTGGCGATCTGGAAGGAAAACGCTTCGCTGTGGTGGAAGGTATCGCCACCGTTGAGGCCAATGCAAGCCACGCCGCACACGGTAAATTCCACCGTGAGCACGTCGCCGGCCTTGCCGCTGGGGTAGTCGGCGGGCGCCAGGTGCACCGCGCCGACCGCGCTGTCGGGAAACACGCTGGCGTAGAAGTTGGCGGCCTGCAGGGCGTCGCGGTCATACCACAGGCAAATGGTATTTTTAGCCATCATCACTCTCCTCGGGAAGGTTGGCGAGACTGAAGATACTACGCCCGCCGCGAAAAAAAAGCCGCGCGGCTCGAAAGCGGCGCGGCCTGAAGCACTTCACAGGAGACTCAATCCTTGGTGGCCACCGCCATGAACGCCAGCACCACGCACGGCACCAGCAAGCCGGCAAAGCCGAACCCAATGTAGGCATAGGCGCCCAGGATACAGCCGGCGGCAAACGCCACCACCGGCCACACCAGCACCTTGCAGCGGCCGATGGCTGCCGGGTCGCCACGCAGCGAGTCGGTCAGCTCGATCACCAGCTGGGTGACGTTACCGGTCATCACCGTGGTGGCGGCCGATTTTCCGAGCAGCAGCTTGCCATAGGCGTTTTGCGTGGCCATGGCGCCGGCGCAGATCATGCCGGTGAGCAGGCTCAACGGTTGATGGGCATTCGCCATCGGCGAAGCGATGTACGCGCAGACGATGGTGGCCAGCAGCAGGAACAGCTGCAGCAGATAGCTGTTGCGCAGCGCCGGGCTGTTGCTGCGCTCCCAGTGCAGGATCAGCATGCGCGAAATGGCCACGAACAGGATGAATACCGGGAACACCAGCAGTTTCGGAATCAGCTCGTGCGCCGGCTCCACCAGCGCCCGGCCGATCAGCACGAAGTTGCCCGTGACGTGGGCCGTAAACAGGCCGAACAGCGCAATAAAGCCCAGCGTATCGACATAGCCGCCCAAGAACGCCAGCGAGATGCCTTGCTTGATATTTCCTCGTTCCATACTATTCCTTGTTTACATCTTGTAGATCGAGCCACGCCACCAGCAGGAACGCGCCTGCCAGGCCGAGGTGCTCGAAGAAGCCGTTGGCGGCTGAAAAACGTTCCGGGCCCGACATCTCCCAGAACCGGTTGGCCATCAGCGTGGCCATGACGGTAAACACCGCCAGGTAGCCGGCGCCCAGCCAGCGGTAAAACCCGGCCAGTATCATCAGCGAAGCGCCGAGCTCGCCGATGATCACCAGCGCCGCCATCGGCGCCGCCGGCGCCACGCCGAAGTGCTGCATCTCGGCGATGGCCGAGTTGAAGTCGGTGAGCTTGTTGAAGCCGCCCTGCAGATATGCCGAGCACAGCAGCAACAGGCAGACCCAGCGCACCCACGGGGCGCGCAGGAAAGCCGGCACCATCACACCGCCCAGCAGGCGCAGCCCAGCGCACCCCAGAAACTCTTGAGGTCGGTGGTAGGCAGCTTGCTGGCCCACGCCGACGCATGCTGGTGGCCGTGGACGTTGCACGCGTTGGCGCAGCCGCACGCCGCCGCCTGGGCGCGCAATTGCGCTTGCTGCTGCTTGCGTTTTTCCAGCTCTTTCAACGCCGCGCGGTTATTGCCGATCTGCTCGCCCCAGCCGGCGTAACCACCGAAGCGGCGCACCGGCGACCAGTCGGGCATGGCCGGTGGCGGTGGCGTGTCGAGGGCGGCAAAGCGGCCGGCCGCATAGACGATCTTGCCGCCGACGACGGTCAGCTCGGACGTCATGTCGGTGATCTCGCTCTCGGCGCAGGCATAAAAATCCTTGTCCGGCACGATCAGGTCGGCCAGCTGGCCCGCTTCGATGCGGCCCTTCTTGCCTTCCTCGTTCGAGAACCAGGTGGTGTTCTCGGTCCACATGCGCAGCGCGGTTTCGCGGTCCAGGCAATTGGCGCGTGGGTACAGCTGCATGCCGCTCACGGTCTTGCCCGTGATGAGCCACGATAGCGACACCCACGGGTTATACGAGGCGACGCGGGTGGCGTCGGTACCGGCCGAGGTCTTGACGCCGGCTTCGAGGATTTTCTTGACCGGCGGTGTGGCTTCCGCCGCGCCGTGGCCGTAACGCTCGACAAAATATTCGCCCTGGTAGGCCATGCGGTGCTGCACGGCCACGCCGCCGCCCAGCGCGGCGATACGGTCGATCGAACGGTCGGAGATGGTCTCGGCGTGATCGAAGAACCAGTTCAGGCCCGTCAGGGGAATGTCCTGGTTCACGCGTTCGAACACGTCCAGCGCGCGGCTGATGGTTTCGTCGTACGTAGCGTGCATGCGCCACGGCCAGCGGTTCTGCGCCAGGATGCGCACCACGCCTTCCAGGTCCTCTTCCATATTGTCCGGCATGTCGGGACGCGGTTCGCGGAAGTCCTCGAAGTCGGCCGCCGAGAAGGTCAGCATTTCGCCGGCGCCGTTATGGCGGAAGTAGTCATCACCCTGCTGGTACGTCACGCTCTGGGTCCAGTTGAGGAAGTCTTCCTTTTCCTTTTGCGGCTTTTGCGTAAACAGGTTGTAGGCAAGGCGGATGGTCAGCTGCTTGGCGTCCGACAGCTGCTGGATCACCTGGTAGTCGTCCGGGTAGTTCTGGAAACCGCCGCCGGCATCGAGCACGCCGGTGATGCCGAGGCGATTGAGTTCGCGCATGAAGTGGCGGGTGGAGTTGACCTGGTATTCGAGCGGCAGCTTGGGGCCCTTGGCCAGCGTGGAATACAGGATGGCCGCATTCGGCTTGGCCAGCAGCAGGCCGGTCGGGTTGCCAGAACCGTCGCGCAGGATCTGGCCGCCCGGCGGTTCCGGGGTGTCCCTGGTATAGCCCACGGCGCGCAGCGCGGCGCCGTTGAGCAGCGCGCGGTCGTACAGGTGCAGGATGAATACCGGGGTGTCGGGCGCTACGGCATTGAGTTCCTCGATGGTGGGCAGGCGCTTTTCGATGAACTGGTGTTCGGTGAAACCGCCCACCACGCGCACCCATTGCGGCGCGGGGGTGATGTCCACTTGCGCCTTGAGCATGCCCATGGCGTCGGCCAGGCTGCGCACGCCGTCCCAGCGCAGTTCGAGATTGAAGTTCAAGCCGCCGCGAATGATGTGGCAGTGGTTGTCGATCAGGCCTGGCAGCACGCGCTTGCCATGCAGGTCGATTACCTGGGTGTTGGGACCGGCCAGCGCCATGATCTCGTTGGCGCGGCCCACGTGGGTAAAGCGGCCATCCTTGATGGCCACCGCTTCGGCGTGCGGGTTGCTGCGGTCGAGCGTGGTGAACAGGCCGCGATGCAGGATCAGGTCAGGCACAGCGTTGGTTGTGGGTTGGGACATCATGCGCTCCTTTTGGTGTCGTCGGATTTTTGGGCGCCCGGCAGCTCGCCGAAGCAGTGCGGCTTGACGTGGTCTTGCACCCACGAGACCTTGGTGGCCTCGGGTTTGAGCCAGGTGCGTACCAGCGGCGGAATCTGTTCGCCGATCAGGATGCCGGCCAGGCCGAGCAAGGCGATCACCGGCGGCGCCGGCGAACGTACATTCAGCAGCGCGTAGATGACACCGACCAGCAGGCCGGTGGCAATCGATATGACATACATTCTCATGGCGGGCCACTCCTTAAAAGTCAAAACTGTACTATCTGAAGTCCAGCACCACACCTGTCTTTGTGCAGGGGACGCCGCTTCATGGCAAGAGGCACAGTGTAGGGGCGCGGCCCGGTCTTGCCATCACTGGTATTGACCCTTTACTACTACCTCTTTCGGGTGATCGGCGGCCTTCCCTCTTTCGTATCACCCTATCTAGGGATGGCGACCCCCCCGGATCGGGTCGTGGCAATTTGCACAATGGCGGGTACGCTGTCGTCACGCTGGCGAACCTTCGCCGGCACGGCAACCAGGAGAAACGACATGCGACTCGATAGCAAAAGCTGGCCTCAAGCGGTCATGACAGGTAGCTCGGGCCAGAACGGATACAACGGCGCCGCGCAACAGGGAGAAAAAGTCACGGTACTGGTGGCCCACGCGGACGCCATCGTCAGCGCCGGCCTGGCCGCGCTGCTGGGCGCCAACGTCGATGTGGACGTGCGCGTGGCGCAAGACGGCGCCGACCTGCATGGCGCCGACGTCGTCATCCTCGACCACAAGGCCGGCATGGAGCATATGCGCCACGCCAGCAGCGGCCACCACGGCGACACCCGGCCACGGGTACTGATCGTCACCCAGCTCGACCGCGAATGGGAAGTGCGCACGGCGATGATGGCCGGCGTGCACGGCTACCTGCTGCAAAACAGCCCGGCCGAACAGCTGCTCACCGCCGTGCGCACACTGGGACGCGGCATGCGCTACCTGAGCGCAGACCTGAGCCGCTGCGTGGCCGACAGCTTCACCCGCATTGGCCTCACCAGCCGCGAGACCGACGTGCTGCAACTGCTGGCACAAGGCCGGTGCAACAAGTCGATCGCGCGCGAACTGGGCATCGGCGTGGGCACCGTCAAAACCCACGTCAAAGGGCTGTTCGACAAGCTGGGCGCCACCGCGCGCACGCATGCCGTGGTGCTGGCCACCAGGCGCGGCCTGGTGGGCGACTATTCGAACACTGCCGCTGCCGCCCGCGAAGCCAGCCAACATTGATACCATTGATACGATAGCAAGCGTTGTCGTTATGGGTACATCCCTGTAGAATCGCGCCCATGCACGCCCTCGCCGCCAGCTCCAACACGCCGCACCGCAACTCGCGCTACCAGCGCCTGGTGATGGTGTTCGTGCTGCTGTTCCTGGCGCTGCAGCTGCTGGGTTCCAATGCGCACGCACACGCGTACGCCGAAAACCACACCGATTGCGCCGCCTGCCAGGTGGCCGACATGCCGCTGGGCGACCTGCCGCCGCCAGCCACGGTGGCGCCGGTGGCCGCCCTGGTGGCGTTCGTGCGGCCCGCGCCAGCGCATCATGCACCGCACATCGGTACCAGCTATCTCACCCCGCCTTCGCAAGCGCCGCCCGGCGTTGCTGTTTTCTCCCTCTGATCGTTTCCAGTTTCAGCGCCTGCCGCTGAACCGACGCTAATTTGACGCTAATTTGACGCTTAATTGACGCCTTGCGTAACGCTTGCGCACGTCCGTGCGCCGTCACGCCCAACATCCAAGGATAGAACATGCAACACGCCCCTCAACTGCGCGCCCTGCCACTGCTGCTGGCCGCCGCTTTCTACACCACTCACGCCCACGCCGAAGACGCGGCAGATGCAGGCGCCGACAAGCCGATGCAACAAGTGGAAGTGACCGCAGCGCACCTGAAAAGCGCCCGTATCGACCTGTCGCCCAACGTGGGCACCACTATCTACACGATCGACCGCCACATGATCGACCAGCTGGGCCAGGGCGACAACACGCCATTCAACGAAGTGCTGCTGCGCCTGCCCGGCGTGAGTCAGGATTCCAAGGCGTCCGGCTCGATCCACGTGCGCGACGACCACGCCAACGTCCAGTACCGCGTCAATGGGGTGCAGCTGCCGGAAAGTATCAGCGGCTTCGGCCAGTCGATCGACACCCGCTTCGTGCAGCAGACCGACTTCATTACCGGTGCGCTGCCGGCGCAATTCGGCCTGCGCACGGCCGGCATCGTCGATATCCAGACCAAGGAAGGCACGACCAAGCCGGGTGGGCGCATCGGCGTACTGGCCGGCACCAACAACCACTACGAACCGAGCGCCGAATTCTTCGGCACCCAGGGCGCCTTCAACTACTACCTGTCGGGCAGCTATCTGAAAAGCGACATGGGCATCGAAAACCCGCTGCCCACGCGCGACGCCCTGCACAACCAGACCAGGCAGGCCAAGTCGTTCGGCGCACTGTCGTACTTCCTCGACGACCAGACCCGCCTGGGCCTGATGTTCGGCACCTATAACGGCCGTTTCCAGATCCCGAACAACCCGGACCAGGCGCCGGCGTTTTCGCTCACCGGCCAGAGCGACGCCGGCGCCGGCACCACCAACGCGCCGTCGGCGCAGCTGGACCAGGAGCAGCGCGAAGTGAACCGCTTCGTGGTGCTGTCGCTGCAAAAAAGCCTGGGCGACCTCAATTACCAGGTGTCGGCCTTCCACCAGTACTCGGAACTGCACTACACGCCGGACGCGCTGGGCGACCTGATTTACAATGGCGTCGGTTCCAACACGCTGCGCTCCAACTCGGCCAGCGGTGCGCAGTTCGATGCCAGCTACAAGCTCAATCCCGCGCACACGCTGCGCGCCGGCCTGTCGTATGCGCGCCAGAACACCCGCAGCGACAATTCGGTGGCGGTGTTCGACACCAACAGCGACGGCACCCAGGCCAGCACCGATCCACGCACCATCATCGACAACATCCGCCAGACCGGCAAGCTCTCGAGCGTGTACCTGCAGGACGAATGGCATATCGCCGCGCCGCTCACGCTCAATTACGGCATACGCTACGACAAGGTGCAGGCCTTCATCAACGAGCAGCAATGGAGCCCGCGCGTCAATCTCGCCTGGCAGGTGGGCAAGGACACCGCGCTGCACGCCGGCTATTCGCGCTACTTCACGCCGCCGCCGCAGGAGCTGGCCGCGCAGGAAAGCATCGACAAGTACGCTGGCACCACCAACGCGCCGGAAGTGGGCGTATCAAGCAATGTGCGCGCCGAGCGCACCAACTACTTCGACGTGGGCGTGAGCCACAAGGTGAGCGCCGCGCTGACCGTGACCGCCGATGCCTACTACAAGAAGATCCACAACATGCTCGACGAAGGCCAGTTCGGCCAGGCGCTGATCCTCTCGCCATTCAACTATGAGCGCGGTTTCGCCAAGGGCGTGGAAATGTCGGCGGTTTACAGCCAGGCCCACTGGGGCGGCTTCCTCAACCTGACCACGCAGCAGGCCAAGGCGCAGAACATCGTCTCGGGCCAGTCGCTGTTCGGCGCGGACGAACTCGATTACATCAGCAACCACTACATCCACGTCGATCACGACCAGACCTACACGGTATCGGGCGGCGCCCATTACCACTGGGGCGATTCGCAGATCAGCAGCGACTTCCTGTACGGCAGCGGCCTGCGCACCACGCCGGACGGCGCCGCGCCCAACTCGGGCCACCTGCCGTCGTACACCACAGTCAACCTGGCGCTCACCCACCACTGGAAGCAGACCGGCGCCGGCGACATCGAGGGCCGCCTCGCGGTGATCAACCTGTTCGACAAATCCTACCTGCTGCGCGACGGTTCCGGCGTGGGCGTGGGTGCGCCGCAGTACGGCACGCGGCGTTCGCTGTATGCGGGCCTGTCGACGAGTTTTTAACCGGCTGGTGCCGTCCGATGGTACTTCGCGTACCGTCTGCGGCGACCGGGGCGCAGGTTTTTCTCCGCTCGATACGCGCCCTTATAATGGCGCGATCATCAAGGAGATTTCATGCGCCTCATACAATCGATCATCGTCCTCATTGCCGCCATCGCCCTCGCCGGCTGCGCCTCCTGGCATAACCCGCGGGGCGCCACGCAATCGGCCAGCCTGGTCGATTACCTGTACCCGGATGCCAAGCAGCCGCCGGCGATGGCGCCGACCGTCGTCAAACTGCGCCCGCCGGTAAGGGTGGGCATCGCCTTCGCTCCCGGTAAAACCGGCACCGACAACCTCTCCGAAGCGCAGCGCCTGCGCCTGCTGGAGCGCGTCAAGGCGTCGTTCTCGCAGCACGAGTACATCGGCAAGATCGAAGTCATTCCGTCGCAGTACATGCGCGCCAAGGGCGGCTTCGCCAACCTGGAGCAGGTGGCCCGCATGTTCGATGTGGAAGTGGTGGCCCTGCTCTCTTACGACCAGGTGCAGTTCAACGACGCCAATGCGCTGTCGGTGCTGTACTGGACCATCATCGGCGCGTACGTGATCAATGGCGAACAATACGACGTGCAGACCATGGTCGATGCGGCCGTCTTCGACGTGCAAAGCCGCAAGCTGCTGTTCCGCGCACCGGGCACCAGCCAGGTCAAGGGCAGCGCCCCGCTGGCCGGCTTCGGCGACAAGGCCCGCGCCGCGCGCGTGGACGGCTACGACAAGGCGGTGGACCAGTTGATTCCGCAGTTGCAGGCCCAGCTCGACGGCTTCCGCGAACGCGTCAAGAACGACGCCGGCTACCAGGTCGAGAACAAGGCCGGCTACAAGAGCGCCGGCGCGCTGGGCTGGGTCAGCCTCGCGCTGATCGCGCTGCTGGCGGGCATGGCGTTCGTGGTTCGCCGCCGCGCCTGACGTGGGGTTTGATGTGCGCTTTATGGCGGCATGGCTGGAGTTCGACCGCCACGCCATCCTGGCCGGCCAGGTTTGGCGCCTGTGGACCGGGCACCTGGTCCACTACTCGGCGCATCACGCGCTGATCGACCTCGCCACCGCGCTGGCGGCGGCCCTGATTGCCGCGCAGTCGTTCGGTGCGCGCCGGGTATTGTGCGCGCTGGCGCTGGGTGCTCCCTTTATCTCCATCGGCCTGCTGCTCATCGCGGCCGATTGCGCGCACTATCGCGGCGCTTCCGGCCTGGCCGTGCTGTTGGCGGAGATGGCCGGCGCCGGACTGTGGCAGCAAGCGCGCGGCAATCATGTTGCGATGGTCCGCGCTGTGCTGGTCCTGCTGGCGGTGGCATTGGCGGTCAAGATCGCCGCCGAGGCGCGCGGCTTCTCGCTGGGCGCCTCGGACCTGCCGCCGGACGTGATGGTGGGCTGGCAGGCACACCTGCTGGGCGCCGTGGCCGGTATGGCGGCAGTCGCGCTGCTGCGCACGCGTGGCCGTTGTGTTCGCAGGACGATGTAGGCATAATCGAGTCGATTTGTTTGTGAAAGTTGACCCGAAAGTTGCCCGCATGTTTTATGCCGAATAAGCTGGTGTCCCGCCTGATCATTGCCACCGGCGTCGTGCTGGTGGTGGCCGCCGGTGGCGCGTTATACCTGATCGGACGTCCGCCCGAACTGCTGCGGGTAGGCGCCAGTTACGGCGCCAAGATCGTCTGCTCCAACGTGTTCATCGCCCACCGCGATCCGCAGGCCGTGCTGGCCGACGACGTGCAGGCGCCCGGCCATCCGCTGCTCAAGTATTTGCGGGTGCGGGTGGACCAGCAGAACAAAACTGTCCATGCCAATTTTCTCGGCCTGCTCGGCAAAGGTCTGGCCGTGTACCGCCCCGGCACCGGCTGCGCCGCCGTGCCGGACGGCGACCTGGCCCAGGCCAACCAGTACCAATACACGCCGATGCGCATCTGGAGCGCCTCCCCCAACGTGCCCTGGCCTACCGGCTCGATGACCGATACCGTGCCGGCCGTGCAGGCGGCCGTCAACGACGACGCACTGGCCGGTCCTGGCATGCGCGGCCTGGTGGTGATCCATCGCGGCCGGCTGGTGGCGCAGCGCTACGGCGCCGGTTTCGGCGTCTCCACCCCATTATTGGGCTGGTCGATGACCAAGACCGTGACGGCAGCGCTGGTAGGCATCGAGACCGGCAAGGGCAACCTGGCGCCGGAACGCAAGGGCTTCTGGCCCGAACGCGCCGATCCGCGCGCGCAGGTCACGCTGGCGCAATTGATGTCGATGACGTCCGGCCTGCAATTCAACGAAGCGTATGGCGACGTCTCGGATGTCACGCGCATGCTGTACCTGGAGCCGGACATGGCGGCCCTCGCCGCCGCGCAACCGCTGGCGCACGCACCGGGCACGCACTGGAGTTATTCGAGCGGCAGCACGGTGCTGCTGTCACGCATCTGGCAGCGCGCGGCGGCCGGACCGAATATGCCGGTCAAGCCGATGACCGGGGCGACGGCCATCGGCGTGCTGGCCCTGCCGCATGACCAGCTGTTCGCGCCGCTGGGCATGAGCAGCGCCCTGATCGAAGCCGACGCACGCGGCACCCTGGTTGGTTCAAGCTATATGTACGCGACCACCCAGGACTGGGCGCGCTTCGGCCAGTTCCTGCTGCAGGACGGCGTATGGCAAGGCAAGCGCATTTTACCGGCAGGGTTCGTGGCATCGATGCAGGCAGCGGCGCCGGCGTCCGGCGGCCAGTACGGCCAGGGCCAGGTGTGGCGCCAGGGACCGTCGTCGGGACAGAACGCGGACGGCCCGTTCGGCCTGCCGGCAGATACCTACTGGATGCAGGGCCACGACGGCCAGTCGATCGCCATCGTGCCGTCGCGCCAGCTGGTGGTGGTGCGCCTGGGACTGACGCCGCGCGCGCTCCAGTATCGGCCGCAGGCGCTGCTGGCGGCGGTGGTGAAGCAGGTCGATGCGATGCCCGTGCCTGTGATGAATCTGAAATCGGCGCCGGAGCTGGATCCCGGCGATGATGAGGACTGAGGGTGGCTTGCGCTCGGCGATCCCGGACTGCGCAGATGGCCGGACACCCGCCGCATACCCTGACACACCTCATGCTGTCAGGTATCGAGGCGTCAGGTTACGAGGATCGCTGCGGCGGTCCAGACGTATCTGCGACGGTTGGAGCGGTGGTTCAATTGCACTTGCCCCTTACCACCGCTGCCACCACCCACGGCAGCGAATAAATACCCACCACCGTAATCGGTCCGATATGTGCAGGCTGGTGTTTCAGCGCGTCGCCATGCAGGCAACCGGGCACCTTGGCCTGCTCGAACGCCGCGTTCAGCCGCGCCTGCGTCACGCCGCCGCTCAACGCTGCTGCGCCCTGCCCCGGCGCCTGCAATGGCTGCGGATCTTCCGCGATGGTGTCTCGCACGGCCTGCCGAATGATCGCATCGGTCAGGCCCGCAGGATGCGGCGGCGCCTCCAGTTGCGGCATCGGCGGCTCCGCCGCGACCGGTAAATCAACAGGCGACTGCGCCCAGGCCAGTACCGGAGCGGCCAGGAGAAGCCACGCTCTGAGTGGCCCTGCCATGAGTGGCCCTGCCAGGAAAGACCGGGCCAACAACGCCAGCCTGCCCAGCCGCCTCACCCGCGCTCCTCCACTACCCTCGCCACCCGCACCGCATTGCGCCCACCCTCCTTGGCCGCATATAGCATCCGGTCCGCCTGCTCCAGCCACTCCGATGCGACGCCGCCGCGCGGCATCGGCGCCACGCCGATCGAGGCGGTGATCGGATGGCCGTCGAGCAGCGGTGCGGCGGCGACTGCGCTGCGCAGGGTCTCGGCCAGCTTGCCGGCTGCGCGCAGGCCGGCGCCGTTGGCGATGATGGCGAATTCTTCACCGCCGTAGCGGAATATCTCGTCGGTCACGCGGGTGTGGTGGCGCAGCACGTCGCAGAGTCGGCGCAGCACTTCGTCGCCTGCCGGATGGCCGTGCTGGTCGTTGACCTGCTTGAAATGGTCGAGGTCGAGCAGCAGCAGGCAGGCCTCCGGTTGCGGACGGCGCTCGGCTGCGTAGCCGGCCAGCTTGCTGTCGAAGGCGCGGCGGTTGCCCACGCCGGTGAGGAAGTCGCGCTCGGCCTCGATGTGCAGTTCGCGGTTCTGCAGGCCGGTGCGGTGCGAGAAGATGTAGGCGAACAGGTTGACCAGCGAAATCGTCACCACCACCGTGAGCAGGTTGAGCATCTCCATCTGCGGTAGCAGCAAGGCCACCAGCACCAGCAGCGAGACGCTGTTGATGCCCAGCGCCACCTTGGGCCGCAACATGAAAAACGCCGCGATCATGGTGGGATACACCCAGTACACCAGCGCCAGCCCGCGCAGGTAGATCGTGGCCAGCATGCCGGCCGAGTAAAACAGGGTCACGCCGAGGCTGGCCAGCTTGTAGCGCCCCGTGTGCCACACGTGCACGATCACCGACAGCATGGCCAGCACCAGCGCCAGGTCCACCGCCGCCGACAGCCAGGCCCCCTGCCATAGCCGGTACAGGCCAAATGGCAGGATGCTGGGGATGCTCAGCGCGCACATGATGATCAGGATGACCTCTTCCTTGCTGCGCTTGCGACGGTCGGACAGCCAAGCGAACGGGCTGTCCTTTTTGTTTCTCGAATCTGGTATCGGCACTGCTGGTCTCTTCTATTTATTGTTACAACGCCGTGTTATCCCGGCGCGTGTTGAATTGCTCCAGCCGGCTCGGCGCCGCTCTTTTGCGGCGCCGCCTTGTGCTCCCCGGCCAGGAACATGTACATCGCCGGCACCACGAACAGCGTAAACAAGGTGCCGATCGACAGCCCGGTAAAGATCACCAGTCCCATTGCATGGCGGCCGGCCGCGCCGGCGCCCGATGCAATCACCAGCGGCACCACGCCAAACACCATGGCCGCCGTGGTCATCAGGATGGGCCGTAAGCGTGTGGCGGCAGCTTCCTCGATGGCTTCACGCTTGGTCTTGCCTGCTTCGCGCAGGTGGTTGGCCACCTCCACGATCAGGATGCCGTGCTTGGAAATGAGTCCCATCAGGGTCACCAGCCCCACTTGCGTATAAATATTGATCGAGGCGAAGCCGAGGAAGATGAACATCATCGCGCCGAACAGCGCCATCGGCACCGAGAACAATATCACGATCGGATCGCGGAAGCTCTCGAACTGTGCGGCCAGCGCCAGGAACACGATCACCACCGCGAAGCCCATGGTCAGACCGAATCCGCCCGACTCGTTCATGAACTGGCGCGACGAGCCGGCGTAGTCGATGGTGTAGCCCGACGGCGCCACCTCGGCCACGGCATTGCGCAGGTATTCGAGGATCTCGCCTTGCGATGCGCCCGACACGCCCGAGATGGTGGCGGAATTGAGCTGCTGGAAGCGGGTGACCGATTCCGGCTGCACGCTGTACGAGATGCTGGCGACGGTACTGGCCGGTATCATCGCACCGGACGGCGTCTTGATGTGGAAGTTGAGCACATCGGCTGGATTGAGGCGGTCCACCTGCCGTACCTGCGGGATCACCTTGTACGAGCGCCCCGCGATCGAGAAGTAGTTGACATAGCCGCCGCCCAGTGCGGCCGCCATGGCGTTGCCGAAGTCCTGTTGCGTCAAGCCCAGCGTGGCCAGCTTGTCGCGGTCCACATCGACCTTGGCCTGCGGCGAATCGATTTTCAGATCGACGTCGGCAAAATAGAACTTGCCTTCCTTGGTGGCCTTGTCGAGCACCGCCTGCGCCACCGTGTTGAGATTCTCGAATGGTTCGGTAGTGGTGATCACGAACTGCACCGGCAGACCCGAGCTGCCCGGCAGCGCCGGGAACTGGAATGCCGCCACGCGGCCACCGGCCACCTGGCCCCAGCGCTGTTGCAGCTCCTGCTGGATCTCGTGTGCGGAGCGCGAACGCTTGTCCCACGGCTTGAACAGCACCCCGCCGATGCCGGCATTGGTGGTCGGTACGCCCGTGATCTGGAACATCTGGTCATACTCGGGCAGCGATTTCGATATCTCGAAAATCTCCTTCGCGTACGCCTGCATCTGGTCGGACGTGGCGGTAGGCGCGCCCACCACCTGCGCCAGCACGATGCCCTGGTCTTCTTCCGGCGCCAGTTCCGACTGCGACATGGCAAACATCACGCCCAGCAGCCCGGTAAGGATCACGCCCAGCACGATCAGCACCGCCCAGGTTTCGAGCAGCTTGTGCAGCACGCGCAGGTACCCGTCGTGGACTTTCGCAAAGGCGCGGTCGATGAACTTGACGAACCGGCCCTCGTCCTGGTGCTCGTTGAAGAACCGCGCGCACATCATTGGCGAGAGCGTGAGCGCGACAATGCCGGACACCGCCACTGCGCCGGCCAGCGTAAACGCGAATTCCGTAAACAGCGCGCCGGTCAACCCGCCCTGAAAACCGATCGGCACATACACGGCGATCAGCACCACCGTCATGGCCAGGATGGGACTACCGAGTTCGCGCGCGGCCTGGATGGCGGCGTCGTACGGCTTCATGCCTTCCTTCATGTGGCGGTCGACGTTTTCCACCACGATGATGGCGTCATCGACCACCAGGCCGATGGCCAGCACGATGGCCAGCAGCGTGAGCAGGTTGATCGAATAGCCGAACATCAGCATCACGAAGAAGGTGCCGATCAGCGAGAGCGGCATGGCGATCACCGGCACGATCACCGCGCGCAAACTGCCCAGGAACAGGTAGATCACCACCGTGACGATGATCAGCGCTTCCACCAGCGTGTGCACCACCTCGACGATGGACGTGTTGATGAATTCCGTGGAGTCGTACACGATTTCGCCGGTGAGCCCTGCCGGCAGCTGCTCGCGGATCGAAGGGAACACCTTGCGCACGCGCTCGGCCACGTCGAGGATGTTGGCGTCGGGCGCCACCTTGATGCCGACGAATACCGACCGCACGCCGCTGAACGCGACGTTGAAATCGTAGTTCTCGGACCCCAGCGTGACATTGGCGATGTCTTCCAGGCGCACGATGGCGCCGCCGCTCTGGCGCACGGCAAGCGCCTTGAATTCCTCCACCGTGTGCAGGTCGGTGCCGGCCGTGAGTGGCACCGTCACCATCTGCCCCTTGGAGGCGCCGAGGCCGGCCAGGTAGTTATTCGCCGCCAGCGCGGCGCTGACCTCGGCAGCGGTGACGCCGTGGGCGGCCATCTTGTCGGCGTCGAGCCAGGCGCGCAGCGCGAACTGGCGCGCGCCCAATAGTTCGGCGGTCTGCACGCCGTCGATCGAATCGAGCTTGGGTTTGACCACGCGCGCCAGGTAGTCGGTGACGTTATTGGTGGGCAGCGTGTCGCTGTAAAAGCCCATGTACATGGCGTCGGTGGTTTGCCCCATCTGCACGCTCATCACCGGCTGCTGCGCCTGCGCCGGCAACTGGTTGCGCACCGAGTTCACCTGCGTGGTGATCTCCGTCAGCGCGCGGTTGGAATCGTAGTTCAGCTGCAGCGTGGCCGTGATGGTCGATACCCCGCTGTTGGACGACGACGACAGGTAGTCGATCCCCTGCGCCTGGGCGATGGCCGCCTCCAGCGGCTGGGTGATGAAGCCGGCAACGGTGGCGGCGTCGGCGCCGTAGTAGGTGGTGGAAATGGTGACCACCGCGTTTTGCGTTTTCGGATACTGGTTGACCGGGAGGCTGAACAACGAGCGCAGCCCCAGCACCACGATCAGCAGGCTGACCACGGTGGCCAGCACCGGCCGCTTGATGAAGATGTCGGTAAAGTTCATGGCGCGGGCATCCTCACTGTTCCTGCGGCGTGGGGTTAGGACTGTTGGCCGGCTGCACGCGGTTGTTGATCACCGCCGGCGTGCCGTTCTTCAGTTTCAGCTGGCCGCTGGTAACCACGGTCTGGCCTTCCTTGACGCCGGTGAGCACCGCCACCTGGTCGCCGCGCGTGGGGCCGGTGGTGACGAACACCTGCTGCGCGATCAGTTGGGGATTGCCCTTGTCGTCTTTCGGTGCATCCTTGCCGGTGCCCTGCGCAAGCACGAACACGGTGGAGCCGTAAGGATTGTAGGTAATCGCCGTCTGCGGCAAGGTCAGGTATTTTTTCAGCGCGCCCTGCTCCAGGCTCACGTTGGCGAACATGCCGGGCAGCAGCTGGCGTTTCTGGTTGGGCACGGTGGCCTGCACCTGCACGTTGCGCGTGGCCGCATCGACCTTGGGGCTGATGGCGGTCACCTTCGCATCGAACGACACGCCCGGATAACCGTCGCTGGTGAGCTTGAGCCTCTGGCCCACCGACAGTTCGGCCACCTGCTTTTGCGGCACGTAGAAATCGACATACACGGTATCGATGGTTTGCAGCGTGACCAGCGTGTCGCCGGGGTTCAGGTACTGGCCCGGGTTGACGGCGGTGATGCCCAGCTTGCCGGCGAACGGCGCGCGGATGGTTTTCTTGTTGACCAGCGCCTGCTGCTGGGCAGCGAGCGCCTGCCGGCTTTTCAGTTCCGCCTCGCTGTTATCGACTTGCGCCTGGCTGATCGCCTGCGCCCCCAGTTGCAGCTTGTCGCGCTTGAGCGTGGTGGCGGCCAGGTCGGCGGCGGCCTGCAGCGAACGCAATTGCGCCTGGTCCGATTCGGCATTGAGTTCGAACAGTACCTGGCCGGCTTTGACCTCGTCGCCCGACTTGAAATTGACCTTGCGGACCAGGCCGGCGATTTCGGTGGTGACATCGACGCCGCGCACCGGCGCCAGCGTGCCCACGGCGCTGATCTGCGGCTGCCATTCGGACGCCGTGACCCTGATCGCGGTTACCGTCTGCGCCCCGGGCTTGGGCGCGCTGGCGATCAGTTTTTGTATCTGCAGATATTTACCGAACGCCAGCGCGGCGACCAGCAAGATCACGCATCCAACCATGATGAGCATACGCTTGGTCATGAAACTCTCTCCTGCGATAGAGGTGTAGATAGAGACGTATTAGGGATTCTGGCTGATGGACGGCATGGTGGAGACGGGTACAGCGGCCGGCACGCCGTCGGCACGGTTCCACCAGCCGCCGCCCAGCGCCTGGAACAGCGCGGCGGTATCGGCGTAGCGCGCAGCCTGCGCCTGTACCAGGCCGATATGCGCCTGCTGGAATACGCGCTGGGCGTCGAGCAGCGACAGGTAGCTGATCGCGCCGAGCTTGTACTGCTCCTCGGACAGCGCCAGGGTTTCGGCCGCCAGCGCCTCGGACTCGGCTTGCGCGGTGAGCGCGGCGGCGTCCGATTCGAGCGCGCGCAGGCTGTCGGCCACGTTCTGGAACGCGGTAAGCAAGGTGGCGCGGTACTGGGCCGCCGCCACATCGTAGGCTGCTTCGGACGCGCGCTTGCGGGCGCGCAGTGCGCCGCCGTTGAAGATCGGTGCGGTCAGCCCGGCGGTAAGGCTCCAGATGGCGTTGTCGCCCTCGAACAGCTTGCTGAAGGCGGGCGACGCCGAACCGTAACTGCCGCTCAAGGTAAATTGCGGATACAGGGCGGCGGTGGCCACGCCGATGTCGGCGCTGGCCTGGCGCAGCAGCTCCTCGCTGGCGCGGATGTCGGGCCGCTGGCGCACCAGCGCCGACGGCAGCGATACCGGCAATGCCTCGGGCAGCGTGAGCGAAGCGAGCGTAAATTCGGGCATGCCGGCCTCCCCCGGCAGCTTGCCCGCCAGCGTGGAGAGCAGATGGCGGGTTTGCGCCAGCGCCTTTTCCAGCGGCGGCACGGTGGCTGCCGTTTGCGCCACCAGGTTGCGCTGGCTGAGCACCTGCGCGCGCGCGATGGCGCCGAACTCGAACTGCTTCTCGATCACGTTCTGCTGGCGGGTGAGCGCAGCCAGCACGTCGCGCGTGGCCTGCAGCTGCGCGCGCAGCGAAGCTTCCTGGATGGCCGCCGTGACCACGTTGGCCGACAGCGCCAGGTACGTCGCTTCCACCTGGTAGCGCTGGTAGTCCACCGCTGCCTGCGCGCCTTCGAGCGTGCGCCGGGTGGCGCCGAACACGTCGGGCGTGTACGACACGCTGACCGAGGCGTTGTACAAATTGAGCACGGCGGCCTGGGTGCCGCCAGGCGTGACGACCTGGGTTTTCTGGCGCGACGCGCCCAGCGCGCCGTTGACCGCCGGATACACCAGCTGCCCCGCCTGGACATTGTAATTTTCGCGCACCTGGCGCAGCGCCGCTTCGGCCGCAGCCATATCGGGGTTTTGCGCCAGTGCGCCGCGCAGCAACTGGTCGAGCGCGGGCGACTGGAACACCGACCACCACTGGGCCGGGATGTCCATGCCGGTGACGAAACGCTGGGCGGCGCCGCCGCTGCCGGGGCTGGCCGCAGTCTGTGCGGCTAATGGTTCGGGGGTGTAGCTGGCGCCGTCAGCTACCGGCACCGCAGGGGTCTTGAAGTTTGGGCCGACAGCACAACCGCCCAGGCCGGCCAACCCGGCGACCACCGCCAGCGCCCCAACATGGTGTACCTGGCGTACCTGGCGTACATAAGCGCGCAACGTCCGTTTATCCATAGACCGACTCCCGTGGTGCAGGGAGCCGAAGCGCTTACGCTCCGCAGCCTGCCGTCTCGAAAAAAGGTGAATATAAGCTAACATAGTCGCATTTTTTGCGTCGGCGGTGTTCAATTGTCACGCGGGCCGACGAAAAAAAACGGGCTTCGCCCGGCAGGCAAAACCCGTCTCGCGCAGCGATTTTGGCTGGTCAGGCGGCGGCAGCGGCGGCGGACACCACGCCATAGGCGCGGTTGGCTTCCACCAGCGAGAAGGCCGACGGGCCATCAGCCAGCGCGTCGAGGCGGCCGGCGCCGGCAGCGATGCGGTAGGTCAGCGGCTCCTGGTAGCGGCGCAGTTCCTCTTCGCTCACCTTGCCGTCGTGGTCGGCGTCGGCTGACAGGCTGTCGCGGCCCGGCATCAGCAGCAGGCCGTTCTCGTCGATGCCCGGCAGAGGCGCCGGTGGCGGCACGCTGTCTTCCGCCAGCGGCTCGCTGCCGAACCTGGCGCGGTAAGCCTGGGTTTCCGGACGCTGTGAGAGGTTCTTGAGCGCGGCGTCGAAATCCTTGAGCGCCTGTTTGAGGCCGTCGTCATCGGAATCCGACAAGGCTTGCAGCGCGGCGGCCTGGCCGCCATCGGCCTGGGTGTCAGTGGACGTATCGTTGCCGGTATCAACGGCACTGGCGGCATTAAACCCTGGCAGCGACAGATAGGCGGCGATCGAGGCGCCGGCGTCGTCATCCGTGCGCGCCTGCGCCGGTGCGATGTGCTGGATACCCTGCGACTTTTCCGCGACCACTGCCGCCGACAAGGTACCGCCACCAATACTGTTTACCGTAATCATTTTTCCGCTCCCGAAGAGAGATTCCTCACGACATCATTCTAGCAATTTTTTTTCCAAGAGGCACGTAATTTAGCGGTCCACAGGGCAAATTAGTATGTTTTTCCCAACGGAAACTTTGCCAGTATGCCTAACTCTCATGTCACGAGGCGGTCACATGAATCCCTTAATCTGTCGCCCGGCCCATGGTACGCTATGCGCCGTTGCACATCGTTGTAATTCCATCTACCAGAAAACCGCCCACATGACGAAATCACTGTCCTTGCCCGCTCTCGTGATCGCCGCGTCCAGCTTTGCGCTGCACGCTTGCGCCTTCGCCGCTCCCGCCAACGCCCTTGCCAATTCAGCCGCCGCGCCGCAACCGAAGCTGGTCGTGGTGCTGGTGGTGGACGGCCTGCCGAACGAGCAGGTGCAGCGCTATCGCAACCAGTTCGGCAAGAATGGCAAGGGCGGCCTGGGGCGCATGCTGGCCGAAGGGGCCGCCTTCAGCAACGCCCACCAGGCGCACGGCGTAACAGTGACCGCCATCGGCCACTCGGCAGTGCTCACCGGCGCCTACCCTTACGTGCACGGCATCATCGGCAATAACTGGATCGACCCGACCACCAGGAAATCGGTGTACTGCACCGAGGACACCAACTACACCTACATCGGCGAACATACCGACCCGAGCGACGGTACGGCGCCGACCAGGCTGCGCGTCGATACGCTGGGCGACCAGCTGCGCTACGCCTCCGGCAATCGCAGCAAGGTAATCACCGTATCGGGCAAGGACCGGGGCGCGATCCTGCTGGCCGGTAAAACCGGCACTGCCTATATGTATATGGAACAAACCGGCAACTTCGCCAGCAGCACCTTCTATATGCCGGCGCACCCCGCCTGGGTCACGCAGTACCAGGCCGGCAAGCCGCAGGACCGCTACTACGGCAAGACCTGGAGCGCGCTGCTGCCCGACGCCGCCTACGCCGGCGACGCCCACGACGACCTCACCCCCGCCAAACCGGGCGGCCATAACCGCCTGCCATACACTTATTACAGCGAGAGCGGCCAGATCGACGCCGGCTACTACAACAGCCTGAAAACCGGCCCGTACCTGGACCAGCTGACACTGGACTTCGCGCGCGCGGCGGTGGAAGGCGAAAACCTGGGCCGCAACGACAGTGGTGTGCCGGACCTGCTGGGTGTGAGCCTGTCGGCGCACGATTACGTCAACCACGCCTACGGCCCGGAAAGCAAGCTGTCGCACGACCACTTGCAGCGCGTGGACCGCATGCTCGGCGAATTCTTCAACTACCTCGACAAGCGTATCGGCATGGACAACGTGCTGGTCGTGCTCACCGCCGACCATGGCTTTGCCAACACGGCGGAATTCTCGAACCAGCAGCGCAGCGAATCGAAGCGCATCAACGGCGACCAGTTGATGAAGGACCTGGGCCAGCACCTGTCCGACAAATTCGGCGGCGCCAAGCTGCTGGCCGCCTGGTCGCTGCCCAACATCCACCTCGACTACGCAGCCGCCGACAAGGCCGGCCTGCGCCACGCCGACGTGGAAGACGCTGCCGCCCAATTCCTGCTGAACCAGCCGGGCGTGAGCGACACCTTCACCCGCACGCAGTTCGAGAGCGGCGCCGTCACCGGCACCCGCATCGCCACCCTGATGCGTCGCGCCTGGAACCGTGCAGCCTCGGGCGACCTGATGGTGATCACGCGTCCGTACTGGTACTTCGCCAGCGGCGCCACCGGCACCACCCACGGTTCGCCGTACGCCTACGACACCAACGTGCCATTGATGATCATGGGTAAACGCTGGATCAAGCCTGGCTACTACGGCCAGTACGCGGAAGTGGTGGACATCGCGCCGACGCTGGCCAACATCCTGCGCGTGCGCCCGCCGGCGGGTTCCGAAGGCCGCGTGCTGGTCGAGACGCTGAAGTAAAAACAAGGCAGGCTCTGCATTAATATTGGTGATCGACTATAGTTGGCCTTTAAGGCAACCAATAGTCGATCATGACCTCCCCTTCCGCCGCTACAACTCCAACCTGGCCGCTGCTGGCACTGGCCGTCGGCGCCTTCGGTATCGGCACCACGGAATTCGCTCCGATGGGACTGCTGCCGGTGATCGCCGAAGGCGTCCACGTCTCCATCCCCAGCGCCGGCTTGTTGATCAGTGCCTATGCGCTGGGCGTGATGGTTGGCGCACCGATCATGACACTGCTGCTCGCGCGCCTGCGCGCCAAGCATGCGCTGCTCGCGCTGGTCTCGATTTTCATCCTCGGTAACCTGTTGTCGGCCATGGCGCCCGGCTACTGGGCCCTGCTCGCCTCGCGCCTGGTCACCAGCCTCAATCACGGCGCCTTCTTCGGCATCGGCTCGGTGGTTGCGGCCAACCTGGTGGCGCCGGAAAAACGGGCCAGCGCGGTGGCCACCATGTTCATGGGTCTGACCATCGCCAATATCGGCGGCGTGCCGGCCGCCACCTGGATCGGCCAGCAGATCGGCTGGCGCATGGCGTTTGCCGGCACCGCCGGCCTGGGTCTGCTGGCGATGGCCGCGCTGGTGCTGGCCCTGCCGCGTGGCGAAAAAGGCGCGATGCCGGACATCGGCAAGGAACTGCGGGTGCTGGCGCGCCCGGTGGTACTGATTGCCATGGCCACCACCGTCATGGGTTCGGCGGCGATGTTTACGCTCTATACCTACGTGGCGCCGGTGCTGACAACGATCACCGGCGCGTCGCAGCTGTTCATCACGCTGGCGCTGGTGTTGATCGGGGTCGGCTTCACCATCGGTAACGGCATCGGCGGCAAACTGGCCGACTGGTCGCTCGACGGCGCCACCATAACTTTCCTGGCGTCGCTGGCCGCGATCATGCTGGTGCTGCCGCTGCTGCTGGGCAGCCACTGGGGAGCACTGATCGGATTAACGTTGTGGGCAGCGGCGGCGTTTGCACTGGTACCGCCAGTGCAGATCCGCGTAATGCACGCGGCTGCCGAGGCGCCGGGACTGGCGTCGTCGGTCAACGTCGGGGCGTTCAACCTGGGCAACGCGCTGGGCGCGGCCGTGGGCAGCGCGGTGATCTCACACGGATTTGGCTACGCAGCGATTCCGGTGGCTGGCGCCCTGCTGGCGGCAGCAGGACTGCTGCTGGTGTTCGCAGGCGCGGCCGGCAAGCGCCAGGCCGCACCTGCCGCCTGATCAGTTCAGGGTATTGAGGTAGTGGTTCAGGTGCTCGAAGTTGAGCGGCTTGGAGAAGTGCTGGGTAAAGCCGGCTGCCACTGCCTTCTTGGCCGAGTCGTTGTCGTTTGATCCGCTGAGCGCGATGATCGGCAGCGCTTCGGCGCCCGGCATGCGGCGGATTGCGCGTACCGCGCCAAAGCCGTCCATCCACGGCATGCCCAGGTCCATGATGATGGCGCGCGGCATCCCTTCGCGCACCCAGTCGCATGCCTCGTAGCCGTTATGGGCCGACGCGGTTTCGTAACCGTGGTGCTGCAGCATGGCCGACAGGATTTCCACCATTTCGACATTGTCGTCTACGACCAGGACTTGTTTTGCGCTTGCCATGATGGACCTCGTTGTGATTGTTGATGGGTTGATCGTAGCAACGCGCCAGTGCCCTGTATGTTCGCCAGCGTACCCTTGAGCGACGCTGGAATGAGAGCCAGAGTATAGTTGTCGTTTTCCTCATCAATGAACATGACATGACCCATGCCTCTCGCCTGTTGTTCGCCGCCAGCGCCCTGGCGTTTGCCTCCCTGCCCGCCGCCTCGCAGGCGGCGCCTGCCCAAGCGCCGCGCGCGATGACCGCCACCGGAGTCGTCGAAGGCGCGGTGCTGGCCACCGGCGTGGCCTCGTACAAGGGCATCCCGTACGCGGCGCCGCCGGTGGGCGACTTGCGCTGGAAGGCGCCGCAACCGGCGCAGGCATGGCGCGGCGTGCGCCCGGCCACGCAGTTCGGACCGCGTCCGATGCAGCTGCCGCTATTTGCCGACATGGTGTTCCGGTCCGACACCGGCAGCGAGGACTGCCTGTACCTGAACGTCTGGACGCCGGTAAAGCCCGCCAGGGTCAAGGGCGCCAAGCTGCCGGTGCTGGTGTACTTTTACGGTGGCGGCTTCGCGGCAGGCGACAGTTCGGAGCCGCGCTATGACGGCGCGGCCATGGCTGCCAGGGGCATCGTCACGGTGACCGTCAACTATCGCCTCAACGTGTTCGGCTTCCTGGCGCACCCGGAACTGTCGGCCGAATCGCCGCACAAGGCGTCCGGTAACTACGGCCTGATGGACCAGGCGGCGGCGCTGCAATGGGTGAACAGGAATATCGCGGCGTTCGGCGGCGACCCGGCGCGGGTCACCATCGCCGGCGAATCGGCTGGTTCGTTCTCGGTCAGCGCGCAAATGATCTCGCCGCTGGCAAAGGGCTTGATCGCTGGCGCCATCGGCGAGAGTGGTTCGCTGCTTGGCCTGCACGCGCCGCAAACGCTGGCCGAAGGCGAACGGGCAGGCGCCGCCTTCGCCGCCAAAATCGGCGCAGCCGACCTGCCTGCGCTGCGCGCCCTGCCCGCCCAGCAGCTGCTCGACGCCATCGCCACCACCCGCACCGGCTTCTTCGTGATCGAGGACGGCTACGTGCTGCCACGCGCGCCCGAACTCCTTTACGCGGCCGGGCAGCAGGCCAGGGTGCCACTGCTGGCGGGCTGGAACTCGCACGAGGGCTCGGCCAGGCAGATACTGGGCCAGGACGAACCCACGGTCGCCAACTTCTCGGCCGCGCTGCAAAAACTCTATGGCGACCAGGCCGATGCCGCGCGCCTGGCCTACCTGGGCGAGGGCACCTCGCCCGACGAGGTGACGGCGGCCGCCACCAACCTGGCCAGCGACCGCTTCATTTCGTACGGCACCCGGAACTGGATCGACAGCCACGCGCGCCAGGGCGGCAAACCGGTCTATCGTTACCTCTACACCCGCGCGCGTCCGGGCGACGTCGGTGCGGCCCATTCGGCCGAAATCGAGTACGCGCTCGGCAACCTCGATGGCAACAAGACCTACGCCTGGACGCCTGAAGACCGGGCGCTGTCGAAACAGCTGCAGGGCTACTTCGCCAACTTCATCAAGACCGGCAACCCCAATGGCGCGGGTCTGCCAGCATGGCCACGCGCGCACGCCGGCGCCGGTTCGCCGGTGATGCTGTTCGACGTGTCGCCGCGCTCGATCACGGCGCCCGACGACACCCGCTTCGAGTTCCAGGACGCGGTGGCGGGCAGGAAGCGCTGAACCCCGCCGAACCATGCCGATCCCCGCCGTTCACATTTGGTGCGCGCGGCGCTTTTTTGCACCGCGCCAGTGCCTGCTGTAGCTGCGCTCCTACACTATTCGTATAAACCATATGTTGGTTTGTATATTATTGTATCTGCGGGAAATAATTCAGATCGTTGCGCTACACTAGTTCCTTTTATTCGGGCAAAGAGCAGGAACACAAACTATGCGCACAACCTTCGGCTTCATGGCCTTATGCTTGACCGTATCCGCGTTTGCGGCGGAACCTTTCGACGACAAATTCCGTCAGCTGGACGAAGTTCTCCCTACCGCCAACACCTATCGCACGGCTTCCGGCGCCCCCGGTGCGGCCTACTGGCAGCAGCGCGCCGACTACACCATCCGCGCCACGCTGGACGAATCGAAGCGCGCCATCACCGGCTCGGAGCAGATCCGCTACCACAATAATTCTCCCGACACCCTCACCTACCTGTGGGTGCAGCTCGACCAGAACATCTACAAGAAGGATTCCGACGCGCGCATGATGCTCACGCAGCCGTCGCGCGAAGCGTGGACCAAGCCCCGCGGTGCCGAAGACGGCTTCAAGTTCGAAGGCTTGCGCGGCGTGCTGGCCGGCCGCGACTTCGACGGCGGCTTCAAGATCGGCGCCGTCACGGCCGGCGGCCAGCCGCTCAAGCACGTCATCAACCGCACCATGATGCGCATCGACCTGCCAACGCCGTTGAAGCCGGGCCAGACCTACAGCTTCAATATCGACTGGTCGTACAACATCAACGAGCAGCTGGTACTCGGCGGGCGTTCCGGCTACGAGCACTTCCAGGCGGACAAGAACGACCTGTTCGAAATCGCCCAGTGGTTCCCGCGCATGGCGGCCTACTACGACGTGACGGGCTGGCAGCACAAGCAGTTCCTCGGCGCCGGCGAGTTCACGCTGGAATTCGGCGACTACGATGTGAAACTGACGGTGCCGGCCGACCACGTGGTGGCCTCCACCGGAGAACTGCAAAACCCCGGCGATGTCCTGAGCGCAGCGCAGCGCGACCGCCTGGCCAAGGCGAAAACCTCGGACAAGCCGGTGGTGATCGTCACCCAGGCCGAAGCCGAGCAGGCCGAAAAATCGGTCAGCACCGCGTCGAAGACCTGGCACTTCAAGGCCGCCAACGTTCGGGACTTCGCCTGGGCGTCGAGCCGCAAGTTCATCTGGGATGCACAGGGCTACAAAAAGGGCGGCACCAACGTGCTGGCCATGTCCTACTATCCGAAAGAAGGCAATCCGCTGTGGGAGAAGTACAGCACCCAGTCGATCGTGCACACCATCGAGCAGTACAACAAGTACAGCTTCGACTACCCGTATCCGACCGCGATCTCGGTCAACGGCCCGGTGGGCGGCATGGAATATCCGATGATCTCGTTCAACGGCCCGCGTCCGACGAAGGACAAGAAGACCGGCGAAATTTCGTACTCGCAGCAGACCAAGTATGGCCTGATCGGCGTGATCATCCACGAGGTAGGCCACAACTACTACCCGATGATCATCAATTCCGACGAGCGCCAGTGGACCTGGATGGACGAAGGCCTCAACACCTTCGTGCAGTACCTGGCCGAGCAGGCGTGGGAAGACAACTACCCGTCGCGCCGCGGCGAGCCGCGCAACATCGTGGACTACATGCGCAGCCAGAACCAGGTGCCGATCATGACCAACTCGGAGTCGCTGCTGCAGTTCGGGAACAACGCCTACGCCAAGCCGGCCACCGCGCTCAATATCCTGCGCGAGACCATCCTGGGCCGCGAACTGTTCGACTACGCGTTCAAGGAATACGCGCAGCGCTGGAAGTTCAAGCGCCCTACCCCGGCCGACTTCTTCCGCACCATGGAAGATGCGTCGGGCACGGACCTCGACTGGTTCTGGCGCGGCTGGTTCTACACGACCGACGCGGTGGACATCAGCGTCGATGGTATCAGCGAGTACGGCGTCAACACCAAGGACCCGGAAAAGGAAAAGGCATGGCGCCGCGCGCAGAAGGAAGCGCAGCCGATCTCGATCTCGCAGCAGTTGAACAAGTCCCTGCCCAAGCGCACCGACGCGCACCCGGAGCTGAAGGACTTCTACAACGAGCATGACGAATTCACGGTCACCAACAAGGACCGCAACACGTATGCCGAAGCGGTGGACAAGCTCGAACCGTGGGAAAAACAGCTGCTGGACCAGGGCAAGCACCTGTACCTGGTGGACTTCTCCAACGTGGGTGGACTGGTGATGCCGCTGATCCTCGAGATAGAACTCAAGAGCGGCAAGAAGTACGTGGAACGCATTCCTGCCGAAGTATGGCGCTACTCGCCGAAAAAGATCACCAAGTTGATCGTCACCGACGAGCCGATGGTGGGCCTGACCCAGGACCCGTACTGGGAAACCGCCGACATCGACACCAGCAACAACGCCTGGCCGCGCAAGCCGACCCAGTCGCGCCTGGAGCTGTTCAAGACCGAGCGTGACAAGGTCAACCTGATGCGCGACTACAATACCCCGTTGAAGGCCAGGGACGACAAGTCCAAGGCCGAAGCGGGCAACTGATGCTGCGCAGCGTTATCCGCTGCGGCGCCGCCGTGCTGGTATTTTCCAGCGCGGCAGCGGGCGCCCACAACTATCACATGGGCATCGCCGACATCAGCTACAACGAGCGCACCGGCAGCACCGAGATCGTCCACACCTATACCGCGCACGACGTCACCACGCTGTTGACCCGACAGGCCGGGCGCGTGGTGGACCTCGGCCAGCCGGGCAGCGAAGCGCTGCTGCGCAAATACGCCGAAAAGCAGTTCACCGTATCGGGCCGCAAGGGCGAGCGCTTGCCGCTGGCCTGGATCGGCATGAAGGCCGATGCGGACAGCGTGGTGATCTTCCAGGAGATCACCCGCACCCGCCTAGGCGCCGGATCGCGCATCCATAACGCGGTGCTGACGGACCTGATTCCGACCCAGAAAAATACCGTCAATGTGCAGGTGGACGGACCGGTCAAGACCCTGATCTTCGACCAGGGCAGCCTTGACCAGGTCATCCCTTAGTCATTTTTTGATGACCGGGCCGACCGGGATGTCGGTGTCATTAAAATCGATGCCCACACCATCGGGATGCGCATGCAATTGCGCCGGATGCGCAGCGTGACAGGAGAGCCGCAATAGCTTTCGAACCCTGGTGATGCATACCCGTGCAGGTAGTCCCGCTTCCGAGTCGCGCACGATCGTCTCGCTGTTTACGGTGCATAGCCGCTGGCTTTCAGGATGGCCGCCGGATCCCGCAATGCAAGCAGCTCGCGGATGGCGGCGCGCTGGTCCGGCGCTTGCGCCACATACGCTTGGGCGATGCGCATGCCGATCCAGTAGCCGGCTTCGTGAGGCCACCCTGCGGGCGCCGACCCGTAGTTGGCGAACCAGCGCCGGAAGCGGCTGTCGGCCATCGGGTTGGCCAGGCTGGCACTGTCTTCCTGCATGGCCTGGCGATCGCGCCGGAACTCCTGCCACAGCCAAGACTCGCGTGAACCGGCCCACCCGTCGCGCTGCCGGTCCGGCACTTCGCCCGTGACCAGGCTGGCAAGGTAATCGGCGACACCCTCGAGCAACGCCTGGTTCAACAGGGGATCGGCCGCGGCTTGCACCGTGTCCTCACCCTGCCAGGTATGCACCGTCTCGTGGGCGAAGAACGCCCGCATTTTGGTGCGGAACTGCTCGGGCGTGGTGCCCGGCAAACAGGTCACTTCCAGGCCGATCACTTGCGCTTCCTGGCTGGCGGTGCCGCCCGAGTTACCTGCGCCAAACACCACGTGAATGGCCGGCAAAGGACGCTCCGGCAGCAGTCCGGCGAAAGCGAGGTAGATCGCCCGCAGGTCGCTGCGCAAGGCTGGCAGCTGCGCCAGGCACTCCCTGATCGCGTAGCGATAATTGTCGGTCTTCGCAGCCACCGCCCGCGCCAGGCGCTTTGCATCGACGATGCGCAGGGGGGTGAAGATTTTGACGCCAACTCCGGCGCCGTCGAGGTAACCGTGTTGCAGCGCTTCTGCGGTGGGCACGGCGCCGTCTTGCATCAAGAGGGCGAAGCGCTGCGCATCGCGCGCGTCGATGTCGGCCGACAAGGGATCGACGCCGCCGCGCGAGTGCTCAACCGGCTGTGCCAGGGCCTGGCCTGCGACAACAGCGAAGACTAACAGTGCCGCTAACTTTTTTATCATTGTGGTGGTATCACTACTGATGGGGAGGATGGGAGAACTGTTCCAACTGTAACCCATCCCACAACGCCTGTGATAGTTAAAACGCTTCCCACTCATCGGCAGCGGTGGCTGGCGCTGGCGCCTGCGCCGGTGACTTCGGCTGCGCCCTGGCCGCCACCCGCGGCGCCGGCTTCACAGTCGCGCGTTGCGATACCGCTCTGGCGCCCTGTCCCGCAGTAATGGTGAACGCAGCCACCGTCCGCTCCAGCATGTCGGCCTGCTCGCGCAGCGTCTCGGCGGCGGCGGCGGTTTCTTCGACCAGTGCGGAGTTCTGCTGGGTGGTGCCGTCCATCTCGGTGATGGCCCGGTGGATCTGGGCGATGCCGTCGTTCTGCTCCTGGGTGGCGGCGCTGATCTCGGCGACGATGTCGGTCACCTGGCGAATGCTCGATACCACTTCGTGCATCGTGGTGCCGGCTTGTTCCACCAGCCTGGTGCCCGAGCCTACTTTTTCCACCGAGTCGTCGATCAGCGTCTTGATTTCCTTGGCGGCGGCGGCCGAGCGTTGCGCCAGATTGCGCACTTCGCTCGCCACCACGGCAAAGCCACGGCCCTGCTCACCGGCGCGCGCTGCTTCCACGGCGGCGTTCAGGGCCAGGATGTTGGTCTGGAAGGCGATGCCGTCGATGACCGAGATGATGTCCACGATCTTGCGCGACGATTCGTTGATCGAACCCATGGTCACCACCACCTGCTCCACCACCGCGCCGCCCTCGGAGGCAACCTGCGAGGCCGAGCGGGCCAGCTGGTTGGCCTGGCGCGCGTTGTCGGCGTTCTGGCCGACGGTGGACGTCAGTTGATGCATGCTGGCGGACGTCTCTTCCAGTGCCGCAGCCTGGCTGGCGGTACGCTGCGCCAGGTCGCCGGTGCCGGCGGCGATCTGGCTCGAGGCCGAACCTACCGCACCGGTGGACGCGCGCACGGTGTCGATCACGCGGCCGATCTGCGCCAGCAGCTGGTTGAAGGCCACCGCCGTCTGGCCGATTTCGTCCATGCGCGCAACCGGGATCTTGCGCGTGAGGTCCAGCGTCTCGCTCACGTGCACCAGCGTGCTGCGGATCGATTCCAGGCTGCCCTTGATCAGTTTATACAGTTGCCAGGCCAGCGCACCGGTCACCAGCAGCGCCAGCGCCACCACGCTCACCAGCAGGGTAAAGGCGAAGTCGTAGGCCTTCACGCTCTCTTCGCGGATGTCGGCAATCAGCTTGTTGTTGTAGGCGATGTGGTCGTCAAAACCCTTGGTCAGCGCGGCGGCGGTAAGCGCCAGCGGCGTGCCGGGCATCAGCGTGGCGCGCACCGCGTCCATGTCGCCGGCATGGGCGCCGGCAATGAACGGCACCAGCGCCTGGCGGTAGGCGGCCATGTTCTGCTTGTCCTCTTCCAGCATCTTGCGGTCGGTGTCGTCAAAGATGCGGTTTTTCTCGTAGTTGGCCAGCACCTCGTCGAACTTGGCGTGGGCGTCGTTGTAGGCCTTGTCCAGGTCCGTCTTGTCTTCCAGGTTGGAGAAGACCGACAGGCGATAACCGGCCAGGCGGGTGGCGGCGGCATAGCTCTTGGCGGAGTTCAGTCCTTCAATGCTCGGGATCAGGCGGGTTTGCACCATGTCCAGGCGGTGGTGGGCGTTGGAGAGCTGGGACAGGCCAGTGACGCCAACGAAAATCAAGGCCAGCAAGGCCACTGACAAGGTCAAGATCAAGCGTTTAGTGATACTCATAGACTTTTCCATGGAGGTGAGGGGGTGGCGACCATCTTGACGCGGCCTCCTGCCACTATACGCCCAATGTTTCCAATGGGCAATTATACTAACGTATTATCTATACAGTTGTTGCTTGAATCACGTGGAAGCCTTGGGTGCCGTCGCGCCCCAGCTGCGCCACCAGGCCAAACTCCCAGTCGAGGTAGGCCTGCATCGCTTCCGCGCGATTGTCCGTGTCGCAGGTCAGCACGTGGCGTTTAGCGCCTGCCGGCAGCCGAGAAGACGCTGCGGTCCACCGCGCCGATGTCGGCGCCATAGACATACCTGGCTTCCACCGCGTATGCCCAGGCGCGCCCCGATGTGCTGGCAGTGGTATTCGAAGCGCTGCGCAAGACCGGCAAATGGGTCAAGCAGTCACCGAAGGAAGCGGCAGAATTGCTGGCGCCAGCGTGGGGCTTGGATGCAAAAACCGTGGAACTGGCCAATGGCCGCCGCAGCTACGAAGTGCGGCTGGTGGTCAAGGATGCGCTGGCCGAACAGCAGCGCATCGCCGACGCCTTCCACAACGAAGGCCTGCTGCCGCGCAAGCTCGATGCGACGGCGGTGCCGCTGTGGAACGGCAAGGCTACGTTGTAGCCATGGTACCAGCCATCGGGGTGATGCGGTCGTACGCCGCATCATCGAGATAATCGAAGCCCTTGATGCGCAAAACATCCATGACCGCGCGCAGCCGCTCGCTCGGCCACAACAACGCCGCCCGCAAGCGCTCCACCAGCACCAAGGGAACCTGCCCGCCCGCGATGAACGGCAACCCTGGCGCAGGCGCCGAGTAGTGGAGCACCGAGATCGCGCGCAGCCGCTCCGGGTATTCCTGCGCAATATAGCCATAGGTAACGCAATCGATGGCGGCGATGTCCGCATCGCCACTTGCTACCAGCGCCAGGCTGGCCGCATGGCTGCCCGACCACTGTATCGCGCCAAAGAACTCGCCGCCGCCAGCAAACGGCGCCACCGCATGGCGCAGCGCGTTCATGCCACTGTTGGAGTGGGCGTCATTGATCGCTGCCACGCGCCCGCGCGCCTGTTCCAGGCTGGCGATGCTGCTGCCGGCGCGGGTGACGATCACGCTCGAATAATCGCAGTCGTCACAACCGGGAAAGTCGTAGGCGGGCGTGGCCAGCAACTGCACCTGGCCGCGCAGCTGGGTGACATACGGGTAACCGCAGGTCTGGCTTACCAGCAGGTCGGGCCGGCGCCAGAAATCGATCAGCGAGGCAGGATGGTCCGGCGTGGCGCGCACCCCGGCTTCGTCGATCAGCACCGCGAGCAGGGTTTCGTAACCCTGCTGCAATCGGGGCGAGACGTTATACATGGGCAGCGCGGTTTTCCAGTGCATGATCGGTCGAGGAATGCTGGGGCATGAGGGGATGCACCGGCGCGTCGATGGCGGTGAAACCGTAACGGCGCATCAATTCGCCGTAGCCGTCCACGTGAAAGCCGCCGCTGCGCGCGTTGTAGATATCGCGCCTGGCGCGGTACACGCGCGGCAGCAAATACCATGGCAGCGACGGCAGGTCGTGGTGCACCAGGTGCAGATTGTTATTGAGGAACAGCAGGCGGAAAAACCAGCCTGCCTCGTTGAGCACGATGCGCTGCTTGTGGTCTTGCGCAGGGCGGTGCTCGTGATATGAGCGTACCATGGCCAGCGATTGCGCCGGGTACGATATCGCCAGCAGGTACCACCACGCCGGCACGCCGAACGCGGACGACATCCACCATAGCAGCGCCGCCACCATGGCGATATGCGCAAGCCACATCGGCACGTAGCGCCAGTCGCCGCGCCAGGGCTGGCGCACCGCCTCGAACAGGGTGCCGCCGATGGCCAGCGCCGGCCCCACCAGCACCCGGCCCCAGAACGTCTTGTTGAACCAGTACACCAGCCGCACCGGCCGGCTCATGCCGGCCCACTCGCGCGGGCAAATGTACTGGCTCTCGGTATCGAGCGCCGGCATGGTCAGATGCGAATCGACGTGGTGCGCCAGGTGGCTGTCGCGGTACAGGCGGTACGGATACCAGATCGCCAGCGGTGTATGGCCGAACAGGCGATTCACCGATGGCCACGGCGTGGGATGGCCGTGTATCAGCTCGTGCTGGAGCGACATATACCAGGCGCTCCACCAGATCATGAGCAGCGTTGCCGGGACAGTACCCCATACGCGCCAGTTAGCCAGCGTGAGCAGCCAGCCGCCGTAGATCGCCCCGATCAGCAGCCAGGTGGGCCACTCGGCGCGCCACAGGGGGCGGGCGCATTCGCATGCCACTTCGGCGCGCTGAAGACCATCGAGATACTCCGACTTTGCATAATGCCCAACCATACTGACCTCCGCAAACTGCTACGAGATCAAGTATAGAGATGGCCGCAAACTTGGAAAACGAATGAAAACATTCATCGATATGCGGTGTACGTATTCTTGTTCAGATCAACCAAGGTGAGGCAGCGTACAGCCGGGAAATCGGAGCGAGTGCAGAATGAACCCATGGATACCTCGCACAACACCGTCAAAAAGCATCTCCCAGCGGCCTACGCTCTGCATCGGCAGATGGTGGCCGTGCAGCGGACCATGTCCGCTGCTACGGTGGAAGAATCGGTGAGGGCTTCGCGTTGGGCCAACGCCTGGTACCAGGTGGTGCAGCGCAAGCTGGATCAGCTCCAGCAGGCGCCGCGCTATCTGCACTGAGCCGCACCGGGACCGGGCGATTCAGTGCAAACGAGGGTTATGCAGGGGTGTAGCAACCACCGGCGCGGCGTTCCATGCCGGCGCGGTCGATCACGGTGACGGTGCCGCGACGATAAACGATCAGGCCTTCTTCCTGCAGCTTGCCTGCGGAGCAGGTGATGCTTTCGCGGCGCACGCCCAGCATGTTGGCGATCATTTCCTGGGTTACTTTGAGTTCGTTCGACAGCGAGCGGTCCAGGCGTTCGAGCAGCCAGCGGCACAGGCGCTGTTCGATGCTGCCGTGACGCACGCCGGCGACGGTTTGCGCCAGTTGGGCGAACAGGGCGCTGGTGTGGCGCATCAGTTGCTGGGCCAGGGCGCCGCCGCTGAAGAAGGCATTGCGCAGCACCGAGGCGCGCACGCGGTAACCATAGCCCGAGGTTTGCACCACGGCCGAGCAGTTGGCGCGTTCGGTCTCGTACATCGACACGCCCACCACGCCTTCGCGGCCGACCACGGCGATCTCGGTGGCGCCGCCTTCTTCGGTCACGTATTGCAGCGAGATGATGGCGTTGGTCGGGAAGAAGGCGTAGTCCATTTTGTCGCCGATGTCGAACAGGTGCTTGCCGGCTTGCAGCGGCACCAGTTCCAGGTCGGCGAACATGGCGATCAGCTCTTCGCGCGACAGGGCGCGCAGCAGTTCGTTTTGTTGGGCGCCGGTCAGGCTCACGGTAGCAGAAGCTTCCGTCGCGATGGTGCGAGCTGCGTTGCCGAAGGTGTTGGCGGAGACGGAAGTTTGAGTAGCGTGGAACATGGCGGGCCTCTTCAAATAGTGTTGTTGTCTGCTGCCGGCGCCGCTTGTTTTCAAGCGCTTACAAGTGCCGGCTGATGAACAACACTATATCCCCGCTATGTTCGCTACCTTATAGGACCACCTACACGCCTAATGTAGGTTAGGAACATAACACAGCGTAAGACCAGTCCTACCCGGATCACCCGGGCTGAGACCCGCTACTGGAAGTCACCGACATAGTTCTCCGCCAGCGCCGTGGCCATCGCCCGCGACGACACGATATTGGCCAGTTCCGCCCTCTGCATCTCGCGCTCGAAGGGCGTGGCGTCGGCAAACGTGTGCAGCAGCCGCGTCATGGTCCACGAGAAGTACTCGGCGCGCCAGATGCGCTTGAGGGCGTCGTCGGTGTAACCGTCCAGCAGCGCATCCCTGCCCTGCTTGTAGAACTGCTCGAAGCCGCGCGCCAGCAGCTTGACGTCGCCCACTGCCAGGTTCATGCCCTTGGCGCCGGTGGGCGGCACGATGTGCGCCGAATCGCCGGCCAGGAACAGGCGCCCCGCCTGCATCGGCGTGGACACGAAACTGCGCATGGCGATGATCCCCTTCTGGAAGATGCGGCCTTCGTTGACCTTCCAGCCATCGTTGTTTTCCAGCCGGGCGTGCAGTTCGGACCAGATGCGATCGTCGGACCAGTTATCGACATGGTCTTTCGGGTCGCACTGGAAGTATAGGCGTTGTACGGTTGGCGACCGTGTGCTGACCAACGCAAAACCGCGATCGTGCTGCGCGTAGATCAATTCGTCGGACGACGGGGCTGACTCCACCAGGATGCCGAACCAGCCGAACGGATAGATGCGCTGGAAGTCGCGGCGCTGCTCCTGCCTCGGCATGGACGCACGCGATACGCCATGATAGCCGTCGGCGCCGATAATAAAATCGGCGTCGATACGGGCTTCCTCGCCGCGATGAATGAACGTCACCGACGGCTTGTCGGTCTCCACGCCATGCAGCGCCACACCGGACACCTCGAACAGGATCTGGCCCTGGGCCGCCAGTCGCGCCGCCACCAGGTCCTTGATCACCTCGTGCTGCGGATAGACGGTGATCGCCTTGCCCGTCAACTCGGTCAGGTCGATGCGGTGACGCTTGCCGTCGAACGACAGCTCCACGCCGTGGTGCAGCGCGCCGATGGTGCGCATGCGCTCACCGACACCGGACTCGTTGAGGATGTCCATCGTGCCCTGTTCCAGCACGCCGGCGCGGATGGTCGCCTCGATATCGTCGCGCGAGCGCGATTCGATGACGACCGATTCGATGCCCTGCAAGTGCAGCAGATGGGATAACAGAAGGCCGGCGGGGCCGGCGCCGATAATGGCTACCTGGGTATGCATGATGTGTCTCCGGGTTGTTGTTTGAAGTGTTATGGCTGCATCGTAGCGCCGCACCGGCAGAAAAAACATGGAGGAAAGCGCATAAAACTTGTACTATTTAGACAGACCTCCTACCGCACCCGCCATGCCCAAGACTGCGCCGCCACTTGAAAACACCACCGCCGCAATTCCGCGCTTCGCCCTGTACGGCGAGCAAACACGGGCGGAAAACGCCGAATCCGTTCATATCGAACTGATCGAAACCCGCAGCCGCGTGTACGACTGGCATATCGACCGCCATACGCATCCGGGCATGTTTCAGGTACTTTTTTTGTTCGGTGGCGAAGTGCGAGCCGGCGTGGAGGACGAGGTATGGGAGTGCACGGGACCGACCGTCATCACCATCAACCCGGCCGTGGCCCACGGCTTCGACTTTGCGCCCGAGGCGCACGGCTATGTGCTGACGGTGGACCAGAACGTGGTGTTTTCGGCGGCTGAAAACCAGGCCGATTTGTACGCATCGCTGTTCATGGCGCCGCTGGCGATCGACCTGTCAGCCCTGCCCGAGATGCGCGCGCGCCTGGAGGTGCTGCTGCAGCAGTTGCTGGCCGAGGCGACCTGGCCGCAGCACGGCCACACCCTGATGCTCGACTGGCTGGCGCGCTGCATACTGCTGCTGCTGGTGCGCGTGCACGCCGAGCACCGCATCGCCGACCAGTCGGGCCGCCTGGACTTCGAACTGTTTTCGCGCTTTCGCGTCGAGGTGGAGCACCACTACAAGGACCAATGGCAGGTGGCCGACTACGCCGGCGCGCTGCGCGCCACGCCCACGCGCCTCAATCGCCTGTGCGTCAAACTGGCTGGCAAATCGGCGTTCGACATCGCCCAGGACCGGCTGATGCTCGAAGCCTGCCGCAAGCTTACCTACGTCCCGGCCAGCATCGCCAGCATCGCGTACGAGCTGGGGTTCCAGGACCCGGCGTATTTCAGCCGCCTGTTCAAGAAGCGCGTGGGCGTGACGCCGAAGGCGTTCCGGCTGCGCGTGCCGTCACAGTAGCGCGTTCAACTCCACCTGGATCTTGATCAGCGCCGGCAGGCAGCGCTCCACCATCTCGCCAGGCGGCATGCGGCCCGCGTGGACGCTGATGTTCATGGCCGCCACCACCTCGTTGCGGAAATTGCGCAGCGGGACCGACAGCGTGCGCAAGCCCAGTTCCAGCTCCTGGTCCACCAGCGCGTAACCCTGGGCGCGGGCGCGGGCGATCTCCAGCGCCAGGCGTTCCTTGCTCGCGATGGTGTGTTCGGTGATCTGCTCGGGCTGCACCCGCTCGAGGTAGGCGTCCAGCTGCGCAAGCGGCAGGCTGGCCAGCAGCATGCGGCCATTGGCGGTACACCATGCCGGCACCCGGGTGCCCGGCTGCAGCGTGCTCGATACCAGCTGGCCGGCGCTCACCGCCGCCACGCACACCAGCTGGTCGTGATCGAGTATGCCCACCGACGACGCCTCGCCCAGCGAATATGCCAGCCGGTACAACAGCGGCTGCGCCAGGCGCGGCAAGCGCGCCGAATGCAGGTACGACTGGCCGAGCCGCAGCACCATCGGCGTCAGCGAAAACAGCTTGTTCTCGTGCCGCATATAGCCCAGGTGCGTGAGCGTGATCAGGTAGCGCCGCGCCGCCGCGCGCGTGAGGCCGGTGTGCGCGGCCACGTCCGCGATACTGAGCCGGCTGCGTTCCTGGTCGAACGCCTGGATCACTTGCAGCCCTTTTTCCAGGCCGCCCACGAGGTCGCGCGGGCTGGAGTTGTCGTCGATGTCGGTTGTCATAAGGAGATAAATGCGGATTTGGGCGCTATGCGCACAAACCGTGCGCATGACGAATATAGCATGCACCAGGCGTCTTGTGGCAGGGCGGTGCTTTGCCTAACATCGTTGGCACCAACACCAAGGAGACAGTTGTGAAATTCGACACCATCGCCGCCGGCGTCTATCCCGAACTCGTTTATCCACCGTATAAATCCACGCTCAAGCGCGGCCCCTTGCAGCCGGCGCTGCGCATCAACGCGCCAGTGCCGGTAGGCGAGAACATCGCGCCCTCCCCGCGCATCCTGCTGCCGTTCGACACCGACCTGACCGCGCAAGGCGACGGTGCGCCGCTGGGTGAAAAAATCGTGGTCACCGGCCGCGTGGTCGATGAAGACGGCAAGCCGGTGCGCAATTCGCTGCTCGAAGTCTGGCAATGCAATGCGGCTGGCCGCTACCGCCACAAGAAGGACCAGCACGACGCGCCGCTCGACCCCAACTTCAACGGCTGGGGCAAGATGATGACCGACGACGAAGGCCGCTACCGTTTTGTGACCATCAAGCCGGGGCCTTACCCGTGGGGCAACCACCACAAGGCCTGGCGTCCCGCCCACATCCATTTTTCGTTGTTCGGCAATGTGTATGCGCAGCGCCTGGTCACGCAGATGTACTTCCCCAGCGACCCGCTGTTCGACTACGACCCGATCTTCCAGAGCATTCCCGACCTGGCCGCGCGCCGGCGCCTGATCTCGCGTTTCAGCCTCGAAGAGACGGTGAGCGACCAGATGCTGGGCTACGAATTCGATATCGTCCTGCGCGGGCGCAACGCCACCCCCATGGGCATCTGAGGAGCACCACATGACCACACCCATCACAACCTCCCAAACCATCGGCCCGTTCTCGCACGAAGCGTGGCAGTGGGCGGTGGACCTCGGAACCGTCGCCAGCGCGGCTGCCGGCGGCATCACGATTGCCGGCACCATCTACGATGGCGACGGCGTGCCGATCAACGATGCCCAGATCGAGGCCTGGCAGCCCGGCGCTGCCGGGGTGGAAGCAGCGCTCGATGTTCCCGCCTTCCGCCGCATCCCCAGCGACGACCAGGGCGGCTTCACCTTTACCCTGGCCGATATCGCGCTGGCGCCCGGTCAGCCGGTGGCCTACGTTACCGTGTTCGCGCGCGGCCTGGTCAAACACCAGTTCACCGCCGTGTTCCTGGCCGACGACGCCAAGCTGGCAAAATCGGCGATACTGGAACAGGTGCCGGCCGCGCGCCGCCCCACCCTGCTGGCGACTAAAACCGCGGACGGCCAGTATCGCTGGGACATCCGCATGCAAGGCGACATGGAAACCGCCTTCTTCGACTACGTTTAGCCTGGAGCCGCAGTGAGTGTATCGATCTTCGACAGCTTTTTGACCACCACCGACATGATCGCCGTGTTCGACGACGCGGCCATCGTGCAGGGCATGTTCCGTTTCGAGCAGGCGCTGGCGCAGGCGCAGGCCGACGAAGGCCTGCTGCCACAATCGGCTGCACGGGCGATTGCCGGCGTGTGCAACGCCCAACTGTACGACCTTCCCGCCCTGATCACCGCCGGCCGCCGCGCCGGCAGCCTGGCCATCCCGCTGATCAAGGAGCTGACCAAGACCGTGGCCCTGTACGACCAGGAAGCGGCCAGCAAGGTCCACTGGGGCAGTACCAGCCAGGACGTGATCGACACGGCCATGGTGCTGGCTACGCGCGACGCCCTGCAACTGCTCGACGACGGCCTGCACGACCTCACCGGCCGCCTGTTGCTGCTGGCTGGAGAACACCTGGCCACGCCGGTGCTGGCGCGTACCCTGATGCAGCCGGCGCAGGTGACCAGCTTCGGCTTCAAGCTCGCCGGCTGGCTGGCGCCGCTGGTGCGCGCGCGCACGCGTTTGCGTGAATGCGCGCAGCGCGCCTTGCAGTTGCAACTGGGCGGCGCAGTGGGCACGCTGGCGGTGATGGGCGAGCAAGGCGCCGCCGTGGGCGCCCGCATGGCGCAAGCGCTCGACCTGCGCCTGGCCGACGCGGCCTGGCACACGCAGCGCGACGAATGGGTGCGCCTGGGCCTGGAAGTGGCGGTACTGACGGGCAGCCTGGGCAAGCTGGCAACGGACCTGAGCCTGATGGCGCAAGGAGAGATCGCCGAACTGGCCGAGCCTTCGGGCAATGGCCGGGGCGGTTCGTCGGCCATGCCGCACAAGCGCAATCCTGTCTCGGCGATGATCGCACTGGCCGCCGCCACCCGCACTCCGCAACACGCCGCCGCGCTGCTGGCCGCCATGGGACAGCAGCACGAACGGGGCTTGGGCAACTGGCAGGCCGAACTGGCCGAGTGGCCCGGGCTGTTCCTGAGCGCACACGGCGCCTTGCAGGCGCTGGACGAAGCGTTCGCCGGCCTGCACATCGACACCGCGCGCATGCGCCGCAATATCGACAGTCTGCAAGGGCTGGTGTTCGCAGAGGCCGCGTCGAGCTACCTGGCCGCCACCATCGGCAAGTCTGCCGCCCACGCGCTGCTGGAAAAAATGACGGGCGAATCGCTGACCAGCGGGCGCCACCTGGCCGACGTGCTGGAAGCGGCGATTGCCGCCGACCCGCAACTGCAAGCCGCCATCGACCTGGCGCACCTGCGCACCCTGTTCGACCCCGTCGCCGCCACCGCGCCGGCGCACAAGCTGGCGCAGGAGCAGTTGCGCCGCCTGCGCGACGACATCCACCATTTTTCCAAGTGAGTATCTTATGAGTTTCGACCCGATCGACCACGACTTCGAGCGCGGGCTGGGCAACCGCCGCGCCATCCTCGGCGACGCGTGGGTGGAGCGTTCGCTCGGCAACGCCAACCAGTTCAATGCCGACTTCCAGAACCTGATCACGCGGTTTGCCTGGAACGAGATCTGGGGCCGCCCCGGCCTCGAGCAGAAAACGCGCCGCGCCATCGTCCTCTCGATCACCATCGCGCTGGGCCGCTGGGAAGAATTCGACCTGCACGTGCGCGCCGCGCTGCTGGGCGAAGACAGCAACCGCCTCACGCCCGACGAATTGAAGGAAGTGCTGATCCAGTCCGCCATCTACGCCGGCGTGCCGGCCGCGAACACCGCATTCACCCACGCCATGGCGATCCTGCGCGAGGTCGGTCCGCAGATCGGCTACGAACTGGAACCCTCGGCGCCGCTGGCGGCAAGCCATCCGGGCGTGGGCCGCGCAGGCCGCAGTAGCGGCAGGCCAGCCTTGCACTACACGGTGCGCGAACCACGCAATGGCAAGGCGCCGCGCCACACGGTGGTACTGAGCCACGCGCTGGGTTGCGATTTGACCATGTGGGACCAGCTGGCCAACCAGCTGGCCGTGGACAACCGCGTGATCGCCTACGACCATCGCGGCCACGGCAGTTCGGAGTCACCGCCCGGCGCCTACGCGATGGCCGACCTGGCCGACGACGCGGCCGCGCTGCTGCGCGAGCTCGATACCGGCCCGGTGGTGTGGATCGGCTTGTCGATGGGCGGCATGGTCGGCCAGGAGCTGGCGCTGCGCCATCCCGCGCTGGTGCGGGCGCTGGTACTGGCCAACACCACGTCCGGCTACCCGGCGCCGGTGCAGGAGGTCTGGCGCCAGCGCATCGCCACCGTGCAGCTTGAGGGCATCGAACCGATCGCCGATGCGGTGATGGGCCGCTACTTCCACGACGCCTTCCGCGCTGCGCATCCGGGTACCGTGGCGCGCTTCCGCCGGCGGGTGGTGGCCACCGACAACGTCGGCTATGCAGGCTGCTGCCACGCGGTGGGGACCGTGGATACCACGGCCCGCCTGGGCCAGATCAAGGCGCCGACGCTGGTGATTGCGGGAGAGCTGGACCGGGGCACGCCGGTGGCCATGGCGCAGGTGCTGGCCGAGGGCATTGAAGGTGCCCAGCTGGAGGTGTTGAAAGACGCTTCGCATTTGAGCTATATCGAGCAGCCGGAAGCGTTCGGCCGGGCGGTGCGTGCCTTCATCACCACACTGTGAATCCGTCATCCCCGCGCAGGCGGAGATCCATGCCGAGCGTGAATATCCAGCAGCGCAACGTCCTATGGATCCCCGCATTCGCGAGGATGACGGATTTTAAGGTTGGCGGCTACTGTTAAACACCAGGATCACGCACCTTCTCCACCTGGTCAAACTCCACGTTGTAGTACCCCCCACCCACCTGCTCCGCCTTGCGGATATACACGGTCTGCACGATATCGCGCGTTGCCGCATCGATGCTTACCGGCCCGCGCACACTGGTCCAGGCCATCCCTTTCATTGCCGCCAGCAGCTTGTCGCCATTGCTGTCGCCACCGGTTTTTTTCAGCGCCTGGTACAGCAGGTGCATGCCGTCGTATGCGCCCACCGAGTGGAAGTTCGGGCGCATGCCCTTGTTCGCTTTCTGGAACGCGTCCACGTACGCCTTGTTTTCGGCCGACGGATGCGCGGCCGAGTAGTGGTGGCTGCTCACCACGCCGGCCGCTGCCGGCCCGATGCTGGCCATCAGGTCGTCATCGAGCACGTCGCCGGTGCAGATCAGGCGCACGCCGGCTGCGGCCAGTCCGCGCTCGGTAAACTGCTTGAGCACCGCCGCACCTTCGCCCGACGGCACGAACACGAACAGCGCGTCCGGTTTCAGGTCGCGCACCTTGGCCAGGAATGGCGCGTAGTCCGGGTTGCGCAGCGGCGCGCGCACCGTTTCCACGACCTTGCCGCCGCCTTCCGTAAAGCCCTTGACGAACACTTTTTCAGCGTCCAGCCCGGGGCCGTAATCGCTGACCAGCGTCACCACCGTGCGGATCTTGTTTTTCGCCGCCCACTGGGCCATGGGCGCAGTCACCTGGGCCAATGTAAAACCGGTGCGCACGATGTACGGCGAGCGTTGCGGAATCACCGAGGTGGCCGCGGCCACCACGATCATCGGCACCTTGGCTTGCGTGGCGACCGGCGCCGCTGCAAACGCCAGCGGCGTCAAACCAAAGCCGGCCAGCACCTGCACCTTGTCGCGCGAGACCAGTTCCTGCGCCAGGCGCTTGGTGACGTCGGGCGACACGCCGCCGTCGTCCTTGAGGATGATTTCCAACGGCCGGCCCGCTACCGTGGCGCCGTTCTGGGCGAGGTACAGTTTGACGGCCGCCTCGATCTGCTTGCCGGTGGAGGCGAACGGCCCGGACATCGGCAGGATCAGGCCCACCTTGAACGGGTCGGCGGCGAATGCGGACAGCGGCAGCAGGCCGGTCGATAAAGCGGCAGCGCCCAACACGAGGCGGCGGCGTGGCTGGTTGATATGGTTGGTCATCATGTCTCCTTGGGTATTTTTATAAGTCCAGCAGCAGCCTGGGAGTTTTGGAACGGGAACAACACGGGGTGAACTGGTCGTTGGCGGCCTGCTCTTCTTCGGTCAGGTACTGGTCGCGGTGATCGGGCACACCTTCAAGAACACGCGTCAGGCACGTACCGCACACGCCCTGCTCGCACGACGCCGGCACGAACACGCCCGCATCCTGCAGCACCTTCATCACGGTCACGCCGACCGGGATGGCGTACACCGCGCCGCTGAACTTGAGCTCCACCTCGAACGGCTGGTCGCCGGTCGATTCCACCACGACAGCGCCGAAATATTCGAGGTGCAGCTGGTCGGCCGGCCATTGCTGCTGCGCGGCCACGGCCTTGACGTGGTCGATGAAACCGGCCGGCCCGCAAAAGTAAATGTGGGTGCTGCGATCGAGACTGGCCAGCAGCGCTGGCAGATCCAGCTTGCGGGCGCTTTCGCCGGTATCGAAATACAGGTGCGAGACAGCGGCGTAGGGCGCAGCGGCGATGCGGTCGCGGAATGCCATGCGCTCGGGCGCGCGTGCGCAGTAGTGCAATTCGAACTGCGCACCCTGCGCCGACAAGGCCTCGGCCATCGCCAGGATGGGCGTGACGCCGATGCCGCCGGCCAGCAGCAGGCTGCGCGGCGCGTCGGCCAGGGCGAACAGGTTGCGCGGTGCGCTGATCTGCAACCGGGCGCCGGCCGCGATGCCGTCGTGCATGGCGCGCGAGCCGCCGCGCGAAGCCGGGTCGCGCAGCACGCCGATCACGTAGCGGTGGCGCTCGTGCGGCGGATTGCACAGCGAGTACTGGCGCACCAGCCCCGGCGCCACGTGGACGTCGATATGCGCACCGGCGGCAAACGGCGGCAGTTCGCTGCCGTCTTCACTCACCAGTTCATAGCTGCATATGTCGTCCGCCTCGCGGGTCCGGCGGTTCACCCGGACGCTCAGCAGACCGGCGGTCATGCCGGCTGCTCCGCAGGGACTTCCTTCTTCATCCACTGTTCCAGCACCCGGCGCGACTGCATGCCGCCGGCGTCGATGTTCAGCGCCAGCAGTTTTCGTTCCGGGTGGCGCAGCAGGTTGGCCTGCTGCAGTTCCAGGATCTCGCGGTCTTCGTTGAAGATCTTGCCCTGTCCTTCGCGGATGGTGGCGGTCAGTTCCTCGTCTTCGGGCTTGAAGTTGCGGGCCATACCCCAGAAATACCAGTGCGAGGTTTCGGTTTCCGGCGTGATGAAGTCCACCACGATGCTCGACGCCTTGAACTGCGGCGCGGCGTCGTAGCCGCCGTTGCCGGCGTGCGCCACGCCGACTTCGATCATCACGTGGCTCGGTGGCGTGAAGCGGCACACCTGCCAGCGGTCCACCGGCACGTCGTCGGCCAGGCCATTGCCCCGCAGGGCCGCGCGCCAGAACGGCGGCGCCATGATGTTCTCCATGTAGCGGCTGGTGATCACTTCCTCGCCATTGACGCGGGTGGTCACCGGCGCTTCATCGATCTCCTTCTGGCCGATGCTCGACGCGTGGACATAGGTCTCGTGGGTGAGGTCCATCAGGTTGTCGATCATCAGGCGGTATTCACAGTTGATGTGATACAGGCCGCCGCCGTAAGCCCATTCCGGGCTCTCGGCCCATTCCAGGTAAGGAATCTGCGCGGGGTCGGCCAGTGCGCGGTCGCCGGGCCACACCCAGATGAAGCCGTGGCGCTCTTCCACCGCGTAGCTGACTATGCACGGGAAGCCGCGCACACGCTGGCCCGGCATGCTGATCACCTTGCCGTCGCAGCCCATTTCCAGGCCGTGATAGCCGCAGACCAGGTTGCCGTCGCGCACAAAGCCGAGCGACAGCGGCGCACCGCGATGCGGACAGAAATCCTCCACCGCCGCCACCTTGCCGTCCGCGCCACGATAGAACACGATCTTCTCGCCGCAGACCTGGCGGCCCAGCGGCTTGCCGTCGATTTCGTCCGGTGTGCAGGCTACATACCAGGTATTTTTCGGGTACATATTGTCTCCTTTGTTTTCAATATTCAGTACACTGAATGTCGTAGAGTATAGTCCTGAAAGCGGAGAAGTAAACCTCCGCGCCCAACTCTTTTCATATTGCGCCGCACCAGCGGCGCCGGGAACCGCCATGCCAGAAACCGAAAGCACCCTGATCAACCTGTACGAACATCCGGGCCACCTGCTGCGGCGCGCGCAGCAGATATCGGTGTCGATCTTTTACGATGAAATGGGCAGCGAGCTGACGCCGATCCAGTACGCGGTACTGCGCAACCTGGCAGGCCATCCGGGCACCGACCAGGTGTCGCTGGCCGCGCTCACCGGCATCGATACCTCCACCGGCGCCACCGTGTGTGCGCGGCTCGAGGAAAAAGGACTGCTGGAGCGCAAGGTGATTCCGACCAACCGCCGCCAGCGTGCACTGACCATCACCGGCGCAGGCGAGCAGCAACTGGCCGACATGATCCCGGGCGCGCAGCGGCTGCGGCGCCGTTTGCTGGCGCCGTTGACGGGGCCGGAACAATTGCAGTTCATGGCGCTGCTCACCAAGCTGGTCCAGGAAAACAATGAGCAGAGCCGCGCGCCGCTCACTGCTGCCACCGGCAGCGTCAAATAGGAGGTGTCAAGCCACCGCGACCAGCTTGTCCAGCTTGTCGCCATCGGCCAGCAGACTGGCGCTGTCCGAGTCGTGCACGATGCGGCCGCGATCGAGCACGATGGCGCGCTTGGTCAGCGACAGCGCCAGGCGCGCATGCTGTTCCACCACGATCACCGACATGCCCTCCTCTTCCACCAGCTTGCGGATCACCCCCACCAGGTCCTGCACGATGATCGGCGCCAGGCCTTCCATCGGCTCGTCGAGCAGCAGGATGCGCGGGTTGGTCATCAGGGCGCGGGCGATCGCCACCATCTGCTGCTCGCCGCCCGAAAGCTGGTTGCCCATGTTGGCGCGGCGCTCGTGCAGGCGCGGGAATATCCCGTAGATCTTTTGCAGGTTCCACGGCCCCGGACGGGCCACCACGGTCAGATGCTCTTCCACGGTGAGCGACGGGAACATATGGCGCTCCTGCGGCACCCAGCCCAGGCCTGCGCGGGCGCGCTTGTGGGTGGTCATGCGGCCGATGTCGGCGCCGTCCCAGTGAATGCCGCCGCCGTGCAGGCGCGTCAATCCCATCAGGGTCACCAGCAGGCTGGTTTTGCCGACGCCATTGCGGCCCAGCAGCGCCAGGCTGTCGCCTTCGTTCATCGAGAACGACACGTCTTCCAGGACGATCGACTCGCCATAGCCGGCCGTGACTTTATCGAGCTTCAGTAATTCACGCATGTTCCGCCTCCCCCAGGTACACTTCTTTGACACGCGGATCGGCCGCGATTTCTTCGGGCGTGCCTTCGGTCAGCACCTTGCCGCCCACCATGACGGTAATCCGGTCGGCAAAGCGGAACACCAGTCCCATATCGTGTTCGATGAACAGCACCGTCACGTCGCGCGGCAAATTGGCCAGCACTTCGAACAGCTCGCGGCTCTCGGCCGACGGAATGCCGGCCGCCGGTTCATCGAGCAGCAGGATGCGCGGCTTGGTGGCCAGCGCCAGCGCGATTTCCACCAGCCGCTGCTTGCCATAGGCCATGCTGCGCGTGATGCTGTTGGCCTGGTCGCTGAGCTTGAGGGTAGCCAGCAGCGCCATCGCCTCGTCGATCACGTCCGGGTGGTTGGCCACGGTCTTGTACCAGACCGACTGCAGGCCGCGCCGCTCGGAGATCGCCAGCGCCACCGATTCCAGTACCGTCATGCCGGCAAACAGGGTGTTGAGCTGGAATGTGCGCGTCATGCCGCGATGAACGCGTTCATGTTGCGGCAGCTCGGTGATGTCTTCGCCACCCAAAAACACCTTGCCGCTGCTGGGCATGAAGCTGCCGGTCAGCAGGTTGATGAAGGTGGTCTTGCCGGCGCCATTGGGACCGATCAGCGCATGGCGCGCGCCGGGCTTGAAGGTGAGGCTCACATCGCTGTTGGCCAGGAATGCACCCCAGCGCTTGGACAGCCCTTCGGTGCGCAAGGTGATGTCGGTGCCGACGGTGCTCATGCTGCCTCCTTTTTCGATTTGAAGCCAGCCGCCAGTTTTTCCAGGCCACCGAGGATGCCGCCGCGCGCAAACAGCACGATCAACGCCAGCAGCAAGCCGATATAGAACTGCCAGTAAGCGGGATTGAGACCGGAGATGTAATCCTGCGCCACCATGAATACGGCCGCGCCGATCAGCGCGCCGTACAGGCGCCCGGTGCCGCCCAATACCAGCATGATCAACAGCTCGGCCGAACGGGGGAAGCCGAGCGAATCGAGACCGACAAACTGCGTGGTCTGCGCCAGCAATCCGCCGGCCACGCCGGCAATCACGGCCGACACGGTGTAGATGGCGATCAGGCGGCGATTGACGTTGACGCCGAGCGACGGCATGCGGCGCACACCTTCGCGGATGCCGATCAGGCTCAAACCGAACGGCGATTTGACCAGCCGGCGCAGCACCACGAACAGGATGAACAGCACCGCAAAGCTGTACCAGAAGGCCACCGTGCCGTTCAAGTCGAATTCGAACCTGCCGAACAGGTTACCGACCATCATGCCCGACAGGCCATCGACGCCGCCGGTCAGCCACGACGCCTTGTTGGCCGCTTCGTGCAGCATCAGGCAGATGCCGAGCGTGACCATCAGGCGCGTGAGGTCCTGGCCGCGCACGACCAGGAACGAGACGATGAAGCCGAAGATGCCGGCCACCACGGCCCCCGCCAACAGGCCGCTGAGCGGCTCGCCCCAGCCATGCACGGCCAGCAGGCCGGCGGTGTAGGCGCCCAGCCCGAAGAACGCAGCATGACCCAGCGAGACGATGCCGGCGTAGCCGAGGATCAGGTCCAGCGACAGGGCGAACAGGCCGATGATCATGATCTGGCTGATCAGCACCAGGTAGCCGGGAAAGGCAAAGTAGGCGGCGATGGGCAGCAGCCAGAACACGATTTCCAGCGGCCTCCAGCGGTCGTTGGGCAGGTTCAGATGCGCGGTCGGAATGGTGGTCATGGTGGTCTTCGCAACGGTTGCGGGTTTCAAGGTGTCGGTCATGGCGTTCATGCTTTCCTCCGGATCAGACCAGCAGGGAACAGGATCAGCAGCACCACCATCAGCGCGTAGATCACGAAGGCGCCGATTTCCGGCACATAGTATTTGCCCGCCACGTCGAACACGCCGAGGATGAGCGCCGCCACCAGCGGACCCTTGATGGTGCCGGCGCCGCCTACGGCCACCACCAGCAGGAAGTACACCATGTACTTGATCGGGAAGCTCGGATCGAGCCCCAGCACGTCGATACCGAGGCCGCCGCCAAGGCCGGCCAGGCCGGAGCCGAGCGCGAAGGTCAGGCTGAACACCAGGCTGACGTTGATACCGAGGCCGGCCGACGCGGTCTGGTTGTCCACCGACGCGCGGATCTGCGCACCGAAGCGGGTGCGCTCGATCAGCAGGCCCAGCGCAATCGTCACCAGTACCACCACGCCGATCAGGAACACCCGGTAGGCGCCCACGTCCAGGCCCAGGATATGCACCTGGCCGCGCAGCCACTCGGGCAGCGTGACCGGCTGCTGGGTAGGGCCGAAGAAGTACGTCGCAGCAGCCACCGACATGAAGGTCAGCCCGATCGAGAACAGCACCTGGTCCAGGTGGCTGGCCTTGTACAGGCGGCGGTACAGCAGGCGCTCGAGCACGAGGCCCACCACGGCGGACGCGATAAAGGCCAGCGGCAGCGAGGCCAGGAACGGCACGCCCAGCGCGGACAGCAAGGTCACGCTTACATACCCGCCCAGCATGGCAAAGGCGCCATGGGCCAGGTTAATAAAGTTCATCATGCCCATCGTGACCGACAGGCCCACGCTGATCAGGAACAGCAAGCTGCCATAGGCGATGCCATCGAACAGCACGCCTGCGAAGTTGGCTAACATGGCTGCCCCCGCTGCATGTGCTTGCTGCTGTCCAGGCGCTCTGCGGCGCCGTATTGATGTCGTTGTTTCATTTTGTCTCCTGCCATTCTCGGAATTACATTAAATCACACCGTTTCAGACTTTCTCGATGATGATCGCGATGCCCTGCCCCACGCCGATACACATGGTGCACAGCGCGTAACGCCCGCCGTTGTGTTGCAACTGCCAGGTGGCGGTGGTCACCAGGCGCGCGCCGCTCATGCCCAGCGGATGGCCGAGCGCAATCGCGCCGCCGTTGGGATTGACGCGCGGGTCGGTATCGCTGAGCCCCAGCTCGCGCAGCACGGCCAGGCCCTGCGACGCGAACGCCTCGTTCAACTCGATCCAGTCCATCTGCTCGAGCGACAGGCCGGTCTGGCGCAGCAGCTTGCGCACCGCCGGCACGGGTCCCACGCCCATCAAGCGCGGCGCCACGCCAGCGGTGGCCATGCCGACGATGCGCGCCAGCGGCGTCAAGCCATGCTGCTGCGCGGCTTCGGCGCTGGCGATCAACAGCGCGCAGGCGCCGTCGTTGATGCCTGACGCATTGCCGGCAGTGACGGTGCCGTCGGCCCGCACCACGCCCTTCAATTTCGCCAGCGCTTCGACGGTGGTAGCGCGTGGATGTTCATCCTGGGCGAAGACGATCGCATCACCCTTTTTTTGCGCGATGGTGACCGGCACGATCTCGCGCTTGAACACGCCTTCGGCAATCGCGGTGGCGGCCTTGTTCTGGCTGGCCAGCGCAAACGCATCCTGGTCGATGCGGCTCACCTGGTAATCGGCGGCGACGTTTTCCGCCGTTTCAGGCATGGTCTCCACGCCATAGGCATCTTTTAATGCCTTGTTGATGAAGCGCCAGCCCATGGTGGTGTCCTGCAGCGACGCATTGCGCGAGAAGGCGCTGTCGGCCTTGCCCATCACGAACGGCGCGCGCGTCATCGATTCCACGCCACCGGCGATGATCAGGCTGGCGTCGCCGGCCTGGATGGCGCGGGCCGCCGTGCCCACGGCGTCCATGCCGGAGCCGCACAGGCGGTTGATGGTGGTGCCGGGCACCTCCACCGGCAAGCCGGCCAAGAGCAGCGACATGCGCGCCACGTTGCGGTTGTCTTCGCCGGCCTGGTTGGCGCAGCCGTAAAACACGTCGTCCACCTGGTCCCACTGCACGCCGGGATTCCTCGCGACCAGCGCGCGCAAGGGTACGGCGCCGAGGTCGTCGGCACGCACGTCTTTCAGGGCGCCGCCGTAGCGGCCGATCGGGGTGCGTACCGCGTCGCAGATATAAGCATCGGTCATCATCAATCCTTTCATTGCACCAGCGTAGCGCCAGTGGCCGCCTGCAGTTCGTCAAAGGTGAGGCCGGGCGCCATTTCCAGCACCGTCAGGCCATTCGGGGTCACGTTGAGCACCGCCATGTCGGTGTAGATGCGGTTCACGCATGCCACGCCGGTAAGCGGGTACGTGCACGCCTCGACGATCTTGCTTTCACCTGTCTTGGTGACGTGGTCCATCATCACGAACACCTGCTTGGCGCCGATGGCCAGGTCCATGGCGCCGCCCACGGCGGGAATCGCATCGGACGCGCCGGTATGCCAGTTGGCCAGATCGCCATGTTCAGAGACCTGGAAGGCGCCGAGCACGCACACGTCGAGGTGGCCGCCGCGCATCATCGCAAACGAATCGGCGTGGTGGAAGTAGGCGCCGCCGGTCAGCAGTGTGACCGGCTGCTTGCCGGCGTTGATCAGGTCTTCGTCTTCGTCTTCCGGCGCCGGTGCGGGGCCCATGCCGAGCAGGCCGTTTTCGCTGTGCAGGAAGACTTCACGTTCCGCCGGCAGGTAGTTGGCCACCTTGGTCGGCAGGCCGATGCCGAGGTTGACGTAAGCGCCTTCGGGAATGTCCTGCGCCACGCGTGCGGCGATCTGGTCGCGGGTAAAACGCTTTGCGGGTTTGCTGGTATCGCTCATGCTGCCTCCTTGACTACGCGCTGGACGAAAATGCCCGGCGTGACGATCGCTTCGGGATCGAGTTCGCCCAGCGCCACCACGTCGCGCACCTGGGCGATGGCCACCTTGGCCGCCATGGCCATGATCGGGCCGAAGTTGCGGGCGGTCTTGCGGTACACCAGGTTGCCCCAGCGGTCGCCGCGCAGCGCCTTGATCAGCGCGAAGTCGGCGTGGATCGGTGCTTCGAGCACGTAATGGCGGCCGTCGATCAGGCGCGTCTCCTTGCCTTCGGCCAGCAGCGTGCCGTAGCCGGTGGGGGTGAAGAAACCGCCGATGCCGGCGCCGGCTGCGCGGATGCGCTCGGCCAGGTTGCCTTGCGGCGTGAGTTCGAGTTCGATTTCGCCGGCGCGGTACAGCGCATCGAAATGCTGCGAGTCGGCCTGGCGCGGGAACGAGCAAATGATCTTGCGCACGCGCCTGGCCTTGAGCAGCGCGGCCAGGCCGGTCTCGCCATTGCCGGCGTTGTTGTTGACGATGGTAAGTTCGCGCGCGCCCTGTGCGATCAGCGCGTCGATCAGCGCCGAAGGCATGCCGGCATTGCCGAAGCCGCCGATCATGACGGTGGCGCCGTCGTGAATGTCGGCCACCGCGCGCTCCAGTGATTCAAAAGTTTTATCGATCATCGTGTGCTTTCATGATTCTTCTTGTTTCGGTTTGTGCGATAATCGAACTAATGACTGATTACCGCACACCCAGTGTATGACTTGCTCCGGCGGTGGTCAAGAAAAACCGTCTATCGAATCGATCGCCTGGATTAAAATCACGTCATGTCAAAAGCCAAACCAACCGAAACCGCTGCGCCTGTCCCTGCAACTGCCGACGAGGACCGCGAGCCCACCATCGCCGAACAGATCGACGCCATGACCGATCCCAGCTTCATGACGTCGCTCGCGCGCGGCCTGGCCGTGGTGCAGGCGTTCAGCGATTCGCGCAAGCCGCAGACGATTGCCAACATCAGCCAGAAGACCGGCATCCCGCGCGCCGCCGTGCGCCGCTGCCTGCATACGCTGCGCGAGCTCGGGTACGTGGACGCGGAGTTGAACAACTTCTCGCTGCGGCCCAAGGTCCTCACGCTCGGCTACTCCTACCTGTCATCGACGCCGCTGACCGTATCGGCCCAGCCCTACCTGAACAGCATCAGCCGCACGCTCAACGAATCGAGCTCGCTGGCAGTGCTGGACGACGGCGAGGTGCTGTACGTTGCCCGCGCCGCCACGTCGCGCGTGATGTCGGTCGCCTTGAATACCGGCAGCCGTTTGCCCGCCTACTGCACGTCGCTGGGCCGCGTGATGCTGGCCTACCTGCCGCCGGCAGAACTCGACCGCTACCTGGCCAACACCAGGCTGCGCGCGATGACCAGGAACACGGTCGTCAGCCAGAAAGGCCTGCGCGAAATCCTGGCCGGCGTGCGCGAACAGGGTTACGCCGTCAACGACGAGGAACTGGAACTGGGATTGCGATCGATCGCAGTACCGGTGCGCGGCGCCTCGGGCACCGTGCTCGCCGCCCTCAACGTGGGCGCGCAAGCGGCCCGTGTCAGCGTCAAGGAGCTTGAGAAGGAGTTCCTGCCTGTGCTACTCAAAGGTGCGCAAGAACTCTCCATCCTGCTGCCGTGAGCGAGGCCATTTCAGCGGCGCCAGGGTTAGGCGCAGCGCCGCAGACAGTGCGTTAGCACGGCAAGGCGCTGCAACGACACCATGGCGCCGCTGATATCGCCGAGCGAGGCCATTTCAGCGGCGCCAGGGTTAGGCGCAGCGCCGCAGACAGTGCGTTAGCACGGCAAGGCGCTAACGACACCATGGCGTCGCTGATATCGCCGAGCGAGGCCATTTCAGCGGCGCCAGGGTTAGGCGCAGCGCCGCAGGCAGTGCGCTAGCACGGCAAGGCGCTGCAACGACACCATGGCGTCGCTGATATGGCCGATTAGAAGGAGTGGCGCAAGCCTGCCATAACACCATTCTGCGTTTTTCCCGCGCCAACGGTGCCGCCGGCATCGAGCGCAATTGCCGACAGGCCGCTGTTTTTCATGCGGCCGATGCCGACGTAGCTGGCAGTGCGCTTGGAGAAGTAATAGGTCAGGCGCGCGACCACCATGGTGGCGTCGGCGCTGCTGTTCTTCAGATCGCGGCGGGCCACTTGCGTGTCGAGCGTGGTCAGTGGCGTGACCGGATAGCTCACGCCCAGGAAGTACAAATCCGATTCCGACAGGCCGGTCGCGGCGCGCGTGGTGCGGTCCACGATGCCGGCGCCGATCTTGCCCTCGCCTACCTTGACGTAGCCGTTGGCGGTCACGCGCTTGTCGCTGTTGTCGCTGCTGGTCAAACCACCGGCTGCCCCCACGTTGCCGTACATGATGTCGTAGGATGCATTCAGGCCCCAGGCCGGCGTTTCGTAGCCGAACAGGCCGGTGATCTGGCGGCAGGCTTTGGAGTTGCCCGCCACTTCGCCGGGGCAGCCCGTCGCTGCCGGCCCGCCGGCGGCCGACACGTCGCGCCCGGTGCTGTAGGTGGCGCCAATCACGAAGTTGTTGAAGTTGCCGAGGTAGCCGATGGCGTTGTCGCTGCGGGCGTTCGGCAGGTAGGGGTCGATGCTGCCGATGGCGAACAGGTTGGGACCCATCACGTCCGACTTCATGCCGGCGATATACGTCATGTTGATCTGGCGGCCCAGGGTGACGGTGCCGAAGGCGCCTTTCAATCCCACCGATGCCTGGCGGCCGAACAGGCGGTTGCCCTGCCCCATCGAGCCGCTGTCCATGGTCAGTCCCGCTTCGAGCGTGAACACCAGTTGCAGACCGCCACCCAGGTCCTCGGCGCCGCGGAAGCCGATACGCGACGGGAAGGAACCGGTCAGCGATGGCATCTTGGTGACCGAATCGCCGGCGGCGTTGGCGTTGGTGGTGTGGACCACGCCGGTGTCGAGCAGCCCATACACGGTGACGCTGGACTGGGCCATCGCTGCGGACGCACCTACGCACGCCATCAGCGCCACGGCGCCACGGATACTGTTTTTCATTGCTGTCTCCTGTTGGTTTTATTGTCTCTTTATGAGTGTGTGCGATTAACGAACATCTGGTTGTTAATCGCACATAAATTGGATACTATGATCGTCGCGAGGCGATGTCAAGCTGCCTGATATCATCATTAGGCCACGATGCAACATTGCGAGCAGCGCCACGCGGGGCTACACCGCGCATTTCATAGACAAAAACAGGAGACCGGCATGAACAGGAAAAATTTTGTAAAGACCTCACTGGCCACCATTGCGCTGGCCGCGCTCACGCTGGCCAGCGGCCCGAACGCCTACGCCCAGGACACCATCAAGATCGGCGTGATTGCCGCGTTCTCCGGCCCCTTTGCCGATTACGGCAAGCAGATCGAAGGCGGTATCAAGGCCTACATGGCGCAGCACGGGTCCACCGTGGCCGGTAAAAAAATCGAGATCATCGTCAAGGACACCACCGGTCCGGCGCCAGAAATCGCCAAGCGCCTGGCGCAGGAACTGGTGGTGCGCGACAAGGTGGACTTCCTGGCCGGCTTCGGCCTGACGCCCGAAGCACTGGCCGTGGCGCCGATTGCCCAGCAGGCCAGGAAGCCGATGATCATCATGAACGCGGCCACGTCGTCGATCACCACCAAGTCCAATTACATCGCCCGCTTTTCGATGACGCTGCCGCAGATCTCGGCGCCGATGGCCACGTGGGCGGCCAAGAACAACATCAAGAAAGTCGTGACCCTGGTGGCCGACTACGGCCCCGGCATCGATGCGGAAGCCGCCTTCAAGGCCGAACTGGTAAAAGGCGGCGGCACGGTGACCGAAGCGATCCGCGTCCCGCTGCGCAACCCGGAATTCGCGCCGTACATCCAGCGCATCAAGGACGCCAAGCCCGACGCGGTGTTCATCTTCGTACCGGCCGGCGAGCAAAGCATCGCCTTCATGAAGGGCTACCGCGAGCGCGGCCTGGCTGCTGCCGGCATCAAGGTCATCGCCACCGGCGACCTGACCGACGACCACGTGCTGCCGGCCATGGGCGACGCCACGCTGGGCGTGATCACCACCTTCCACTATTCGGCCGCCCACAAGTCGCCGGAAAACGCCGCATTCCTGAAAAGTTTTGCGGCCACCAATCCCGGCGGCGGCCGCCCCAATTTCATGGCGGTGGCGGCCTACGACGGCATGGCCGCGATTTACGAAGTGGCCCGCAAGTTGAACGGCAAGATCGACGGCGACAAGGCGATGGAAGTGCTCAAGACGATCAAGCTCACCAGCCCGCGCGGCCCGATCGCGATCGACCCGGCCACCCGCGACATCGTCCAGACGGTGTATGTGCGCAAGGTGGAAAAAGTTGGCAACGAGGTCTATAACATCGAGTTCGACCAATTCCCCAACATGAAGGACCCGGGCAAATAAGCAACACCTGTTTCGTCTTCCTGCTGGTGTCAACCGCCGGCAGGCTTCGCGCGTTAAGGGAATGTCTCGACACCGAATGCCAGCAGTGGCACAGTAGAACGGCGCTGAGACACCCTTACGCAGAATGGAGCTGGACGATCATGCAAGCATATTCAAACACTAATTCGACTGTAGCTAGCCGCCAGGGCTTTATCAATCCCAACCACGTGCAGGAAGTGCGCTACTGGGCCGAAGAGTTTCACATTCCGCCGGCGCGCCTGATCGCTGTGGTGCGCGAAGTGGGCCGCAATCTTTACGAAGTGCGCAAACGCCTGGCGATGTAAGCAGCTGCCAGCGCCACGCACAGCAACACAGAATCGACCCCAGCGACGCCCACGCCCCCGGCGCCGCCACGCTGGCCCTGAACCAGGGCGGTCAGCAAATGATCGCCGGTAGTGGCCCAATTGAGCGCCACCGCCAGCACAGCCAGCACCCCGATGACGATAGCCTGTTCGCGCCACGCGGCGCGGCCGCGCCACCACGCGTGCGCAAATGCCGCGAGCCACGCGCCATAGAACGCCTGCACTTCGTGCAGCGCGCTGCCCTCGGCATGGCTATCGATTGCCGGCAGCAACCGGTTGGCGACCATGAACACCAGCGTGGCCAGCACGATGCCGGTGACGCTGCCGATGGTCAGCCCTTCCACCACGCGCACACCAGCCAGCCCCCGCTTCGCATGCTGCGCACGCCGGCCTTCGATCCAGAACAGGAAGCCGGTGCAGATCATCGCGCAGCCGGCCAGCCCGCCTGCAAAATACAGCCACCGCAGCAGCGCGTGGTCGAAGCGGATGAAGTGCAGACCCGAGATGAAGCGCTGCGCGGTCATCACCGGTCCCGCCTCGAAGCGCGCCAGCACGCGGCCCGTTTGCGCATCGAAGAAAATCTGGTCCAGGTTCATGGTGACGTCCTTGGCGTACGAGCGGCGCAATTCGACGTAGCTGTTGGCGTCGCCGGGGTGGAACACCCGCACGAAATACGGCTCGCCGCCGTCCCAGGTAGCGGCAGCTGTCGCGCGCATGGCGTCGATCGAGCCCAACTGGCCGGGCGCTTGGGCCGGCTTGCGCGTGTACTTGCCGTAGGCTTCGGCCATGAACGCCGCCTTGGCCTCGGCGCCTTCGCCGTAAGCGCCCGCGTGCAGTTGCGGGAAGTAGATGGTAATAAAAATGATCAGGCCCGTGAGCGCGATCATGAAGTGGAATGGCAGCGCCACCACGCCGGTGAGGTTATGCAGGTCCAGTGCGCTGCGCTGCAAGCGCTTATGCGGACGAAACGTAAAAAACTGTTTGAAGATCTTCTTGTGGACCACCACGCCCGAGACTAGCAACACCAGCATGCTCATCGCTGCCACCCCCACCAGCCACTTGCCCAGCTCCAGCCACTTGATGTGCAGAGTGTAGTGAAACGGCACCAGGAAGCCGGTGGCCGCATCGGACTGCTGCGGCGCCAGCAAGGTGTTGGTGTTGGGGTCGATGAAGCGGCCATGCTCGGCGCCCTTGGCGTCGCGCCAGGTCAGTTCCGCCACCGGGTTGCGGCTGGTAGGCAGGTCGATGCGCCATTGCCTGGCGCCGGCCGGCACCTGCGGCACGGCGGTTGCCGCCAACCGGTCCAGCGACAGCGGCGCGGTCGCCTCGGCGACGCGGGTTTGCGGCAGCATCCAGCGGTCGATCTCGCTGCCGAACACGCTCAGGGTGCCGAACCAGAATATCGCGAACAGCAGGCTGCCGATGATCACGCCGGCCCACGTGTGCAGCAGCGCCATCGACTTGGTCAACGTGTCGCCCATGTCAGGTTACCGCCCACCATAACGCGGCCAGCAGCGCCGCCAGACCGCCCAGCACCAGCCACAGACGCATGACGCTGCGCACGCTGAAGGCCCACAGCGCCAGCACCAGGTAAAACACGAAGCCCAGCATGGCGCACAAGGCCACCGCCTCGGAGCGCACCATGCCGGCAGACGCCAGCGCGGCGCTGCATGCCGCCACGGCCAGGGCGGTGACCGCGTAGCCGCCGCCGATGGCGCCGACCACGCGCAGCGCAAGGGCCAGCCACGCCGGCAGCCGATACAGGGCATCGGGCGCGCGACCGTGATCATGCGCCCTGTGCGGTTCGTCCGGTTCGTGCCGATAGTCCCGCTGACGCAGGTCTCCCGGCACGCACGGCGGCGCGCCGGGAGAACCGGTGCTGGCGTCAGTGGGCGTCACCTTAGAACCGCAGCGCGTAGCCGAGGCTCAGCGTGCGGCCACGGCCGGCGAAGTAACGCTTCGGTTCGACCAGCGCGCTTTGCGAGTAATAGGTGATGTAGTCCTTGTCGAACAGGTTGGCGACCGACAGGCGCACTTCACCGTTGCCTTTGCCCAGCTTGTAGCTGGTGGTGGCATCGACCAGCGAATAGCCGCTGAACTCCTTGGCCGCCTCGTCGAACGACTGGCTGAACGCGTGCTGCGCCTGCACGAAGGTGGACCAGCGGTCGTTCCAGTCGGCGTTCCAGGTGGCGATCACGCGATTGGGCGCCACGTTCAGGCCATCGAGCTTGCCGTCGAGCGAGCCATCGCCGTTGGTGTCGTAGCGGCCCTTGGTGTAGGCGTACGATACCTTGGCGCGGTGCGCGGTGTTGATGCGGTACGCGGCGCCCAGGTCCAGGCCTTCGGTGCGGGTCTTTTCGCGCGCCATCATGAAGGCCCCGTTGACCGCGATCACGCGCGTGCCGAAGTCGGAATCGGCGCGGAAGTAGGCGGCGTCGAGGTCCCAGGCGCCCTTGTGATAGCGGCCGCCCAGTTCCACGCTCCTGGTCAGAATCGGCGCCAGGTCGCGCATGTTCGCGACGCTCTGCCCCGCCGTGTTAATCGAGCGCAGAACGCGGCCGATATCGGGCATGCCGAAGCCTTCCGAATAGCTGGTAAACAGCGTGAGGCCCGCCGCCGGATTCCATACCAGGCCTGCGTTATAGAGTTCTTCGCTGAAATCGAGCTTGCCGCCCTCGACCAGCACGCGGCGGTACTGGGCCAGCGTGCGGTAGGTGTCCACCGTGAGGTCGGCCTTTTCCTTGCGGGCGCCGGCGTGCGCAGTCAGGCTGTCCGTCAGCTTGTACTCGCCCTGGGCGAACAGCGAGTAGTTGCGGTACTCGCTGTTCGGCACGTAGGTGCGGCCGGTCAGGTACAGGTCCTGCTTGCCCTTGTCGAACAGGGTATCGAAACCCACGGTAAGCTTCAGGCGGCCGTTCAATAGATCGTCGCGGCCCAGGCCCACCTTGCTGCCGTACTTCGAGGCGACGGAGCGCGACTGGTCGTACAAGGTGCCGGTGGGCGCGATCAGCGGGTCCTGGAAGGTGGCCGAGATATCGGCGCCGAACAGGCCTTCGAATTCCTGGTTGAAGATCATCGCGGTCAGTTCCATGCCGGCCAGGTTGGCGTGGCGGTAGCTCAGGCTCGAGGTCCACACATCGTTCCATGGCGGCGTGCCTGCCGGCGTGAGCTTGACCGAAGTGCTCGGGATACCCAGCGCGCGGTCGCCGGCGACCACCTGGTAGTTGGCCTTGGACTTGATCTTGTAGCGATTGACGGACAGTTGCAGGCGCTGGTTGTCGTCGAACCAGTAGCCGAGTTTGACCAGCGCGTCGTAGCTGCGCGAGTCCATCAGGTCGCCCTGGGTGGTGTCGGCGCCGATCGAGCGGCCCTTGCCATCGAGGTACAGGCCCTGGTCTTCATAACTGAGGCCGAACAGGTATTCGAACTTGTCGTTACGCCCGCTGGCGTTGTACGAGGTTTTGTAGTTGGCCGTATCGCTGCCGACATCGGTGGTGGGCAGCGTGGTCTGCACATCGACCGACTGGTTGAAGGCGCCCTTTTCCGGCCGCTTGGTGATGATGTTGATGGTGCCGCCGGTGGCGCCCAGGCCGTTGATGGCGTTGGCGCCCTGGACGATTTCGATCCGCTCGACCATCGAAAAATCGATGGTGTGCGCTTCGCGGCCGGTGGGACGCATCGGGTTCGATTGCGGCACGCCATCGACCAAGATCAACGGCGTGCGGCCGCGCAGCGTTTCGCCCGAACCATTCATCTTGCCCCGGCTGGGCGTGTATGACGGCAAGATGCTCGACAGCACATCGGACGAATTGCCGGAAATGGCCAGCTGCTTCTCGATGTCTTCCTGCTTGATGATCACCACCGTTTGCGGCGCCTGGTTGGCGGCGATGTTGGAGCGCGAGGCGGAGACGATCACGGTATTGGCGTCGGTAACTTCCTGGGCCCGGGCGGCGGGCGCAACCCAGGCAGTCAATATGGCGGACACGAGCACAACAAGCGCGCGGGGGCTGGGCGCGGAGGACAAGGATTTCACGGCAAGACCTGGACTTTAATTGAGAATGATTGCTATTATCGTGATAGCTTGGTCATGCGTCAAGAAAACATCCGGTATATTAATTTATGTGAGCGAGAGCACCGAGTGCCGAAAGCCAAAGTGCCATGATGGGCGCCCAAGAATTATCGGACACACAATCATGAACACCCAACATCAAAACAACACCGGAGACTTCCGCCACCAGGCCTACATCAACCCGAACATCGCCCAGGCGGTCGCTTACTGGGCCCAGGAATTTCGCGTCACCCCGTCCAGGCTGATCCAGGTGGTGCGCGAAGTGGGCCGTAACGTGGGCGAGGTGCGGCGCCAGTTGTCGCGGTAAGATAGAAAATGATGGAACGCCTGGAGAGCGCCGGTTTTACCAACGCGCAGGCCAAGGCCCAGGCCGAAGTCCTGGCCGAAGTCATCGGCAAGGAAAAGGCCCATGCTGCCGAGCGTTACGCGAGCAAGCACGACGTTGCGCAGGAACTGGTCGGCATCAGGGCATCGATCGATAACCTTGGTACCACCCTTAACCTGAAAATCGACAGAAGCGCTGCCGAGGTAAAAAGCGAATTGATACGCTCGGTGGTATCGGTGGGCGTATTGCAAATGGCGCTCATTGCCGCGTTAATCCTCAAGCTCACTCATTAGTCCGCTCTCATTTGCTGCTTGCCGGCGACGGCACCCCAGCCTTGCCCCCGCCGGGCACCAGCCAGCCCCCATCGGCCAGCCAGTCCGCCAGCCGGTCCGGCCAGTGCGCATCGGACAGCCGTTCCGACCGCTGCCCCATATTGAATGCATGACCGGTATCGGCATACAGGTGCAGCTCCGCCGAGACGCCAGCGGCGATCAGTTGCTGATACAGGGCGATCGACGGCGGCGCACAACATGTGTCGTTCGATCCAGCCACGATAAACGCGGGCGGTGCGGCGCTGGCCGCAGTTGCAGGTACGCCCAGCGGCCCCGGATACACCAGGATCTGGAAGTCCGGCCGGGCGCTGTACCGGTCAACCGCATCAACTTTGCCAATGGGCGCCGGCGCAGCGTGGTCCGCCACCAGCGTGGCCAGTTCGCCACCGGCGGAAAAACCCATCACGCCCACCCGGTCCGGATCGACCTTGAATTGCGCCGCGTGCGCCCTCACCCACCGCACTGCGCGCCGCATATCGGCAGCCGCATCGCGCTCGATCGAATAGGTGGAATTGCCGTCGCGCGCCAGCCGGTATTTCAGGACGAAAGCGGTGACGCCCGTGCGGTTCAAGACACGCGCCGCGACCATGCCCTCGTTCATCCACACCAGCATGCGGTGGCCGCCGCCGGGGGCGATCACCACCGCCGCGCCATTGGCATGGCGCGGATCGGCCGGCATCACCGTCAGCGAAGGATCGTTGATGTTGGAGACGTAGGTATCAACCACCTTCTCCGGCTCTCCATGGCGGCGCTCGGAACCGGGCGCGCCATCGGGCCACAGCAAATGCGCGGGCTGGGCGCTGGCCACCGCGCACCACAGCAACGCCGACAGCCACGCCAGGTTCAAGGGAGCGGTGCGCATCTCCCCGCCTTAGAAGTTATAGCGCAAGCCAGCGCGGTACACGCGGCCCAGCACGTCATACAGCTGCGGATTGATGCCGAAACTCAGGTTGGTCTGTGGCGCCGGCGCCGGATTGACATCGCCGATATTGTCGATCTTGAAGAAGCCGGTCAGCTTGTCACTGAACTTGTAGCTGCCGCCCAGGTCCACGTAAAACGCGCCCTTCATCTTGTTGTTGGCAATGGTCGGGTGGATGATGGTGGAGACAGGACAATCGGTCTGGCATTCGATGTATTCGTTGCTGTACACGCCCTTGCTGATCCAGCGCTGGGCCAGGGTCAGGCTGTACTGGTCGGTATCCCACGACTGCGATGCCAGGCCTTTCCAGCGCGGCGTGGTGCCGAGGTTGTTGCCCGCGCCTTCCGATGGAATCGTACCCACCACGCCCGGGTCGGTCAGGAAGCTGATGTTGCGGGTGACCAGTGCGCGCAGGGTCAGGCGGCCCGGCAGGCCCCAGTTCTTCAGGCTCATCCGGTACGAGCCTTCCAGGTCGTAGCCCTTGCTGCGCAGCGAAGCGAGGTTAAATGCCTGCACCGTCACGAAATTGTTGGTGGCCACCGGGTTTCCCAGAGACACGGCACCGCAGATTTCCTGGTTGCCGGCCACGCACAAATCCACTTCCTGCTGCGCCGTCAGCGCCGAGATCACGCCATCGACCTTGATGTCGAAGTAGTCGATCGACGCCGAAAAGCCCGGCGCCCACGACGGTTGCGACAGCACGATGCCAACGATGGAATTGCGCGCGATCTCGGGACGCAGGCGGGTGTTGCCCACGCTGCGCTGCTGGATCGCCACCGTGTTGCCCTGGTATTGCACGATATTGTTGACCACGACCTGCGCCGCGTACAGCTCGCTCAAGTTAGGCGCCCGCACGTCCTTGGACGTGACCGCGCGCAGGCGCCAGCCGTCAAGGCCGGTCTTCCAGTTGGCGCCCAGCTTCCAGCTTTCCACGTGGCCCGAAGTGCTGTAACTGGTATGACGGTCGGCCAGGTTGAGGTTGGCTTCGCCCCAGGTGGCGGATTTTAATACCGGCACATTCAATTCCACGTAGGCTTCCTTGACGTTATATGTGCCCTGGGCATTGTGATAATTGCCCGCATACCAGTTGTTGCCCACAGTGGTGTTGAGCAGCGGGTCGGCCGGGTAGTCGGCGGTGTTGGGACTGTCGGCGAAGATGCCGTTGCCGTACGGGTCGCCGGTGACCTTGTAGTGCTCGCGGCGGTACTCGGCGCCGGTGGCGATCGCGATCGGGCCGGCCCACGACGAAAACGCTTCGCCGTTGAAGTTGATGCTGGCCACGTCCTGGGTCTGGCGCGTGTGCTGCTGCGGGCCGTTGGCCGGCGCAATATAGCGCCAGGCCGCCTGGTCCACCGGCACGTCGCCGATGATGTTGAACGGCCGGCAGCCGGCGGCGGCGGCTACCGCGTTACGGCACACGATAGTGCCGTCGGGCGCGCGCACGGCGTCGATCGCTGCGTTGTAGCGCGCATTGAGCGTCATGTCATGGACGATGATGTCGGTCCGGTTGACGCCATGTTCAGCGTAGGTGTCGTACGACCATTCCTTGCCGCCCAGCTGGAACTTGCCGTTGGCGCCCACCACCACCCGCTTCATTTCGCGGGTGGGATGGACATTGATATTTTCCGGGAACACGGCGTTGGCCGTGCCGTACTGGAAGCTGGTGATGTTGTTGGCGCCGCACGCGGCAACGATGGACGCCGGCAGGTAGGGATTGTCGCAGCGGATGTTCAGGTTGGCGTTCTTGGCCGCGCCCGGATTCGGCGAGAAATGCGATTTGACTTTGCCGTAGTTGGCGGTGAAGTAAATTTCGTGGTCGGGGCTGATGTCGAAGCCCACGCGGGTATAACCCACCTGGCGCGTCAGGTCCATGGCCAGGTTGGTGCCGGCGCCCACGCTGCCGCTCAGGTCACCGCCCACGCAGAACGGGTTGACGCAATTGGTCACCGCACCGGTACCGGTCGGCACGCCATTGGAGCCATAGTTGAACTGGTACGGCTGGCCGTTGGCGCCGAACGCCGTGCCTTGCAGCGGGCCGCTGGTGATCAGGCCGAATTTCGAATACTGGTATTGCTGGGCATGCTCGATGGCCGTGTACTGTGGTTTGCCGTCGTTGGTCTGGTTCAAGGGACGGACCTGGAACGCCGGGTTCTTGTACCAGGTCCGGCCATTCGGCCCCACTTCGCCGAAACCGGGCGACTCGATGCCCTTCTCGCGGCCATATTCCGCGCTGGCCGTCACGTGCAGGCGGTTGTCCATGAACGCCTTGCCCCAGGCTGCTTGCAGCGAGCCGTTCTTGTCGTCGTGGTACCTGGTCATGCCGCCTTCGATATTCGCCTTGAAACCCTCGAATTTCTTGTCGGTGATGAAGTTGACCACGCCGCCGATGGCGTCCGAACCGTAGGACGCGGAGGCGCCGCCGGTAACCACGTCCACCCGCTTGATCAGCAGTTGCGGGAACTGGCTCACATCGGTCACGCCGGTGACGTTGGCGCCCACCACGCGCTGGCCGTCGAGCAGGGTCAGGGTGCGGATCGCACCGAGGCCGCGCAGGCTCAGCGAACTCAGACCCTGCACGCCGCTGCTGGTGCTGTTGGTGCTGGTGGTGCGGCCGGTGCTGCCCTGCAGGGCCGGCAATTCGGCAATCGCATTGAACAGGTTGGGTTTGGCGGTCTTGGCCAGGTCTTCGGCGCCAAGCGACGTGGTGGGCGTCGGTTGCGTGAAACCGCGCGCGGCAATGCGCGAGCCGGAAACGGTGACCACGTTCTCTTTTGCCACTTCGGCAGCCGGTTCCGGCACCGCCTCGATGGCTGCCGCTGCCGGCTGGGCTGGAGCGGCGGCCGGCTCCACTGCAGCGGGCGCCACGGTTGGCGCGGCAGTGGCCGGCGTTGTTTCAGCTGGCGCCGGCTGCGCCTGGCCGACGGCCTGCTGTGCCTGCGCCGCTAACGCGAAACAGGCGCAAGCACTGGCCACGGCCAGGCGCATGATGGTATGACGGGTTGGGGTTGGGTGTTGCATGTTGTCTCCGATCTTCGTTTGTTTTATATGTGTTGTCCGCGCGGTACTGCTGACGGTCCGCTGCTGTGGTTGTTTCTATTCAGGCTCTCTTGAAAAATCAGTCGGTGGCGAGGATGCGCGCCACCAGCTCGTCCGGCGCCAGCGTGATCGACAGCGTCACGCCCGCCTCGTCGGCCTGCAACGGTTGCAGGTCGCGGAACTGGCTGTCGAGCAGCGACGGCGGCATGTAATGGTCGTGCCGTGCCTGCATCCGGGCGGCAATCAATTCGCGCGGACCGTCGAGGTGGGCGAAGCGCAGTGCCGGATCGCCAGCGCGCAGCAGGTCGCGGTAGCGCCGCTTCAGAGACGAGCACGACACCACCAATCCGACGCCCCGCCCGGCCGCCCGGCGCAGTTCCTCCTGCAAGGCCAACAGCCAGCCGGCGCGGTCTTCGTCGTCGAGCGGCAGCCCGGCCGACATCTTGGCCACGTTGGCGGGCGGGTGGAACTGGTCGCCCTCGACAAACGCCACGTGCAGACGTGCGGCCAGCGCCTGGCCAACGGTGCTCTTGCCGCAACCACTCACGCCCATCACCACCCAGCGTACCTGGCTCATGCATGCCACCAAGTTAGCGCTAACATTTTTATTCTCAAAACATGAACTGGCATATGCAGGACTCGGCTCATAAATAGGGGGAAGTGTTCGATGACGCGGGCGGATCAAAAGTTAGCGTTATCATTGATGACTGAACTTTAGCGCAATGCCGGATTTTGTAAAGTTTTATCTGTATTGCATCGCAACATGGAAGTCATGGAAAACCGTGGGGAACAGCAGCCGCCACCCTTGTCAGGCAGGGAAAAGCCACGGCGCCGGCTGCGTGGTTGGCAGGCCGGCCACCGTGGCAAAGCAACAACATCACAGCATGAATTTAAAGCGCGAGGCTTCTTCGGCCAGCGCGTGCTCGTCCTTGCCACGCAGGCGTCCCATGTTGCGGCGCTGCGCGGGCTCGGACACCACCCGGTTGATGACCGTCGGCAGTACGCCGCGTCCGCTGAGATAGGCGGCGGCGCTAGCCGGTCCTTGCTGGTCCGCCAGCTCGATGCCGGTCTGGACGATTTCCGACGACACCAGGTCGGGGCGATAGGTATGGCTGCTGGACATCGTGACTCTCCTTGAAGAAGGCCTCGATTGTCGCACCACCACCCGCGCACAAATGCGCGCAATCTAACGTTTCAGCATTAATGCAACGACTTTATTTTCACCTTGTTATTACCGGTTTTTTGGACGTGTCCGCCCGTTCTATTCGAGGTTCTCGTGGTGCCCCAGGGCGCCTTGTTTCCAGTAGGCGGAAATGCGCGCGGCCTGTCGGGGCAAGGCTTTCTCCACAAAAACAATATCGCGGACCTGCCTGGCCACCCGCGCTTCGCCTGCAAACCAGACAAAGCCATCACCGTCCGGCAAGGCCAGGTCGCGCAAGGACCGCACCAGCGCGGCGGCATCGGGCACGATGCGCAGTTCGACCGTGGCGGCGCTGGCAAAGTCCAGCTGGGACGCCGCCGTCCCGGTCACCAGCACCTGCACGTTGACGCCGGCCGGCAATTCTTCCAGGCGGCGGCGGATCGCCGGCAAGGCGGTGTCGTCGCCGGCCAGCACCTGCCATTCGTAATCCATGGGAATGATCATCGAACCGCGCGGTCCGGCAATCACCGCTGGCTGGCCCACGGCCACGCCGCGTGCCCAGTCGGAAGCGGCGCCTTGTTCATGCAGTGCGAATTCGATGGTCAGCTGGCGCGCGGCGCGGTCGTAATGGCGCGGCGTATAGTCGCGCATTACGCGCTCATCGCCAATCTGCTGGACGAACTTGACGTGATCGTCGTAGGAAGACGAGACGAAATCGGCCAGGCTCTCGCCCTCGAATGTTACGCTAATGAAATCCGGCGCCAATTGCTCGGCCTTCACCACCGTCACGTCGCGCATCCGGGTTTCATGGCGCACGCGTTGTATGCGATTATTCTCACTCATGATTTTCACCTTAGTTGACAATGTCCCCTAATTTAGCGAAAACAGTTGATCTTGTCAACCAATTGCACGGCAAACCGGCCGACGCCGTACTCGACGCTGTTCACAACGTCATGCACCTGTACCGCTCGATGCAATTGCGCGGACTGCGCGACAGCACGCGCGACCCCGCGCACGAACTGACCCACATGGAATACAAGGTACTGGGATTTTTCGCCCGTCATCCGGGCGCCAGCCAGAGCGAACTGGTGGCCCACTCGGGGCGCGACAAGGCGCAGGTGGCGCGCCTGATCAAGGGCCTGCGCGACCAGCAACTGCTCGACGCACAAGTGGATGAATTCGACCGCCGCAGCACGCGCCTGCGGCTGTCGTCCCTGGGAAGCAACGTGATCGACAGCCTGGAAGGCATGGGTGCACACCTCTCGAACCTGGCAGTGCGAGGCATGAGCGCGCAAGAGTGCACGCAGCTGCTGTCACTGCTGATGCGCATCAAGGGCAACCTGGAAGCCGAGGCGGGCGCCGCCCCGGCTGCAGACAAAGATTAACCTTTGGCAGGCTTGCCCGCATTATCAGACTTGTTGCCCGTGCATGAGGTGTTCTGCTTGCCGGTGGCGGTCAGGTTCTCGCCGCCGCTGGCATCGACCCCGCCCTGTGGACGGCGGCAATTTTCCTTGGCGCCCTTGGGCGGCTTGTTGTCGAAGCCGGGTTTGGCCGACTGCTGCATGCCCGCATTGCCAGCTTTGTCGGTGGCCGACGTGGTGCTGGCGTCAGCCTCGGCCTTGCCCTGTCCGGCAGGATGAAAAGCGGTAGCACCCGTGGTACCGGTGGGCTGGACCGGCGACGTGGTCTGGGCGTGCGACAGTGCAGCCAGGCACAGTGCGGCAACACCGAAAGCAGCTGCGAAAGTACATTTGGACATGATGACTCCTTGGTAGCACAAAGGACTATTGTTTCACCGTTGGCCGGGTTCGCTTGTAGGAGCACAGCCAGCAGCGAGGTCGGATTCAGGCTGGAATCATGGCTATGTACCTGTCAGGCGCGCGGCCTGGCGCTCAGCTGGTCCAGCACCAGTTGTTCGAACGCGGCCACCGCGACCGGCCGGCCGAACAGGTAGCCCTGGTAGTGGAAGCAGCCGAGCTTTTGTAGCAGCGCACGCTGGGCCGACGTCTCCACCCCTTCGGCGATCACGTCCAGGCCCAGGCTGCGCGCCATGGCAATGATGGTGGTGACGATGGCCTGGTCGCTGCGGTCGTTGACCAGGTCGCGGACAAACGACTGGTCGATTTTAAGCTGGCTCAGCGGCAGGCGCTTCAGGTATTGCAGCGACGAGTAGCCGGTACCGAAATCGTCGAGCGACAGGCGCACGCCCATTGTGCGCAGCGCGGCCATGCTCTGCGCCGTCACTTCCACGTTTTTCAGCACGATACCCTCGGTCAATTCCAGCTTGAGCAGGCGTGGATCGATCGCGTGCCTGGCCACGGCGCCGCGCACCTGTTCGCAAAAGCCGGGCTGGTGGAATTGCGCCGCGCTGACGTTGACCGCCAAGGTCAGCGCGCGCAGGCCGGGATCTTCCTGCCAGGCGCGCAGGCGCGCACATGCCTCTTCCAGCACCCAGCTGCCGAGTTGCAGGATCAGGCCGGTCTCCTCGGCCAGCGGCACGAACTGCGCCGGCGACATCATCTTGCCGTCCGCGCGCCAGCGCACCAGCGCTTCGGCGCCGCGCGCGCGGCCGTGCTGGTCCACCTGGATCTGGTAGTACAGCTCGAACTGGTGCAGGTCGATGGCGATGCGCAGCGCCCGCTCCATGTCGGCGCGGGCGGTGATATGGTCCTGCATGCCCTGGTCGAAGAAGCGCATGCCGTTGCGTCCGCCCTGCTTGGCCTGGTACATGGCGATATCGGCCTGCATCAAGAGTTCGTCCGGGTGCGGCGGATGGCCGTTGTGGAACAGGGTTACGCCGATCGATGGCGTGCTGTGGCAGGTGTGACTGCCCAGCAGGTAAGGCTGGTTGAGCGCGTTGCGGATGGCCACGCCCAGCATTTCGGTGTGGGCGGCGGCCTCGTCCTGGTCGCTGCTCAAGCCTTCGAGCAGCACCACGAACTCGTCGCCCCCCAGGCGCGCTACCGTGTCGCCGTGGCGCAGCGCGGCCTGCAGGCGGCCGGCCACTTGCTGCAACAGCATGTCGCCGACGTTGTGGCCCAGCGTATCGTTGAGGGTCTTGAAATTGTCGAGGTCGATGAACATCAGCGCGCCGTAGCGGTCGTGCAGGCGGCTGGTGTTGAGCACCTGGCGCAACCGTTCGAGCAGCAGGCGGCGGTTGGGCAGGCGCGTGAGCGGATCGTAGAACGCCAGCATCTCGATCTCTTCGCTGGCGGCCTTGCGCTGGGTAATGTCGGTGAGCACCGCCACGTAGTTGGTCAGCCGGCCGCCCTGGTCGCGCACGGCGGCAATGCTCAGGTATTGCGGATATTTCTCGCCGTCCTTGCGGCGGTTCCATATCTCGCCTTCCCAGCGGTCGTCGCGGTGGATTGCGTCCCACATCTTGCGGTAGAAGCCGGCATCATGCTTGCCCGAGCTGAGCATGGCGGGCCGCTGGCCGACCGCCTCCATGGCGGTGTACCCGGTAATGCGGCTGAATCCCTGGTTCACGCGCAGGATGATGCCGTGGGCGTCGGTCACCAGCATGCCTTCGGCGGTTTCGAACGCCGCAGTGGCCACGCGCAGCTCCGACTCGAGTGCGGCGATGCGCCGGGTCAGGGCGTCGATGGTGCCAGGCGTCTCGACAGGCATCGCAGATCTCATGGATATTTCCTCAGCAATAAATCACAAGAGCAAAGGATAATGATTTTCATCAATAATAAAATTGATCCATATCAAATTTTGGCGTAACCGACTACCGGGAGAAACTTGACGTGGATCAAATATTTTTCAGGTAAGAGTTGCTAGTCTTGGCACATCGTGACTCGAGCAATTTCCATGCAACCAACCTCCACCCTCCCCGCACGTCCAGCAAGGCCTTCGCAACGAGGCGCCCTGCCACCGTGCTGCCGCGACTGCGACACCCGCAGCCACTGCCTGGCCGCCGGCCTCGACGCGACCGCGCTGGAAGCGTTCGAACACCAGGTGGTCTTGCGGCGCCACGAACTCAAGCGCCACCAGCGCCTGGTCGCGCGCGGCGCGCCGTTCGACACCTTGTACTCGGTCCAGCTCGGCCAATTGAAAGCCGAGCGCGCCATGCCGGACGGCCGCCCCCAAGTGATCGGCTTCTACCAGCCGGGGCGGTTGCTGGGCCTGGAATCGCTGGCCGCCAATACCCACCGGTGCGACGTACTGGCCCTGTGCGACAGCACCGCGTGCGCCATCTCGTACACGGGCCTGACGCGCCTGATGAAACAATACGCGGCGCTCACACGCCGCTTCCACCAGCTGGTCGGCGCCGAACTCGACCGTCAGCAAACCAGCATGCTGATGCTGGGCACGGCAAAAGCGCCGCAGCGCCTGGCGGCGTTCCTGCTGGACCTGGCCGATGGCGACGCTGGCGAACCGGCCGACACGGTGGAACTGCGCATGTCGCGCGACGACATCGCCTCGCACCTGGGCCTGGCGCTGGAAAGCGTGAGCCGCCAGCTGACCCAGTTCCGCGCGGCGGGGTTGCTCGATGTGCAGAACCGGCGGATCAGCTTGCTGGATCGGGAGGGGTTAAGAAGGATCGCGGTGGCGGGATAAGATGCCGAAACAGCAGTTCGGTATACCAACGTTGGCGGCGTGAACCAGCCGGCCCTTACCCCGGCGGCGGCAGCACGAAGTCGGGGTATTTGTCGCGCAGCGCGTCGATCTCGGACAGGGTGCCCGACAGGTGGTGGCGCACCGCTTCGCGGGCCTGGTCCGAGGCGCCGGCGGCAATCGCGTTGGCAATCGCGCTGTGGTCGTCGAGGATGCGCCGGGCCTTGCTGTTGAGTGGCAGGTGCAGGCGGCGCAGGCGGTCGAGGTTGCCGCTGAGGCGGCGCACCAGGTCCCACAGGTCGGCAATGTCGGCTGCGGCGTACATGGTGCGGTGGAATTCCAGGTCGATGCGGGCGAAGCTTTCCAGGTCCTTGCGTTCGAGCGCCTGCTGTTGGCGCGTGATCAGGTCGCTCAGGGACCCGTCCAGGTTCGGCGGCCGCTGCTTCGACAACTGGTGCGCCATTTCCAGCTCCACCGACAGCCGCAGCACGTGGGCCTGGCGCGCGGACGCCAGGTCGATGGCGCTGACGCGGGTGAGATGCTGCGGGTAGATGTCCACCAGCCGCTCCTCTTCCAGGCGCAGCAGCGCATCGCGGATGGGGGTGGTGGACAGCTTGAAATACTCGGCCAATTGCTGGCGCGCGAGCACGGTGCCGGGTTCAAGCGCGATGGTAACGATCAAGTCGCGCAAATGCTCGAACACCTGGACCGTCGCGTTGCGCGAACGGTCGAGGTTGAAATTTCCTGGCAACGATTGCAAAGCCATGCTGAGACCGGGGTGTTGTGATGGTCTCATATATTAACATATCAATATTGCGAGCTTACTTGCAAACTTATTGCGGCAATGCTGCCCGATAAAACTCGATCTCGACGATCGACAACACCCCCTTCGGCGTGGCGTTGGCGCCGGTATCGACGATGGCCTGGTTGGCCACCTCCGTCATCTTGACGGCATTGCCCTCCTCGGCCGCGCCCACCAGTTCAACCGTCACCAGGCTGCCCTGCTTTGGTTTGACCGGCAGCGTGACGTAGCCGAGGCTGCGCGGCGCCATGCCGTTGAAGACTTCCTCGCCATCGACAGCAATGCGCACCGGGTAGCTGCGCTCACGCCAGCCCGACAGCTTCATGGTCACCTCGGTGAGCGTGGTGGGCTGCGCCATGCGGTACGTGATGGCAGACGCGCCCGGGGCGCTGGCCCAGCGCGTGGTTTCGTCATCGTCGATGGAGTAGCCGGCGTCGGCGGCGTTGCTGGCGGCGCTGGCCACCTGCACCGGCACGGCGATCCGGCTCACCTTGAACGATGGCATGGCCGGCGTCGGTCCGCGCTCCAGGTACAGCGGCAGATCCGCGCCCGGCAGCCGCTGCGACAAGCCCGCCACCACCGGCGCCGGTTTCGATTGCAGCACCACTTGCGCACTTTGCAGTCCCTGGGCGCGGGCGCGCAGCACGATCTTGCCGGCCTCGGTGGCGCTGCGCACCAGCACCCGGTTGATGCCGCCTTCCACCGGCAGCGACTTGTCGAGCACATGGTTGTCCGGTCCCTGGGCGATGCCGCCGCGCCATTCGGCCGGCCCGTCCAGTTCGAAGGTGATGGTGTCCAGCGCCACCGGGTTGCGGCGGCCCTTGGCATCGACCATTTCCACCTGCACCAGCGCCAGGTCGGCGCCATCGGCTTGCAGGCCGGAGGGGCCGGTCATGGGCGTGAGCTTGAGCGCCACCGGTTTGCCGGCGGTAACCAGCGCGCTTTCGCATACCTGCTTGCCGGCGGCGTCGTAGCCGATGGCTGTCAGCTCGCCCGGCTGCCAGGCGATATCGTCGAACGTGAACAGGAAGCGCTCACTCTGGCGCGCGGCAGCGCCGACCGGCTTGCCGTTCAGCCGCAACTCCACCCGCTCGGCGCTGGAAATCACGGTGACCGCCTTGCGGGTGCCGGGCTGGTAGTTCCAGTGGCCGACGATGTGGGCGCGCGGGCGCTCCACGTCCACCCAGCCATCCCAGATCACCTGGTGCGCGTAGTAGCCGTCCTTGGGGATGCGCATGGCATCGACCTCGCCGCTGCGGCGGTAGTTTTCCGCGCCGCGGTGATGGGTATTGGAATCCGAGAAAATGATGTTGACGCCGCCCGACGACACGCGCGTGCCGGTACCGGGCCGCTCGCGCCAGTAGTCGTACCAGCGCTTGACGTTCTCGATCGCGTGGGTGTCCTGGTTGCGGTTGTAGGTGGCCGCGCTTTGCCCCTTGTATTGCGGGCCGTCGCCGTCCGCGTGGAACGGTGGCGAAAGCGCGTCCCAGAACTTGCGGGCTCCCTCGTCGCGCGAGTATTCCATCGCCCACATCGGGTTACGCGCGCTCTTGTTTATGTACAGCATTTCGCCGCCGTATTCAGCCACGTTCTGCAGGGCGCTGCTGAGCATTTCGCGGCTACCGGAGGCGCGGCCGCCGTGCGGATCGTACTGGTCGCGCAGCGCCTTCATTTCCTGCATGTGGGCCGCACTCACGCCGCGATTGCCGCTTTCGTAAAAGATGATGCTGGGGCTGTTGCGGTTGTAGATGATGGCGTCGCGCATGACTTCCATCCGTTGCTCCCAGCGCCGGCCGGTCACGTCGGCCTCCGAATCGCCGGGCGGCATCGCCTGCATCAGGCCGATGCGGTCGAGCGACTCGGTATCCTGGCGCCACGGCGTGATGTGCATCCAGCGGATCAGGTTGGCATTGCTCTTGAGCGCCAGGCCGTTGCTGTAGTCGCTGAGCCAGGCCGGCACCGATATGCCCACCGCCGGCCATTCGTTCGACGTGCGCTGCGCATAGCCCTTCATTTGCAGCACGCGGTCGTTCAGGCGCACCATGCCTTCGCCGAAGGCGGTCTTGCGGAAACCGGTGCGGGTGACCACGCTGTCGATCGCCTTGCCATCGACCGTGAGCGTGGTGGTAACGTCGTACAGGTAGCCGTAGCCCCAGCTCCAGAAGTGCAGGTTGTCCACCTTGGCGCTGGCCTTGACGGTGGCGGTGTCGCCCGGCGCCACCGTTTGCGCGGGCGCCGTGAAGCTGGCGACCTGCTTGCCGTCGCGGTCGCGCAGCACCACCTCGTAGCTAAAGGTGCGCGGTTCCGCGTACTCGTTTTTCACCTGCGATTCGGCGTGGATGGTGGCGCGGCGGCCACCGATATCGAAATCCTGCGCGTACACGTACACGCCGGTGGTGCCCAGGCTGGCGAACAGGGGCAGAGTCTGATAGAGCTTGTCGGTGATGTGCAGGCGCACGTTCTTAGGCAGGCCGCCGTAGTTGGCATTGAAATTTTTATCGGCCCACTGGTAGCGCTGGTTGGTGGCGCGCTCGCGGTAGTCCCAGCGGTTGTCGGTGCGCACCGCCACCGTATTTTCGCCCTCGACCAGCGCCGCCGAGATGTCCACGCCAAACGCGGTGATGCCGTTTTCGTGCAGCGCCAACTGCTTGCCGTTCACATACACCTCGGCCGCCTGGCGCGCGCCCTCGAATTCCAGGAACACCTTGCGTCCGCGCGCACCGGCCGGCAAGGTAAAGCGCTTGCGGTACCAGGCGATGCCGGTCGAATGATCGACGATGTCCTTGCCGAACGCGTCGTCCTCGTTCCACGCGCGCGGTAATGTCACTGTTTTCCAGGCGCGGTCGTCGAAGCCGGATTCGGACGCGTTGGCTGGATCGGCCACAGCCAGGCGCCAGGCCGGGTTGAAATTGAAGGTCTGGCGCTCGGCATGCGCTGCCGTCAGGAAGCATTGGGAAAGCAGCAGGGATAACAGCAGACGCGGCACGGTGGTCATAAGCGCTCTCAAAAAGTTCACGCTAAAATATTAGCATTTTAGAAGTGCATAAACGCTGCAACTGACACTTTGCTCAACAAACTGACCAATGCAGCACCCAAAGTTGACACACTAATATATCAATGTTTTACTGCCTCGTCTCCTGATAATCCCGGCGCCATGACTTCGACTACGCATCCACTTCGCCCTCTGCTTGCTGCCGCTGCCGCCCTGCTGCTATGCGCGCCTGCCGGCGCCGTGGTGCGGCTGCCGGCCGTGCTGTCGGACCACGCGGTGCTGCAGCGCGCAGCCAGCGTGCCGGTGTGGGGCTGGGCCGATCCGCAGGAAGCGGTCACGGTCGAATTCGGCAAGCAAAGCGCCAGCACCCGTGCCGGCGCCGATGGCCGCTGGCGCGTGGCGCTCGACCTGCGCCAGGCAGCCAGGGGGCCCGCCGTGCTGCATGTACGCGGCGCCGCCAATGCGATTGCCGTCGATGACGTGCTGGTGGGCGAGGTATGGCTGGCGTCGGGCCAGTCAAACATGGAAAAGCCGCTGGGCGAAAAATCGGGCCAGAAGCCGGTACCGAACCACGAACAGGAAATCGCCGCCGCCGACTACCCGGACATCCGGCTGTTCAAGGTGCTGCGCAAAAAAGCGGGCCAGCCGCTCGATGACGTGACCGGCGTGTGGGAGCGCTGCGCCCCTTCCAGCATCGGCCGCATCAATTTTTCCGCTGCTGCATACTTCTTCGGGCGGCGCCTGCACCAGCAATTGCGTGCGCCGGTCGGGCTGATCGACGCTACCTGGGGCGGCACCCGCATCGAACCGTGGACGCCCGCCGCCGCCGGTACCAGCGCCGGCAATTCGTCGGCGCTGTTCAATGGCATGATCGCCGGCCTGGCGCCGCATGCGCTGCGCGGCGCCATCTGGTACCAGGGCGAATCGAATATCGACCACACCGACCTGTCGCGCTACACCGGCCAGATGCAGGCGCTGATCGAAAGCTGGCGCCGGCACTGGAGCCAGCCCGACCTGCCGTTCTATTACGTCCAGGTGGCGCCGCACTTCTATCATATCGTGCGGCGCCAGGCCGTGCTCGATCCGCAGGCGGCGCCGCGCCTGTGGGAAGCGCAAGCCGATGCCGCCCGCATCCCCCACACCGGCATGATCGTCACCACCGACCTGGTGGACGACCTGTACGACATCCACCCGCGCGACAAGCAGACCGTGGGCCTGCGCCTGGCCAACGTGGCGCTCAACCAGACCTACGGCCGGCACGACATTGCCGCCTTTGGCCCGGCATTCCGCGCGTTGGCCATCGACGGCAAGCAGGCTGTGTTGAGCTTCGACCATGCCGACGGCATGGCTGCGCGCGACGGCAAGCCGTTGACCTGGTTCGACATCGCCGGCGCCGACGGCCGCTACTTTGCCGGCGAGGCCACCGTCCGCGACGGCAAGGTCGTCGTCACCAGTCCGCACGTGCCGGCACCCGTGGCCGTGCGCTTCGGCTGGGACGAAGCGGCGCAACCGAACCTGATCAACGGCGCCGGCCTGCCGGCCGTGCCCTTCCGCTCCACCCGAGAATCTTTACCACAGTGAATCCGAACATGACCGCCTCCGCATCTTCCGCATCTTCCACTCCTCCTGCTGCGACGCCTGTCGTCACGGCCATCCGCGTCGTTCCCGTTGCGGGCCGCGACAGCATGCTGCTCAACCTGAGCGGCGCCCACGGCCCCTGGTTCACCCGCAACATCGTGCTGGTGACCGACAGCGCCGGCCATACCGGCGTGGGCGAAGTGCCGGGCGGCGAAGCAATCCGCAAGACGCTGGAAGAGGCGCGCCCGCTGCTGCTGGGCCAGTCGATCGGCAATTACAAGGCGATCCTGAACCACGCGCGCCAGGCGTTTGCCGACCGCGACGCCGGCGGACGCGGCCTGCAAACCTTCGACCTGCGCGTGGCGATCCACGCCGTGACGGCACTGGAATCGGCGCTGCTCGACCTGCTGGGCCAGCACCTGGGCGTGCCGGTGGCAGCCCTGCTCGGCGACGGCCAGCAGCGCACCGAGGTCGATGTGCTGGGCTACCTGTTCTACATCGGCGACCGCCAGGCCACCGACCTGGCCTACGATACCGCGCCCGATGCCGCCGACGACTGGCTGCGTTTGCGCCACGAGCAGGCCATGACGCCGGAAGCGGTCGTGCGCCTGGCCGAGGCGGCGTACCAGCGCTACGGCTTCCGCGATTTCAAGCTGAAGGGCGGCGTGCTGCGCGGCGACGACGAAATCGTCGCCGTCACCGCGCTGGCCGAGCGCTTCCCCGACGCGCGCGTCACGCTCGACCCCAACGGCGCCTGGTCGCTCAAGGATGCGATCCGCCTGTGCCGCGACCAGCACGACGTGCTGGCCTACGCCGAAGACCCGTGCGGCGCCGAAAACGGCTACTCGGGCCGCGAGGTGATGGCCGAGTTCCGCCGCGCCACCGGCCTGCCTACCGCCACCAACATGATCGCCACCGACTGGCGCGAACTGGGCCACGCGGTGCAATTGCAGGCGGTCGACATTCCGCTGGCCGACCCGCATTTCTGGACCATGCAGGGCTCGGTGCGGGTGGCGCAGATGTGCCACGAATGGGGTCTGACCTGGGGTTCGCACTCGAACAACCACTTCGACATTTCGCTGGCGATGTTCACCCACGTGGCTGCCGCCGCACCGGGCAACATCACCGCCATCGACACCCACTGGATCTGGCAGGACGGCCAGCACCTGACCCACAACCCGTTCCAGATCGCCGGCGGCAAGATCGCCGTGCCGGCCACGCCGGGCCTGGGCGTGCAGCCGGACCTGGACGCCATCGAGGCGGCCCACCAGCGCTACCTGAACATGGGCCTGGGCAGCCGCGACGATGCGGCCGCGATGCAGTTCTTCTTCCCGGGCTGGAAATTCGACAACAAGCGGCCGAGTTTCGTGCGGTAATCAAGGTATACTAGCGCCGCGTCCGCTTCCCAACACCTGTCGCGGCCGCCCACCTGGCCCCATCCCCGCCGGACTTGTTGCGCGCCTCTGGCGCCAGGAACCATCCGTGCGGCCCCTGCTCCCGTTTTTTCACAGTTTCAAGTTCAAGATCACCGCCACCGTCGCCGTCATGGTCTTCGTTGCCGCCATCGGCGTGGGCCGGGTATCGCTGGTGATCTTCGATGTGTCGATGCGCCAGCTGCTGGCGGCGCAGGAAATGGCCATGCTGACCAGCACCGCCGCCTTCATCGAGAACGACCTGCACAGCAAGCGCCAGGCGCTCAGGTTGCTGGCAGAGGAACGGTCCGGCCACCGCGTCGGGCCCGACCAGGTCCAGGCGCTGCTCGAGGCGCATCGCTCGCTGCGCGACGATTTTTATAATGTCACCGCTTTCGATACCAAGGGCAAGCTGATCGCCAACCTGCTCGACCGGCGCACCATCGGCAAGGGCAATTACGCTGCTCGCCCCTACTTTCGCGACACCATGGCCAGCGGCGCTGGCCTGATTTCGGCGCCGTTTCGCAGCCAGCTGAGCGGCAAACCGGTGGTGGTCATCACCGAGCCGATGCTGGCCGACGACGGCAGCATCGTCGCCATCCTGGTGGGGGCGGTGGACCTGGTGCGGCCGTCGTTCTCGGGCCAGATGCGCGAGCTCGACGCCAAGACCGGCGGCTACCTGTTCATCGTTGCCGCCGACGGCACCATCATCCATCATCCTGACCGCGACTTCATCCTGCGCCGCCAGCCCGCCGGGGCCGGCGCCGTCATCGCTGCCGCGCTGGCCTTGCCCGACGGCTGGAGCGACGATGTGCTCGATGGCGGCGAACCGGCGCTGCTGGTCCACCAGCGCCTGCGCGGCGTGGACTGGACGGTGGCGGTCTCGCGGCCGCTGCAGCGCGCTTTTGCGCCGCTGACCAATGTGCGGCTGCGGGTGCTGGCGGCGATCACGCTGATCACCGCGTTTGCCGCGCTGCTCGGCTGGCTCATTACCACCCGCTTGATCAGGCCACTGAACCGCCTGCGCGACCACGTGGTCGCCATCGACAGCGGCACCGCCAGCCTGGCGGTACTGGAGACGGAGCGCCAGGACGAGTTCGGATTGCTGAGCCGGGCCTTCCACGCCATCAGCCAGCGCCGCGACCAGTTCGAAAAGGATTTGCAGCAGATCGCCACCACCGACGCCCTGACCGGCGTGCACAATCGCCGCCTGTTCGACGCCTTCTTCCCGACCGCCCTGGCGCGCGGCCAGCGCAATGGCCGGCGCGTGGGCCTGGCGATGCTGGACCTGGACAAGTTCAAGCCGGTCAACGACACCCATGGCCACGCCGTGGGCGACGCGGTGCTGGTGGAATTTGCACGGCGCCTGACGGACAGCGTGCGCGCCAGCGATACCGTGGCGCGGCTGGCCGGCGACGAATTCGTGGTGGTGTTCGAGCTGGTGGAGTCGTACAACGAAGCCGGCGAGGCCGGCGTGCTGGGCCAGCGCATCATCGACGCCATGGCGCCGCCATTCCAGATCGGCGCGCTGACCTTGCAGATGACGACCAGCATCGGCATCGCGCTGGCCGACATCGCCCATGCGCAGCCGGCCGAGGTAATGCAGGCCGCCGATGAAGCGCTGTACCGGGTCAAGGCGCAAGGCCGCAACGGCTGGCTGGTGCACGACCTGGACAAGGCGCTGAGCCGCCCTATCTCCCGGCCGGCCGCCTGACAACGCGCTGGCCCCGGACTTCAGCGCAAGACACAAGGTTCAAGGCACAGCGACGAAGACCGTACGCAGCTGCGGCAAGGCGCTGCAACGCCGCGATAGCGGCTTCGTCAGGCGTGCTGTTCGAGCAGGCGGGCCAGTGCCGGAAAATCGACCGGTTTGACCAGGTAGCTGTCGAACGGCGTATCGGCTTCCTCCGGGTTGGCGTAGCCGGTGACGGCAATCAGGCGCGCCTTGGCCGTATGCGCCTGTGCGCGCAGGCGGCGCGCCAGTTCGCGGCCGTCCATGTCGGGCATGCCGATGTCGAGCAGGAACACGTCCGGCGCGTGCTCGGGCGCCAGCGCCAGCGCTTCCCTGGGGCTGTTGATCTCGACCACGTCGTGGCCGATGGCGCGCAGGCAGGTGGCCAGGGTCCAGGCAGCATCGACGTTGTCGTCCACCACCACGATTTTCAGCGGCTGCGCCGCGTCGAAGCGGTGGCCGCCCGCCATGACCGCGTCCTGCGGCGCGGCCTGGTGGCGCGGCAGCCACACGGTAAACCTGGCGCCCTGGCCTTCGCCCGGGCTGGCGGCGGCGACCCGGCCGCCATGCAGTTCGACCATGCTGCGCACCAGCGCCAGCCCCAGTCCCAGGCCGCCCTGGGCGCGGTCGGGCGTGCGCGCGGCCTGCACGAACAGCTCGAAAATGCGCGGCACCAGGTCAGGTTCCAGGCCCACGCCGTTGTCCGCCACCGACACTACCACGTCGTTGCCGGCCACGGTGAGCGCGACCTCGATGCGGCCGCTGACCGGCGTGTAGCGCGCGGCGTTGCCCAGCAGGTTGGCCAGCACCTGCACCAGGCGTTTCTCGTCGCCAAGCACCAGCGTGCCCTCGTGGGTGATGTGGGTATGCACCCGGTGGCCGCGCTGTTCGATCAGCGGCGCCACCTGCTCCAGCGCGGCAGCCACCACGTGCTTGCAATCGACCACGACGCGGTCGAGTTCCACCATGCCGCGCGTAACGCGCGAGACATCGAGCAGGTCGTCCAGCATGCCGGACATGTGGCGCGCCTGGCGCGACAGCACTTCGCTCATGCGGGCGATGCGGGCCGGGTCGGGCGGCGCGATGGCCAGCAGGTCGGCGGCGGCGCTGATCGGCGCCAGCGGGTTGCGCAGCTCGTGCGCCAGCATGGCGAGGAAATCGTCCTTCTGGCGGTTGCTGCGCGACAGTTCGGCCTCCACCTGCTTCTGGCGGCTGATGTCGAGCGTGATGCCGTCGAACCGGGTGGGCACACCGTGGGCGTCGAAATAGGTGCGGCCTTTGGCGCGCAGCCAGCGTTCGCGCCCGTCCGGCGCCACCACGCGGTACTCGACATCGTACATTTGCTTGTCGCGCACGCTCGCCTCGACCGCTGCCTGCGTGTGGGCCCGGTCGTCGGGATGGATGCGCGCATAAAACAGGTCGAAATCGACCTCGGCATCGAGCGGCAGGAAAAAGTGTTCCTTGCAGGTGTCGTTCCAGTAGATTTTATCCATCGGCATCGGGCAATAGAAGGTGCCCAGTTCGCCGGCCTGCACCGCCAGGTCCAGCCGCTCGCCGGCCTCGGTGGCGCGCGCCTCCGCCGCAGTGCGGCGCCGCTCGCCCTCCTTGACCACTTCGATCACGCGCTTGAGGTCGTCGAACGACCGCTTGACATGCTCGGACGGATCGCCCGTCGGCAAGGCGTTGTCGCCACCGACCAGCGCCGTCATGTCGTACACGCGGTGAATGATGGCAACGACCTGGCCGTCCGCATCGAGCACGGGGAGGTTGGTGGGCAGCCAGTATTTCACGATGAAACCGTGGCCCTTGCGGTCGGGCACGTCGTAGCGCTGCAAGTCCATGGTGTGCAGGCGCCGCGTGCGCAGCACTTCGTGCAGCGAAGCGCACAGGCGATCGGGACCGTCGGCGTCGCTGGACGCCGCCGGGAAGGCCTCGAACAGCGGCCGGCCGATGACGTCGGCGCGGGACGTCATGGTGGCGGCCAGGTATTCGTCGGAGCCATGCAGGATGACAAACTCGGGCGACGCATCGAGCACGAGGATGGCGAACGGCAGGGCCTGCACTACAAGGGAAGTTTCAACTGTCATTGCGCGCCAGGTAAATGTTATCCTTGTGATTCTAGCATCCGCACGTTCGCGGCCGAAGCCACGCACACCATTGCGCATCCCGATGCGCCGCGCAGCCACAGACCCTGTACACTTCGTGTACTTTCGACAATTTTAAAATTCATGCCCAGATCCCGTTCCTTTACGCCGGGCCGCCTGCTGACGGCCGCCCTGATCGTCGGACTATGCGCGCTGGCGCTCGTGCGCAGCCCCGGTGTTCTCGCCGCCATGCCGCCGCCTGTCCATCATGCGCTGATCGGCGGCCTGTGGGCGGCTGCGGCCACGGCGGTGGGCACCTTGCCGGTGCTGCTGTCGCAAAGTTTTTCGGCGCGCACCTATGATGCCGCGCTGGGCCTGGGCGGCGGCATCATGCTGGCCGCCACCTCGTTCTCGCTGGTGCTGCCCGCCATTGCCGCCAGCAAGGGCGCCGGCAACACGCCGATGGCAGCGAGCCTGATGGTGGGCGGCGGCATCCTGATCGGCATGCTGATCGTGATGCTGCTCGAACGCCTGGTCCGTTCCGACAACGTGCTCGACAACACCAGGTCCGACAACGCCAACACCCTGGTGCGGGCCTGGCTGTTTGTCGGCGCGGTCGCCATCCATAATATTCCCGAGGGCATGGCGATCGGCGTGGGCTACGCCGGCGTGGACCTGAGCAAGGCCAATGCGCTGACCACCGGCATCGCCATCCAGGACATTCCCGAAGGCATGGTGGTGGCCATGGCGCTGCGCGTGGCCGGCTACGGCCGCCTGTTTTCGGCCGCGCTGGGTACCCTGTCCGGCGTGGTGGAACCAATCGGCGCGGTGATCGGCGCCCTGCTGATCGAAGCGTCGGCCGCCCTGCTGCCGTGGGGCCTGGCGGGCGCGGCCGGCGCCATGTTGTACGTGATCTGCCACGACGTGGTGCCCGAGGCCCAGCGCCGCGGCAACTACGGCACCGCGTCGTTCTCGCTGGTGATCGGTTTCATCATCATGATGGTCCTTGATACGGCGATGGGATAACGACTTCGCGCTCGGAAGTTAATACTTTGATGCAATAACACAACAGGCGTGACAAATTTCTGTTGTCGCCGTGTCAGCTTTGCTCTTGCAGGTGAATGCCCGGCGCTACACTGGCACCGCCCGCTTTACTGATGAGAGACTGACGATGAAGAATTCCACTCAAGAGCTGACCTGCCTTGACCAGGAAACCCGGCTGGCCACCGCCATGTCGGTGCTGGACGCCATCAACCGGGTGCAGGCAGTGATCGAATTCCAGCTCGACGGCACCATCGTGCACGCTAATCAGAACTTTCTCGCCGCCGTCGGCTACACGCTGGAGGAAATCGTCGGCCAGCACCACCGCATCTTCTGCGAACCCGGTTACGCCGCCTCGTCCGAGTACCAGCAATTCTGGCAGCACCTGGGTGATGGCGAATTCCACTCCGGCGAGTTCAAGCGCCGCGCCAAGGGCGGCAGGGATATCTGGATCGCCGCCTCGTACAACCCGGTGCTGGGCCCGGACGGCAAGCCGGTCAAGGTGATCAAGTTCGCCACCGACATCACCGCGCAAAAGATTGCTGCCGCCGAGTTCAAAGGCAAGCGCGACGCTGTCAACCGGGTGCAAGCGATCATCGAATTCGATCTGCACGGCAGGGTACTCACCGCCAACGACAACTTCCTCAATGTGATGGGCTATGCGCTCGAGGAAGTCCAGGGCCAGCACCACCGTATTTTCTGCGACAGCGCCTTCGTGCATTCGCCCGAGTACCTGGCGTTCTGGGAGCGCCTGGGGCGCGGCGAGTTCAATGCCGGCGAATACCGTCGCGTCACCAAGAGCGGCAAGGACGTGTGGATACTGGCCTCGTACAACCCGATTTTCGACGCCGAGGGCAAGCCGGTGAAAGTGGTGAAATTTGCCACCGACATCACCGAGCAGAAAAAACTCAGCGCCGAGTCGCGCGGCAAGCTCGACGCCCTCGGCCGCTCGCAGGCGGTGATCGAATTCGACATGCGCGGCCACGTGCTGTCGGTGAACCACAACTTCCTGCGCACCATGGGCTATACCGAGGACGAGGTGGTGGGCGCGCACCACAGCCTGTTCTGCGACGAAGACCTGGTCAAGAGCGCCCAGTACCGCAATTTCTGGGCCGCGCTGGGCCAGGGAGAATTCCAGTCGGGGCTGTTCAAGAGGCGCGGCAAGCACGATGCCGACATCTGGATCCTTGCCACCTACAACCCCATCCTCGACATCAACGGCAAGGCCTACAAGGTGGTCAAGTTCGCGATGGACGTGACCGACCAGGTGCAGCGCGAAATGCTGGTCAGCGAAAAGGTGCAGGCCATCTCGAGCGTGCTGTCCAAGCTCACCCAATCGATCGGCGAGATTGCCGACGGCTCGCAGGAAACCGCCGGCATCGCCGGCCAGACCCAGGTGGAGGCGGCCGACGGCAGCAAGCTGCTGGCCCGCTCGCGCGACGCCATCGTGGCGATCCAGAAGTCGTCCGGCGACGTCCGCGACATCATCGACACCATCAGCGACATCGCCAGCCAGACCCACCTGCTGGCCTTTAACGCCGCCATCGAAGCGGCGCGCGCCGGCGAACATGGCTATGGCTTTTCGGTGGTGGCCAACGAGGTGCGCAAGCTGGCTGAAAAATCGGCCGTGGCCACGCGCGAAATCGCCAAGCTGATCAACGACACCATCAACCGCGTCGATGAAGGCACGCGCCTGTCCGGCGAAGTGGAGGCGGCGTTCGAGCGCATCGTGCGCTCGGTGGCCCGCACCAGCGAGTCGATCGGCCAGATCCACGCCTCCACCTCGGCGCAGGCCAATGCCACGCATGATGCCTCGGCGCTGCTGACCGAGCTCGAAACCATCACGCCCAAGCACTGACATGGCAGCCGTGCGCGAGCAGGCCTCGCCGACGGTTCAACTGGCAGTGGCCACGGTCGGCGCGGTGGCGGTGGGCGTGCCGGTGGCGGCGGTGCTGCAGGCGCTGCCGCTGGCCGGCGCCCTGCACCCGCTGCCACGGCGCCAGGGCGCGCTGTGCGGCGTGGCCGAGCACGCGGGGACGCTGGTGCCGGTGGTGGACATGGCGCAGTGGGTGGACGTGGGCAGCGCAACGCAGGCAAACGACAAGACGGCGCGCATCCTGGTCCTCGGCGATGGCCGGCGCACCATCGGCTTGCGCGTCGATGCCTTGGTGGGCCTGGCCGACGTGCCGGCACCCACGCGCGTGCTGCACGACGACGCGCCCGAGGAGGTATTCGATACGGTGGTCAAATCCGCAGAACTCGACCGGGTGATCAGCGTGCTCGATGTGGGACGGCTGCTGGCGCTCGCTTGTGCCTGGCATGGCGGCGATGCGGCGCCAGCGGCGGCAAGCGACGCAGACACGAGGATTGGCGCCGCAGCGTATGCCGCCAGCCTGTGTGCATTGCTGGCCGTCGGCGACACCCGCATCGCCGTGCCCGCCGCACAACTGGCGCAGGTGATCCGGTTGCCGACGCTGCGGGCCATCGGCCCGGCCGGCGGCAGCAGCTATTGCAACTGGCGCGACCGCAATGTCGCCGTGATCGATACCGCCAGGTTACTGGGGCTGCCGGGCGATACGCAGCCAGCCTTGCTAGCCATCGTCGAACATGGCGACCTGGCGCTGGGCTTGATGGTGCACGCGGCACTGGAGTTGTGCATGCTCGCCGCCCCGGACGGTCCAGCCGGCAGCGTGGTCGCCACCACAGCAATGGGCGCGAATGCCGGCGCGGTCGCCACCACCGTGATCGGCGCAGATGGCGGCGCCATCGGCGTGATCGACATCGCAGCGCTGCTGGCGTGCGTACCGGAAGCTTCCATCAGCCGCGCCACCGCGCCTGCATCCGGCGCAGTGGCAACGACGGCCGCCGTGCAACGCCTCAACAGCAACGCCTACATCGTCTTCCAGACCGACCAGCACCACGCCACGCCCATCGAACCGATCGAGGAGATCCTGGCGCTGGCAGCCACCCACGTGGACGCCGCAGAACACCTGCTGCCAACCATCGCCTGGCGCGGCCAGGCATTGCCGCTGGTGGACCTGCGCCCGCCCGGCACGCCCACGCCCCCGGGCAGCGGCGCGCGCATCATCGTTGTGCGCGGCATGGACGGGTGCACCGGCTACGTGGTGAAACACGTGGCGCTGCTGATCCCGCCCAACACGGGCAAGCTGTACCGCATGGCGCTGGCCGGAACAGGACTGGTGGAGTTCATCACCACCGGCGCCGCCCACGAGCAGGCCAGTTACCGCACCATGGACCTGGTGCGGCGCACCGCGGCCAGCTGACTGGCAGTCCGCCGGGCTCAGCCTGGCTTACTGCTCCATGAACGCATCAAGCATCGGCGTCGGCTTGCCCTGGTGGTCGAATGCGCCCATCGGGTAGCCCTTCCAGTCGTACGCCTGCGGCTCCCAGTAAAAGGCGCCCACCCCCATGCCATTGTTGACGGCGCGCACCTTGGCCAGCAGGTCGGCGATGATGGCCTTGCCTTGCGGGTGATCCCACGGCGCGCCCACTTCGGCCAGCATCACCGGTTTTTTGTACCGGGCGGTGACGTCGTTCATGGTGGCCAGGCAGGCGGCGGTGGCGGCTTGCCAGGTCATGTTCTTGGCCGTGGTCGGGTACGACGATGCGCCGATGATGTCGAACTTGCCGCCGTTCTCGACCAGGCCGTCGAAGTTCCAGCGGAACTGCGCGCCGTCGTGGCAGTTATCGACATGGACGATCACCAGCGCCTGCGGGAATACCTGCTTGACCGCGTCGTAGCCGGCGGTGACAAAGCGCGCGTAGTTCTTCATGTTCTTGCTGGCCTCGCCCTCGGGCCACAGCATGCCGTTGGTGGTCTCGTTACCGACCTGCACCCACTCGGGCGTGATGCCGGCGTCGCGCAGCGCGGTGAGCGTGGTGCGGGTGTGGTCGGCCACGGCGGTGGCCAGCTGATCGACGCTGTAGTTCTGCCAGGCGACCGGCTTGAACTGCTTGGCCGGATCGGCCCAGTCGTCGCTGTAGTGGAAGTCGATCATCAGGCGCATGCCGGCCGCCTTGACGCGTTTGGCTTTTACGAGCGTGTCGCGCAGGTTGTTGTAGCCGTCCACCGGGTTGACCCACACCCGCAGGCGCACCGAATCCATGCCCTGCTCCTTGAGCGTGGTGAGCAGGCTTTGGCGCTTGCCGTCGCGGTTGAGCATGTTGCGGCGCGCGTCTTCCATCTCGGTGATCCAGCTGATGTCGGCGCCCTTGGCGAAGGCGCCGGGTTCGGCGGCGGTGGCGTGGTGCACGCCAGCCAGTAACAGGCTGGCAAGCGCAGCGCGAAGGATGTTTTTCATGTCGTCTCTCTGGATGTTGGTATGGGCAAAACTAGCGATATGCTACGGACGGGCGCGTCGCGGGACCAATCATTTTTCCACGAAAATGTATACAGAAATCGCATGACGCAAATCCAACATTGTCGGTTGCGTATTTCATTTCCCAGGACTACTATTCACCGGTCGTCGCCACCTGACCGACCTCGGCTTTCCCCAAGCCCTCGTCGCTAAGGCTGCAGGTACGCAAGGTGCCTGCTTCAGTTTCCGCCATGCGCGGCGCTGAACGTTCCCGTTTTCCATGCTGCCGCAATGCGCGCGAAAACGGTCCATATCATTTATATAAAAATAGTGGAGACACCAATGAAACTCGCTTTAACGCTACTTGCCGCTGCCGCAGGCTGGCTTGCTGCCGCCAACGCATCCGCCGCCATCGACGCGGCCACCCTGACCGGCGCCAGCACGCCGCTGCAAACCGCCCAATACGGCGTGCGCAATTACTCGGCGCCGGTCCTCACCGACGGCAAACACTCGCCTGCCAACTACATGGCCGCGCCGGCGCTGCCGGTGTGGCGCTTCGCCCAGGCCGATCCCACCGGCGGCGTGCTCACCTTCGAGCGCCAGCCGGCGCCATCGAACGGCTGGCATGCGTGGTCGCGCCAGGGCGCGGTGCTGGTGACCGGTGGCGGCAATGCGCGCGCCGACCGCGTGTACACGGTGTACAACGGCCAGCAGCTCGTCGCCGCCATCAACCAGGCCGGCAACGAGCCGAAGATCATCCGCGTGATCGGCCACATCGACCTGCGCTGGAGCCAGAACAACACCGTGTTCCGCGAGTACACGAGCTACCGCGACCAGAAATTCGGCGGCTCGATCAGCCTGCCGTCGAACACCACGCTGGTCGGCATCAACGACGCGCAAGGCCGCCCGGCGCGCATGACCGGCACGTCGATCCTGATCGGCGGCGAGCTGGCGCTGACCGCCACCGGCGACGAGCAGGCCGACTTCAAAAAATGGATTGCCGATGGCAAGGACGGCGACGACTACCCTACCTGGACGCGCAACGTCATCGTGCGCAATATCGCCTTCGACACACCGTGGGATGTGAACCCGGAAGACTCGGCCAATGCCTACGCGGACGGCATCACGCTCTCGCGCGCGCAGAACATCTACATCTCGCACCTGTCGGTCAGCGACGGCGACACGCCCGACTCGCTGGCCGGGTCCACCAACAAGACGCGCCACGACGGCGCGCTCGACGTGGTGCGCGGCAGCGACTACGTCACCATCGCCAGCAACGTCTTCAACAAGCACGCCAAGACCACGCTGGTCGGCAATGGCGATGCGGGGCGCGCCTGGAGCGACGAGGGCCGCATGCACGTGACCTTCTCCGGCAACTGGTACGACGGCGCCAATACGCGCCTGCCGCTCAACCGCTACGGCCAGGTGCACATGTTTAACAACCTGATCGCCGGCAGCACCAGCACCAAGGACAGCGACGTCAAGTTCGAAGGCGGTACCGACGCGCGCTATCGCTCCAACATGCTGCTGGAGAACCATTACTACAGCTTCACCGGCCTGAAAGTGACGGAGGTGTGCGGCAAGGCGATCAAGGGCAAGGACTTCATCGGCTTCCGCTCGTCGGGCCACATCTTCACCAGCGACAAGTCGGGCACCAGCGCCATCGACGGCCAGTGCGGCTACGCGCCACCGACCGGCAACAACGTGTGGACGCCACCGTACGCGTACACGCTGCAAACGGCAGCGGCCACGTTGACGTCGGTACCGGCCAATGCCGGCGCGGGCAAGCTGCCGTGATGTGAGATGAAAAACGGCCCGCGTGGTTAAAGCGCGGGCCGTTGTTATTTTCTGCTGCGATGTCAGTTAGTCGTGGAAAGCTTCCACGACCTTGCGCTTGCCCAGCATGAACGCATCGGCCACGTGGCGCAGCGGCGCCACATCGACGTCCGACTTGCCAGCCTTGACCAGGTCGGCAAACACGCGGTACAGCGACGGGTACTCGGCTTCCTTCTCCAGTGGCTGCTCGACATCGTTGATCCACAGGCGCGAGCCGCCGTCGGACAGTTTCACTTGACCCTTGGCGGTTTCCACCAGGATGTCCCAGCTTTGCTTGCCGGTCTGGCGCCAGTCGAATTCGGCGTGCACGCGCAATTCGCCCGCGCTCTGGAAATGCAGGTCGGCAGCGATCGGCGCTTCGCGGTTGTCCGGGAACTCGAGGCTGGCGCCGGACAGGAACACGCGCTCGGGCAGGATCTCGGTGACGATCGACAGCGCGTTGATGCCCGGATCGAACACACCGAGGCCGCCCGCTTGCCAGATCCATTCCTGGTTAGGGTGCCAGTGGCGTACGTCTTCTTTCCAGATCACGTGCATGCTGCTTGGCGCATGCTCGGCCAGGAAGGCCTTGGCAGGCTGCACACCCGGCGCGTAGCGCGAGTGCCAGCTGGTAAACAGCGTCAGGCCCTTCGACGCGGCCAGCGCTTCGAGGTCGGCCACTTCCGACAGGGTGGCGCCAGGCGGCTTTTCCAGGAACACGTGCTTGCCGGCGGTGAGCGCGGCGTGGGCGGCGCTGTAGCGGTACTGCGGCGGCATGCACAGCGAGACAGCTTCGATTTCCGGCATCTGCGCCAGCATCTCTTCGATCGATTTAAAGCCGGGAATGCCCTCGACGGTATTGTTACGGCTGGCCGAGGCGATCAACTGGTAATCGGGATTGGCGGCAATCGCGGGCAAGTGCTGGTCGTGCACGATCTTGCCGACGCCGACGATGGCGAGTTTGATAGCGGACATGGTGTCTCTTTCTAGATGTGAGTGAGGCGCAGTAATGCAAGCTACCGCTATGCTAAGTGAGGCCGCGATGCCGGACCAATGACTTTTGCATGGTTATACATAACCAAAACGATATGCCAATTTGCGCTGGCAACTTTTAAAAAACGTTGCTACAATAGCGCCCCATGCGGGAGTAGCTCAGTTGGTAGAGCGCAACCTTGCCAAGGTTGAGGTCGAGAGTTCGAGACTCTTCTCCCGCTCCAGTTTTTTTCGGAAGGCTGGATTGGCGCAGTAAATAGTTAGTTTTCAATTCACTCCAATGCGGGAGTAGCTCAGTTGGTAGAGCGCAACCTTGCCAAGGTTGAGGTCGAGAGTTCGAGACTCTTCTCCCGCTCCAGTTTTATCCCTCCCCCATATTCGATCAAATCCGCGCCTGTTTCCATCAGGTGATGTCTTTTTGCGACTGTCGCAGTTACATTAACTAAATTTAATCAATCGCACACGCCCATTTAAGCCCCCACCCGGCATAGTACTGTGCGATCAGAAATACTTCGACCGCCACGACCATATTGCCAACTGGACCGACCAATGCCCCTGACCACCCTTGCGCGCCGCTCCGCGCTCGCTGCTGCCGTTACCACCGTCACGCTCACCCTCGCCGCCTGCGGTGAAGACAAGAAACCCGCGCCGCCCGCCGTTCCCGAAGTGACGGTGCTGGCGGTCAAACATGACAGCGTGCCGCTCAAAGTGGAACTGCCCGGCCGCACGGCGCCGTTCCTGCTGGCCGAGGTACGCGCGCGCGTCGATGGTATCGTGCAGGAGCGCCGCTTCGTGGAAGGCGCCGATGTCAAACAGGGGCAGCCGCTGTACATGATCGACGCCGCACCGTACCGCGCGGCACTGGCCAGCGCCGAGGCGACCTTGCAACGGGCGCAGGCGAACCTGACGTCGAGCAGCGCGCAACTGGACCGCTACAAGGTGCTCGTCGGCGGCAACGCGGTCAGCAAGCAGGCGTTCGACAACGCCGAAGCGGCGCAATTGCAGGCCGCCGCCGACGTGGCGTCGGCCAAGGCGGCCGTCACCACCGCCAAGATCAACCTCGGCTACACCAGCGTCACGGCGCCGATCAGTGGCCGCAGCAGCGTGTCGCAGGTCACGCAGGGCGCTTATGTGCAGGGCGGTTCGGCCACCCTGCTCACCACGATCCAGCAGATCGACCCGATGTATGTCGATTTGCAGCAGTCGAGCGTGGAAGGACTGGCGCTGCGCCGCGATATCGCCGCTGGCGCGCTCAAACTCGACGGCGCCAACCACGCCACCGTCACCCTCAAGCTCGAAGACGGCACCACCTATAAACGCACCGGCTCGCTGGAATTCTCCGGCGTGACCGTCGATCCGGCCACGGGCTCGGTCACCTTGCGCGCCAAGTTCCCCAACCCGGACCACCTGCTGTTGCCCGGCATGTACGTGCGCGCCTCGGTGAGCCAGGGCGTGCGCCCGGACGTGATGCGCGTGCCGGCACCGGCCGTCACCCGCAACGCGCAAGGCGAAGCGACCGTGATGCTGGTTGGCGCCGACAACAAGCTGGTGCAACGCACGATCGAAACCGGTGCGCTGGTCGATGGCCACTGGCTGGTGGAAAAGGGTTTGCAGGATAACGAACGGATTGTCACCAGCGGCATCCAGAAGCTCAAACCGGGCGCCGTGGTCAAGGTGCGCGCTGCGGCGCCGGCTGCTGCGGCCAATGGCGCCGCTGCTGGCGGTGCTGCGACCACGCCGCCCGCCGCTGCGGGAGCCGGCGCCACCGGTGCCGCCGCCCCTGCCGCCGCGCACTAAGGGACGGTCCGACCATGCCTAAATTTTTCATCCAGCGCCCGATCTTCGCGATCGTCATTGCGCTCCTGATCATGCTCGTCGGCGGCATCTCGCTGTTCAAGCTGCCCGTCGAGCAATATCCGCCGGTCTCGCCGCCCACCGTGCAGATCCAGGCCACCTACCCCGGCGCCTCCGCCGAGACCATGCAGAACACCGTGGTGCAGGTGATCGAGCAGCAGATGACCGCGATCGACAACCTGCTCTACATGACGTCCACCAGCGACGACACCGGCCAGTCCACCACCACCATGACGTTTGCTGCCGGCACCGACCCGGACATCGCCCAGGTGCAGGTGCAGAACAAGCTGCAATCGGCTGTGCCGCGCCTGCCCAACGATGTCCAGCAATCGGGCCTGCGCGTCAGCAAATCCACGTCGGACTTCCTGATGGTGGCGGCGTTCGTCTCCGACGACAACAGCATGACCAAGTTCGACATCGCCAACTACGTGGCCTCGAACATCCAGGATCCGCTGTCGCGCATTCCCGGCGTGGGCAGCATGAACCTGTTCGGCACCCAGTACGCGATGCGCATCTGGCTCGACCCGGTCAAGCTGCGCAGCTACTCGCTCACGCCGCTCGACGTCAATGCCGCGATCCAGGCGCAGAACGTGCAGATCTCCGGTGGCCAGCTGGGCGGCTCGCCCGCCGTGCCGGGCCAGACCCTGAGCGCGACCATCAGCGAGGCAAGCCTGATGCGCACGCCCGAACAGTTCAAGCGCATCCTGCTCAAGGTGCAGCCCGACGGCGCCGCCGTGCGCATCGGCGACGTGGCGCGCGTGGCGCTCGGCCCCGAGAACTACAACGTCGATGTGCGCATCAGCGGCAAATCGGCATCGGGCCTGGGCATTTCGCTGGCGCCCGGCGCCAACGCGCTGACCACGGCCGACGCCGTGCGCGCGCGCCTGGAAGACCTGAAAGCCTACTTCCCGCACGGCCTGCGCGTGGTGTACCCGAACGACATCACGCCGTTCATCAAGGTATCGATCCACGAAGTGGTGAAGACCCTGATCGAGGGCATCGTGCTGGTGTTCCTGGTGATGTACCTGTTCCTGCAAAATATCCGCGCCACCCTGATCCCGTCGATCACGGTGCCGGTAGTACTGCTCGGGACCTTCGGCATCATGTCGGCACTTGGTTTTACCGTCAATACGCTGTCGATGTTCGGCCTGGTGCTGGCGATCGGCCTGCTGGTCGATGACGCCATCGTGGTGGTGGAAAACGTCGAACGGGTGATGCACGAGGATGGCCTGGGGCCGTATGAGGCCACCGAAAAAGCCATGGGCCAGATCACCAGCGCGCTGATCGGCGTGGCGCTGGTGCTGTCGGCCGTGTTCGTGCCGGTGGCATTCTCCAGCGGCACGGTCGGGGCGATCTACCGCGAGTTCTCGCTGACGGTGGTGGCGTCGATGCTGCTGTCCGTGTTCGTGGCGCTGACCCTCACGCCCGCCTTGTGCGCCATGCTGCTCAAGCGCCCGGACCCGGACCACCACGAAAAGAAAGGCTTCTTCGGCTGGTTCAACCGCAGCTTCGACAAGAGCCGCGACCGCTACCTGGGCAGCGTGGGCGGCATCATCCGCCGCCGTGGCCTGTGGATGACGCTCTACGCGGTGATGATCGGCGTGGTGCTGTTCCTGTTCCTGCGCCTGCCCGGCGGCTTCCTGCCCAAGGAAGACCAGGGCTATATGTTCGTGCAGGTGCAGACGCCCGCCGGCAGCACGCTGGAGACCACCGGCAAGGTGCTCGACGAAATCAGCAACTACCTGCTGACCGACGAAAAGGCGATGGTCGAATCGACCTTCATGACCAACGGCGCCAGCCAGCCGCAGCGCGGCCAGAACCAGGGCCGCCTGTTCGTGCGCCTCAAACCGTGGGACGAACGCGAAGACGACAAGCTCAGTGTGACCGCGCTCAGTGAACGCATCTCCGCCCGCTATGCCAATTTCCAGGGCGCCCAGATCACGGCGGTGGAGCCGCCCGCAATTCGCGGCCTGGGATCGGCCTCCGGCTTCTCGCTGCAACTGCAGGATCGCGGCAATGCCGGCCACGAGGCATTGGCCAAGGCCCGCGACCAGTTGCTGGAACTGACCAGGAAGGAACCGGCCCTGGGCCGCGTGCGCTACACGGGCCAGGCCGACAACGCGACCTATAAAATCAATATCGACCGCGAAAAGGCGGCGGCACTGGGCGTGAGCCTGACCGACGTTGATCAGACCTTCTCCACCGCCTGGGGGTCGCGTTACGTCAACAACTTCTTCGACACCGACAACCGCATCAAGCGCGTGTACGTGCAGGCCGATGCGCAGTTCCGCATGAACCCGGACGACATCAAGCTGCTCTACGTGCGCAACAAGGCGGGCGACATGGTGCCGTTCTCCGCGTTTGCCACGGCCCAGTGGTCGTGGGGTGCGCCGGCCATGGCGCGCTACAACGGCATCGAGTCGGCCGAGATCCTCGGTCAGCCGGCGCCGGGCCATAGTACCGGCGAAGCGATGAAGATCATGGAGCGCCTGGTCGCCCAGCTGCCCGAAGGTTTCGGTTACGAATGGAGCGGCATCTCTCTGCAGGAGTCGCAGGCCGGCGCGCAGGCGCCGCTGCTGTATGCGCTGTCGATCCTGGTGGTATTCCTGAGCCTGGCCGCGCTGTATGAAAGCTGGTCGATCCCGGTATCCGTCATCATGGTGGTGCCGGTGGGCGTGCTTGGCGCGCTTGGTGCGGCCACCATGTTCGGGCTGGAGAACGACGTGTTCTTCCAGGTGGGCTTGCTGACGACGATTGGTCTCTCGGCCAAGAACGCGATCCTGATCGTGGAGTTTGCGCGCGAGCTGCAAATCCAGGGTTACTCCATCCTCGACGCGGCGATGGAATCGGCCAAGCTGCGCCTGCGCCCGATCATCATGACGTCGATGGCGTTCGTGCTGGGCGTGCTGCCGTTGGCCATTGCCAGCGGCGCCGGCGCGGCCAGCCAGAACGCGCTCGGTATCGGCGTGATCGGCGGCATGCTCACCGCCACTTTCGTGGCGACGTTCCTAATCCCGCTGTTCTTTGTCCTCATCGCGGGCAAGATCAAGCAGCGCAAGCCATCCGAAGACGGACCGCCGATTGCCATCGCCTCCACACCGGAGGCGCACTGAGATGAATACGACTATTAAAACATTGATCCTTGCCGTGGGTGCGGCGCTGGTATCGGGCTGCGCCCTGCAGCCGGCCTACCAGCAGCCGGCCACCAGCGCCACGACCACCACGCCGGCCTACCCGGCCGGTCCGGCCTATGCCGCATCGGCGCCGACCACGTCGAACGCCACCGCTGCCGCAGACACGGGCTGGCAGGACTTCCTGGTCGATGAACGCCTGCACACGCTGGTGCGCATCGCACTCGATAACAACCAGGACCTGCGCGTGGCGCTGCTGCGCGTAAGCCAGGCGCAGGCCGCGTTGCAATTGCAGCGCGCGGCCGCCCTGCCGACCTTGAACGCCGAAGCTTCCGGTGCGCGTTCGTCCAGCACGGCCAATGCCGCCAATACCCGCAACACCACGCAAAGCAATTCGGTGATGCTCAATACGGCGTGGGAGGTCGACGTGTTCGGCCGCCTGCAAAACCTGAGCGACTCCGCCCGCGAACAGTACCTGGCCAGCGCCTACGGGCGCCAGGCCGCGCACATCCTGCTGGTGTCGCAAGTGGCCGAGCAGTACCTGACCATGCTGGCGTACGACGAGCAGCTCAAGGTGACCGACGAAACATTGGGGGCCGCGCGCGAATCGTACCGCATCGTCAAGCTGCAATACGATACCGGCACCACGTCGGAACTCGACGAATCGCTGGCGCAAGTGACCTTGCAGCAGGCCGAGGCCAACCACGCCGCGCAAGTGCGCCTGCGCGCCCAGGCTGAAAACGCCCTGGTGCTGCTGCTCGGCCAACCGCTGCCCGAGAACCTGCCTGCCGCCGTGCCGCTGGCGCAGCAAACCATGCTGGCCGATATTCCGGCCGGACTGCCATCCGACCTGCTGCTGCGCCGTCCCGACGTACAGCAGGCCGAGGCGCTGCTGCGCGCCGAATACGCCAACATCGGCGCCGCCCGCGCGGCCTTCTTCCCGCGTATCAGCCTGACCGCTGCTGCCGGCACGGCCAGCAATTCGCTGGGCGGCCTGTTCAAGGCTGGCTCCGGCGCGTGGTCGTTCGCGCCCGAACTGCTGCTGCCGATCTTCGACGGCGGCGCGCGCCAGGCCAATCTCGATACGGCCCGCATCAACCGCGATATCGGCGTGGCCGAGTACCGCAAGAGCGTGCAGACGGCGTTCCGCGAAGTGGCCGACGGCCTGGCCGCGCGCGGCACCTACGATACCGAGCTCGCCGCCCGCCAGCGCAATGTCGATGCCCAGCAGCGCCGCGTCACGCTGGCCGAACTGCTGTACAACAACGGCATCAACGACTACCTGAGCGTACTGACCGCCAAGACCGACCTGTACAACGCCCAGATCAACCTGATCACGGCACGCCAGAACCGCCTCAGTTCACTGGTAGGCTTGTACCGCGCCCTGGGCGGCGGCTGGATCGAGCACACCGGCGATGCGCCGGCGGCGGCCGACAGCGGCGCACAGATTCCCGCTTCGTGATGGCGGGTGGAGGACAGCGGTGAAACTATTACTGGTCGAAGACAATGAACGCGTGGGCCGCTTCGTCAAGAAGGGACTGACCGAAGCCGGCCACACGGTGGACCATGCCGACAACGGCAAAGATGGCATGTATCACGCTGTGAGCGAGCCGTACGACGCCATCATCATGGACCGCATGCTGCCCGGCGGGATCGACGGCCTGTCGATCATCGAAGCGCTGCGCATGCACGGCAACCGCGTGCCGATCCTGATCCTCTCGGCGCTCGACGGCGTCGATGACCGCATCCGCGGCCTGAAAAGCGGCGGCGACGATTACCTGATCAAGCCGTTCGCTTTCGGCGAACTGCTGGCCCGCCTCGATGCCTTGATGCGGCGGTCGCAAAGCGTGTCCGTGGAGACCACGCTGGCGTTGGGCGAGCTCACCATGGACCTGCTGGCGCACAAGGTGGTGCGCGCCGGTAAGCCGGTGGCCTTGCAGCCGCGCGAATTCAAGCTGCTCGAGTACCTGCTGCGCCATGCCAACCAGGTGGTCACGCGCACCATGTTGCTGGAAAACGTGTGGGACTACCACTTCGACCCGCAGACCAATGTGATCGATGTCCACATCAGCAAGCTGCGGCAAAAGATCGACGCCGGCTTCCCCACGCCGCTGCTGCGCACCGTGCGCAACGCCGGCTACATGCTGACCGACCACGAATAACCACGCACCCATGCTGAAACTGCCCGGCTTTTCCGCCCGCACCATCGCCATCGGCTACGCCGCCATCAGCCTGCTGGTGCTGGCGATGTTTGCCGGACCGCTGTGGTGGGCATGGAACACCAATATCGAGCAGGTGCGCACCGAGCTGCTGCAAGCCGATTCGCGCCGCATGTGCAACCTGTTCACCCGCAACGGCGCCTTCGCGCTGGCCGCCGCCATCGACAGCCAGGTGATGGGCACCAACGACGGCGTGCGCAAGATCATCCTGTTTACTGCGCCGAACGGCGTCAAGCTGGCCGGCAACCTGCCGCAGTGGCCGGCCAATCTGCCGCGCGTCGATGGCAGCAGCTCGGCCACCATCGAGGTCGATGGCATGCCGCGCCGGATCGAGATGGTGCAGGTGACGCTGAAAGACGGCCACCGGCTGCTGGTCGCGAGCAATCTCAATCGCTTCGACGTGCTCGAGCGCCTGTTCATTTATGGCCTCCTGGGCTGCGCCATCGCGGTGCTGCTGGTGGCCGCGCTGGGCGGCATGATGATACGGCGCGCCCTGCTCTCGCGCGTGCAGAACATCAGCCAGACCACGTCGGCCATCATCGAAGGCCAGCTCTCGCGCCGCCTGGAAGAGCCGGGTGACGGCGACGAGCTGCAACTGCTCACGCAGACCGTCAACCGCATGCTCGACCAGATCGAGCACCTGGTGACCGGCGTGCAGGACGTCTCCAACGCCATCGCGCACGACCTGCGCACGCCGCTGTCCGAACTGCGCGCGCGGCTGGAAGAACTGTCGGTGGGCCGCCCGTCCGACGAGGAGACGTATGCCGAGATCGACGCGGCGATCAACGATGTGGACCGCGTGATGAGCATTTTCAACGCCCTGCTGCGCCTGGCCGAAATCGACAGCGGCAGCCGCCGTGGCGGTTTCGTCGACGTGGACCTGGCGCGCCTGGGCGCCGAAGTGGCCGAGTTTTATTTACCGGTGGCGGAACTGAAGGACATCGCGCTCAGCTTCACCCCCACCGGCAACCTCAGTACCGTGGGCGACCCGGTATTGCTGGCGCAGGCACTGGGCAACCTGGTGGAAAACGCATTGAAGTACGCACCGGAAAACGGCGTGATCGCGATCACCGCCCGCCGCCTGCCCGGCGAGACGCTGGAGCTGGTCGTGGCCGACAACGGCCCCGGCGTGGCCGAGGACGAACGGCCGAAAGTGATCGAACGTTTTTACCGGGGCGACGCCAGCCGTGGTACGCCGGGCGTGGGACTGGGGCTGTCGGTAGTATCGGCAGTGGCGCGCCTGCACGGCGGCAGCCTGGCGCTGGCTGACAATTTGCCGGGGTTGAGGGCGACGTTGCAGGTGGCGGTTCAGCGGGTGTGATGTGAGCGCGCCAAGCGGCCAACGGAACAGACGTTACGCCGTCTCGACCTGTGCAGCATCTCGCTCTGCCAGCAGCGCAAACTGCTGCTCGCGCGACTGCAAGTCAGCAAGCTTTTGGATCAGGCCAATTTTGGTGTCCGCTGTCATGCGCGCGGAAGTTGTCATGCCAGCGATCAATGCTTCAATGTTGGCGGCGTTTTTGACAGCCTGAAATATTTTGTCCTTTTGGATGAATACCCACGCATATTTTTTGCGGCTCAGCAGCTCGAACACGTTGGCAAGTGTGCCGGTGCTTTTGGTGTCCCAGATCATGAAACCGCTATCAGCCGCCTCTGCCATAGCAAGGTCCTTGGCGGTAAAGAAGGCGCGGGTGCCGGGCTTGTGATAAGTCGTCACGTTATGCACATGCCAACCGCCAACGTTATTGCGTGGGGTATCGCCGGTACAAAACACCGTCACCTTGCTGTAGGCCTGCTCATGCAGAAAACGCTGGATGGACGAATCGACACCATCGGCGTCTCCCACGAGCACCTCATGGCCAAGACTGATGATATTCATCAGGCGTTCCTGAACTTTAAAATCCAGACTTTTGATCGTGATCGAACCCGCAACAAAAACGGTGGCCATGACTACCTCCAAGTCAACGTAGCAACATAAATATCCGCTATTTTCGCATAGGTGCGTAGCACACGGCACGCGGCATCGAGCGAGGCGCCACTGTGGTAGAGGTCATCGAGCAGCAACACGTTCCACCTGCCCATGGCTGTAATGGCAGGATACAACCTGATCTGGTTGGCCAGCGCAGCATCTTTTTCCGCGCGCGTTTCAAGGTTCTTGAGCGAAGTTCCGCCGGGTGCCTTGACAAGCATATTGTCGAAGACGGGCTTGTTGAGCAGTGTGCCTAACGCTTTAGCCACAGAGGTGACAGGCTGTGAAGGGCGTGGATTGCTGGCAGGCATGGGGACAATCAAACCAAACGACGGAATTTTAGGTACGATATGGTCGGCTACAGCTTTTGCTAGTGGATGAACGGCATTTTGATCATCACGGTATTTCAATTGAAAAACAGCTTCCCCAGCTTCCGTCCTTTTTGTATCGAACTGCATATGTCCGTGTTCGTTTTCACCGATCGGAGTGCTGTAAAGTGAGTGTTTGTCGAGAGCGTAACCGTGATTGAACTCTCCAAAAATCTGTTTGATATTGACTTGCATAAAATCTCTCAGTTGTTTAAAAAAGGAAATTTTATGAGCTTCAGAGCAAAACATTCAATCACCTGAGGAGGCCAATTAAGTATCTTTTGATACACATCAACGTCCCTTCGGATATTTGTCAATACCGTAGAATTAAAGCAATGATGTTAAGTTTGCATTCCGGAAAATGCTGGCATATGACCTGGCTTTACGCTAGCGATGCCAAACCCCGCAGTAACAAGTCCACACCAGCAAGAAAATCCTCGCGGTCATCATGCTCCCGCAACTGCCCCGCCACGCTGCGCGTAAACGGGTACAGCGCCGGATCGAGCTGGGTCCAGGCGTCTGCCACGGCGGCTAAAAACTTACTACGGTCGGCTCCTTGCGAGCGCGCCAGTTGCGCGTTGGCGGCGTTTTGCCCGCTCACGCCCAGGATGTAGTTGACCACCGCGCAGGCGCTGGCCCAGCGTGCCTGCTCCGTTACGCCCAGCGCGCTGATGTGGCGCCCGACGCACTCCAGGATCCGGACCACCGGCATTTTCCCGCCGGCCTGGATCAGCGCGGCGCCCGCCCACGGGTGGGCGTCCATGGCGTCGAACAGCGCCAGCGCCACGGCGCGGATCGCTGCCTGCGGCGTGGCGCCGTCCACCGGCGCCATGACGGTGCGCGCCACGATGGCGTCGCACGCAGCGGTGAGCAGGTCGGCCTTGTTGGCGATGTGGCAGTAAATCGCGCCGGGGCCGGTGACCAGTTGCGCCGACAGGGCCTGGAAGGTCAGCCCGCGCTCTCCCTCCCGGTCGAGCAGGTCGATGGCGGCCTCGATGATGCGTTCGCGCGACAGCGTATCGTCGCGCCGCGCCCTGGTGACGGCTTTTTTGTTCATCCCGCATCTTGACACACTTGGAATAACATTCCAAGATAATGGAACGTCGTTCCAAAGGAAAACTTCATGCAACCACAGATCACCATCATCGGCGCCGGCCTGGGGGGACTGATGCTGGCGCGCGTACTGCACGTGCACGGCATCGCCGCCACCATCTACGAAGCGGAGGCGGGCCCGGACGCCCGCGTGCAGGGCGGCCTGCTCGACATTCACGAGTACAACGGCCAGCTCGCGCTCAAGGCGGCGGGACTGCACGACCAGTTCTTGAAGATCGTGATTCCCGGCGCCGACGCCAAGCGGGTGGTGAGCACCGCCGGCGAGGTGCTGCTGGACCGCCCGGATATCGTGCACAGCGGCCGGCCCGAAGTGGACCGGGGCGCGCTGCGGCGCCTCCTGCTCGATTCGCTGCCGCCGGAGAGCATCCGCTGGGGTCACAAGCTCGCCAACGCGCGCGCCCTCGGCGCTGGCCGCCACGCAGTCACCTTCACCAGCGGCGGCACCGTCACCACCACCGCGCTGGTCGGCGCCGACGGCGCCTGGTCGCGCGTGCGTCCACTGGTGACGACGGCCGTACCAGCGTACAGCGGCACCTCGTTCGTCGAAATTACCATGACAGATGCACAGCGCCGGCATCCGGCCAGTGCCGAGCTGGCAGGCAACGGCACCATGATCGCGACCGCGCCCGGCCAGGGCATCTTCACGCACCGGCACGGCGACGGCACCTTGCAAACCTATGTCGCCCTCAATCGCCCCGAACCATGGTTTAAAACCATCGATTTTTCCGCCCCCGCGCAGGCGGCAGCCCTGCTCGCGCGCGAGTTCGACGGCTGGGCGCCGGCGCTCACCGCTCTCATCACCGGCGGCGACAGCGCACCGCTGCTGCGCCCCATCCACGCGCTGCCGACTGGGCACCGCTGGCACCGCGTGCCCGGTGTCACCCTGCTTGGCGACGCCGCCCACCTGATGTCACCGTTCGCTGGCGAAGGCGCCAACCTGGCCCTGCTCGACGGCGCCGAACTGGGCCAGGCAATTGCCGCCAGTCCCCAAGACCTGGAAGCCGCCCTGGCCAGCTACGAGACGGCGATGTTCGCGCGCAGCGAACCGTGCGCGCGCGAGTCGGCGCAGAATATGGCGATGTTTTTCGATGAGCAGGCGCCACGCGGGGTGCTGGCGCTGTTTGGCGGCTTCGCATCGGCAGGCTGATCAGCCGGACGGAAACGCCTTCATCGTGACGACGGTTGCACCAACAACCTGGCCAAACACCGCCTCAAGCCACCTTGACCTGACCCACCGGCGATTGCTGCCGCCACCGCCCCACCCTGGCGCCATGAATACCCCAAGCGATCAGCAATGCCGCCAGCGCGATACCGAGCGCCAGCGCACACCATTTCAGCCACACGCCGTGTTCAAGTCCTGCGAGCAGCAACCACACCGCGGCGCCCCAGGCGAGGCAGCTGACGCCTTGCAGCGTGCCGTCCACGCCGCCACCGCTGCGCTGGAAGTCGGCGCGGGCGCCGGGACGGCCGCTCCACATGACGATGATGCCGCTCGCCAGCGACGACAGCAGCAAGGCGATCAGCGTCACCACGCCCATCAGCGGCTGGTGCAGCGCCAGCCACAACACCGGCAGCAGTACCAGGGCCAGCGGCGGCACGGTCGCTGCCGCCAGCTTGGCGCGGCGCATCAGGCTGGCACTACGCGGGGCGCTGGCCAGCAGGTCCGGCGCATCTTCGGCGGCCATGATGATCCAGGCCAGCGAACCGGCCAGCGACGCGCACACGAAGACCAGCGAGGCGCCGGCGGCGTGGTTGACGGTGGCGGAATTTTTAAAAATGATGAACCCGAGCGGCAGCATGTACAGCAGGCGCAGCAGCACTTGCGTCAGCAGGCGCGTATCGCGCGCGATCAGGCGCCATTCCTTGACCATTGTCGCCCGTACCAGGCCGCGAGCAAATTTGAAACGCGGGCCGCCGGACGGCGCTGCCGCCGCCCTGCCCGACCCGGCCGCCTGCTGCACGCCGCTGACAAAAAAGCCCCGGGTCGTGCGCGTGGTGAAGAAGAACAGCGCCACGCCGGCCGCCAGCAGGCCGGCCAGCGGCGCCGGCTGGCCCAGCACGGCGTGACCGAGCCACAACACGCCCGACCAGTCGCCATGGAGCATTTCCTGCAAGCGCGCGCCCAGCTCGTTGCGGCCATTGGCTGCCTGCGACAGCAGAAATACCAGCGCCCCCGCCACGGCCGACAGCACCTGCACCAGCACCTTGGTGCGGCGCGCGCCGATCAGGCGCACCAGGATCAATGTGAGCAGCATCGCGCAAGACGATACCAGCAGCGCCAGCGCAATCACCACCACGTACAGCGCCAGCCATTGCGGATGGCCGGTCAGCAAGCCCATGTTGGCCAGCGGCGCCAGGAAAAACAGGAAGATGCCGGCCACGCTGACCACGATGCCCAGCAAGCGCGCAAAGAAAATGCTCTTGGCCGGCAACGGTGACGAGAGCAGCAAGTCCAGGTCGCCCCGCTCGAACAGCGCGGCCACGCTGCCGCGCAAGGCCGTCGCCAGCATCAGCGTCACGCCCACCAGCAAGGCGGCGGTGGCCAGGACGGCGGCCAGTGCCGGCGTCGGGCCATGGCGATGGATGAGAGGAATGAGCAGGTACGCGCCCCAGTGCAGCAGCAGTTGCAACACTACCGTGAGCGACGTGCCGAGCCAGCTGGCGCTGATCTTGCCGTTCGCACGCAGCTTGCGCGTGGCGCTGAAAACCATGCGCACCTCGTGGCGCAGCAGCCACCAGGTGCCGCCCGCGGCGCCGTTCAATGCACCGTCCAGCTTTGTCATGCCGGCTCCCCGGTCAGTTGCAGGAACACGTCCTCCAGCGTGCCGGCGGCGCCCAGGCCAGCGAGTGCGCGCAGCTCGTCCAGCGTGCCCTCGGCGATCAGGCGGCCGGCGCGGATCACGCCGATGCGTTCGGCCAGGCGCTCGGCCACTTCCAGGATGTGGGTGGTCAGCACCACGGTGCCGCCATCGGCCACGTGCTGTTGCAGCAAGTCCTTGACCTGGCGGGCGGCGGCGGCATCGAGGCCGGTGAGCGGTTCGTCGAGGATCAGCAGTTGCGGCGAATGGATCAGGGCACCGGCCAGCGCCAGCTTTTGCTTCATGCCGCGTGAAAAGCCTTCGGTCAGTTCGTGCGCGTGTTTGGTCAGGTCGAGCCAGTCGAGCAGGTGGCGCGCGCGCGGCGCGGCCTCCGCCGCGCCGATGCCCCACAGGCCGGCCACGAATTCCAGGTACTCGGTGGGCTTGAGCTTGGCGTACACCATCGGTTCGTCGGGCAGGTAGGCCAGGTGGCGCTTGGCGGCGGACGGGTCCTTCAGCATATCGACGCCCAGCACTTCCACGCTGCCGCTGTCGGGCGCCAGCAGGCCGGTGGCCATGCGCAAGGTGGTGGTCTTGCCGGCGCCATTGGGGCCCAGCAGCGCGTAAAACTCACCGCGGCGCACCGCCAGGTCAAGGTGATCGACAGCCGGGCGGCCGAACGACTTGGACAGGGACTGCAGGCGGAGGGCATGGTCGCGCATGGCGGAATCGGTAGTTTATTGATAACAAGCAATATTGACTCAAGCGGTCCATGATGTCCAGCACAAAATTATTCAATCGGCAAGTTGAGCCATGTTGTTGCGCTCGGCGATCCGGGTTTTTACTTACTCAATGATTAAATTGCCGCGATTAGCCCTCTGTCGAGCACGGAATTTGCACAAACTACACGTGGAACGTCTAAAATATTCGTTTGGGTTAGTTGACCGCTAACACTCCTGCCGTCTGGCACCGATCCAATTTGGTAAAACCGAGGGAATCAACATGGCAACAGAAAAATCTAAAATCATTTACACCCTGACCGACGAAGCGCCGCTGCTGGCGACTTATTCCCTGCTCCCGATCATCCAGAAGTTCACCGCCCCGGCCGGCGTCGACGTTGTCGCCAGCGACATTTCCGTTGCCGCCCGCGTGATCGCCGAATTCCCCGAATTCCTGACCGAAGCGCAGCGCCTGCCCAACACGCTGGCCGAACTGGGCGCACTGACCCAGAACCCCGACACCAACATCATCAAGCTGCCGAACATCAGCGCGTCCGTCTCGCAGCTGCAAGCGGCCATCCGCGAACTGCAAGGCAAGGGCTACGCCCTGCCCGACTACCCGGAAGATGCCAAAACCGACGAAGAAAAAGCGCTGAAGGCACGCTACGGCAAGTGCATCGGCTCGGCCGTTAACCCGGTCCTGCGCGAAGGTAACTCCGATCGCCGCGCGCCAAAAGCGGTCAAGGAATACGCCCGCAAGCACCCGCACTCGATGGGCGAATGGAGCCAGGCTTCGCGCACCCACGTGTCGCACATGCATGCCGGCGACTTCTACCACGGCGAAAAATCGATGACCATCGGCGAAGCGCGCGACGTCAAGATGGAACTGATCACCGCGTCCGGCAAAACCATCGTGTTGAAACCGAAGGTTTCGCTGCAAGCCGGTGAAATCATCGACAGCATGTTCATGAGCAAAAAAGCGCTGCTCGAGTTCTACGAGAAGGAAATCGACGACGCCTACAAAACCGGCGTGATGTTCTCGCTGCACGTCAAGGCCACCATGATGAAGGTGTCGCACCCGATCGTGTTCGGCCACTGCGTGCGCATCTTCTACAAGGAAGCGTTCGAAAAGCACGCCAAGGTCTTCGAAGAACTGGGCGTAAACGTCAACAACGGCATGTCCAACCTGCTGGAAAAAATCGAAAAACTGCCGGCGTCGCAGAAGGACGAAATCCTCAAAGACCTGCACGCCTGCCTGGAACACCGTCCGAAGCTGGCCATGGTCGATTCGGCCAAGGGCATCACCAACTTCCATTCGCCCAACGACGTGATCGTCGATGCGTCGATGCCGGCCATGATCCGCATCGGCGGCAAGATGTGGGGCGCCGATGGCCGCACTGCCGACGTCAAGGCCGTGATGCCGGAATCGACGTTTGCCCGCATTTACCAGGAGATGATCAACTTCTGCAAATGGCACGGCAACTTCGACCCGACCACCATGGGCACCGTGCCGAACGTGGGCCTGATGGCGCAGCAAGCCGAAGAATACGGCTCGCACGACAAGACCTTTGAAGTGACCGAAGGCGGCATCGCCAACATCACCGACCTGGCAACGGGCGAAGTGCTGCTGACCCAAACCGTGGAAGAAGGCGATATCTGGCGCATGTGCCAGGTCAAGGACGCGCCGATCCGCGACTGGGTCAAGCTGGCCGTGACGCGCGCGCGCAACTCGGGCATGCCTGCCATCTTCTGGCTCGACCCGTATCGTCCGCACGAAAACGAAGTGATCAAGAAGGTGCAAACGTACCTGAAAGACCACGACACCAGCGGCCTGCACATCGAAATCATGTCGCAAGTACGCGCCATGCGCTACACGCTGGAGCGCGTCTCGCGCGGCCTGGACACCATCTCGGTGACCGGCAACATCCTGCGCGACTACCTGACCGACCTGTTCCCGATCCTGGAACTGGGCACCTCGGCCAAGATGCTGTCGATCGTGCCGCTGATGGCTGGTGGCGGCATGTACGAAACCGGCGCCGGCGGTTCGGCCCCGAAACACGTGAAACAGCTGGTGGAAGAAAACCACCTGCGCTGGGATTCGCTGGGCGAATTCCTGGCGCTGGCCGTGTCGCTGGAAGAGCTGGGCATCAAGCAGGACAACAACAAGGCCAAGATCCTGGCCAAGACCCTGGACGCCGCCACCGGTAAACTGCTGGACAACAGCAAGTCGCCTTCGACCCGCACCGGCGAACTGGACAACCGTGGCAGCCACTTCTACCTGTCGCTGTACTGGGCCCAGGCCCTGGCCGCGCAGACCGACGACGCCGAACTGCAAGCGCACTTCGCGCCGCTGGCCAAGACCCTGTCGGAAAACGAAACCACGGTCGTGGAAGAACTGGCCAAGGTACAAGGCCAGGCAGTCGATATCGGTGGTTACTACCAGCCTGATCCAGCCAAAACCGCTGCGGCAATGCGTCCTAGCGCGACCTTCAACGCTGCGCTCGATACGATCTAAGCTGTAAATAAAGGGGAGAACGCCCCTTGGTACGAAGCCCCGTCAGCGCCAGCGCTCACGGGGCTTTTTTTTACTGCAGCACCCACATCCAGACACTCAACGTAAAGAACGACGCCACCATGCACAGCAACAAGGTCGTCGCACTACGATCGGCCTCGCCGTACGCCTGCCCCAGGATCGGATAAATACTGAGCATCGGCATCGCCGCCATCAACAGCGCCGCTGCCCGCAGTTGCGGTTCCATCGGCGCCACGCCCAGGGCGGTGACCACGGTCAGTACCAGCAGCACCGCCAGCGGATGGCCCACGAGTTTGCCCAGCACCACCGGCACCACTTTTTGCCAGCCGGCGCGCAGCGGCAACCCCACCAGCATCCCGCCGATGGCAAACAAGGACAGGCCGCCACTGGCCTGGGCGAACAGGTTCACGGTGCGCAGCAGCGGTTGCGGCAGGTCCACCTGCGCCAGGCTGATCGCCAGGCCGGCCGACACCGCCAGCACCAGCGGATTGCGGGCGAGGCGCAGCAATGATTGCCGCAGCACCTGCGGCCACGTGCCGCCATTGCCGCGCGCGCTCTCGGCCAGCGCCAGCAGCAGCGGCAGCATGACCAGGTTTTCGATCAGGACATTCATTGCCAGCGCCACGCCGGCTACCGGCGCAACCATCAGCAGCAAGATCGGATAGCCGATAAAGCTGCTGTTCGAGCACGACACGCCCATCGCAAGAAATGTGCTGCGGGTACCGTTCCAGCCGCACAGGCGGCGGCCGACCAGGTAGGCAGTGGTCATCGACAGCAGCGAGCCGCCCAGGTAGGCCAGCAAGTACGTCGGATGCAGCACGTCGGAGATGTGGCGCTGCGCCAGCGCGTTGAAGATCAGCGCGGGCAGCGCCAGGTTCAGCACGAACTTGCCGAACACGGCCATGTCGGCGCGGTTGAACGCGCCGGACCGGGTGGCCAGGTAACCAGCCAGCACCACCAGGTAGATGGGGCTGGTGATCGCCAGGATGTCTAGCACTACGCTTTGCTGGACCGGGTGCCCAGCGAACGCAGCCAGGCGATGATGCCCGGCAGGATGGACAGGAACACGATGCCCAGCACCACGGCGGTCAGGTTGTTGCTGACCCATGGAATGTTACCGAACATGTAGCCGGCCAGCAGCAGGCTGCCCACCCAGATCAGGCCGCCGACCACGTTGTACGTGAAGAACACGCGTGCCGGCATCGAGCCGAGCGCGGCCACGAACGGCGCCAGCGTGCGCACGATCGGCACGAAGCGGGCCAGGATGATGGTCTTGCCGCCATGGCGCTCGAAGAATTTTTGCGTGAGGACGATGTGTTCGGCTTTCAGGAACGGAATGCGCGACGTATCGACCGCCTTGCGCCGCACATAGGTGCCGATGGCAAAGTTGAGCGCGTCGCCGGTGATGGCGGCGGTGAGCAGCAGGAAAAACAGTATCCACGGATCGAACAGCCCCTTGGCGGCCAGCGCGCCAGCGATGAACAGCAGCGAATCGCCGGGCAGGAACGGCATGATGACCACGCCGGTTTCGATGAAAATCACGGCGAACAGCAGCAGGTAAATCCAGTGGCCGTATGCCGCCACCAGTTCGGACAGGTGCACGTCGAGGTGCAGGAACCAGGCGCTCAGCAGGGTCAGAAATTCGTGCATTGGTTGTTTCTTTCAGGGCAAGATGAATGGTCAACCGCCATTCTAATATAGCCCGGACAACGATAGGGTTTTGTTAATGCTCTACCGGGCCCGGGCCTGTTTGCCTATTTGCGTGCCGCCGCGCGGCGCTCCCAGAACGTGGCGTTCTTGATGCCCAGCTTGACCGGATCGAAAGTGATCTTGCCACCGGCCTTGAGCTGCTGCTCGTAATCGCGCAGGCAGACGATGGTCGGACGCGAGATGAAGAAGATGATCAGGATGCCGATGATGTTAATCCACGCCATCAGGCCCACGCCGATGTCGCCGAGGTTCCAGATATAGCCGGCGCTGTTGATGGTGCCAAACACGACCATCGCCATGATCAGCAGCTTGACCACGACCAGCGGCACGCTGCGCTTGAAGTACTGGTTCAGGTACGCGACGTTGGTCTCGGCAATATAGTAATAGGCGACAATGGTGGTAAAGGCAAAGAAGAACAACGCCAGCGCCACGAAGATGGGGCCGAAGCTGCCGAACGTGCTTTGCAGCGCCATCTGGGTGAACGCAGCCGAACCGATCTCGGTATTGGCCGGCAGGTTCTGCACCAGGAACTGGCCATCGGGCAGCGTACCCTGCACATTGTATTGGCCAGTGATGAGGATCATCAGCGCGGTGGCGGTGCACACCAGCAAGGTATCGACATAGATCGAGAACGCCTGCACCAGGCCCTGCTGCGAAGGGTGCTCGGTTTCGGCCGCGGCGGCCGCGTGGGTACCGGTGCCCTGTCCCGCTTCGTTCGAATACACGCCACGCTTGACGCCCCAGCCAATCGCCGCACCCATGCCCGCCTGGGCCGAAAACGCATCCGAGAAGATCAGCGAGAACATGCCGGGCAGCTTGTCGACATTCATGCCGATGACGATCAGCGCCAGCACGATGTAGCCGAACGCCATGAACGGCACCACGTACTCGGCAAACTGGGCGATACGCTGGATGCCACCGAAAATGATCACCCCCAGCACCAGCAGGATCACCGCCAGTCCGGCCAGCTTGTGGGTGCCGACACTGCCCATGAAGGTGTCGACCATGGTGCCGTCGCCAAAGATCTGCGTCACCGCGTTACCTACGGCGTTGGCTTGCACGCCGGGCAGGAAAATGCCGCAGGAAATCACGGCCGAGATGGCAAACAGCGCGCCCAGCCACGGCCAACCGAGGCAGCGCGTGAAGAAATAGGCGGAACCACCGCGGTACTGGCCGTTCTCTTCGACCTTGTAGAGCTGGCCCAGTGTCGATTCGGCATACGCCGTGCTGGCGCCCAGGAAGGCCACCATCCACATCCAGAACACCGCACCGGGACCGCCAAAACCAATGGCGGCGGCCACGCCGGCGATGTTGCCCACGCCAACCCGGCCCGACAGCGACACGGCCAGCGCCTGGAACGACGAGATGCCGGAAGCGGTGTCACGCTTTTTGAACAGCAGGCGCAGCATTTCGGTAAACAGGCGCACCTGGACGAATCGGGTCTGGATCGAATAAAACAGGCCGGCGCCGAGGCACAAATAAATCAGCGCGGGACTCCAGATTACGCCATTCAAACTGCTGATAAAAGCTTCCATCGATTTTTTCCTTGCGTCGGTACGGGTCTGGATAAGCGTCCGCCTCCCGGATAAGGATGCGGCCGCAAGCGGGGGCATTGTGCGGCAGGCAGGACCAGATTGCAACGTTGACGGGGCAATAAATTGGCGCGACAAATCTGCAAACAACAGTGCTCACCAGCCAGGTGCGGCAATGCGCACGGGTGGTGCAACGACGCGTGCGCCGCACCATTTTTGACAGCACCGGCGGCGTCAGGGCGCCAGGTCCGGATAGCGCTCAAGCAGTGCGCTGGTCACGCCATTGGTCCAGCCGAAGCCGTCCTGGGTCGGATACTCGCCCCCGCCGCCGCTCTTGCGTTCCTCGACGTCGTATTTTTCCAGCAGCTTGCCGGTCTCCACCCAGGTGCGGTGCACGGTGGCGACCCAGCGCCTGGCGATCTCGCGCGCCAGCGGCGCGTGGCCGTAGCGCGCCAGGCCGTCGATGGCGATCCATTGCAGCGGCGCCCAGCCGTTGGGAGCATCCCACTGCTGGCCCGTGCGCAGCAAGGTGGTGCGCAGGCCGCCTTCAGCCAGCAGCTGTTTTTGCGTGGTGTCGGCCACGGCCGCCGCCTGTGCCGGCGTGGCGATGCCGACCCACAGCGGATAATAGGTCGCGGCACTCAGCACCCTGGTCGGTCGCTGCTGGCGCAGGTCGTAGTCGGCATAGCGCTGTTCGGCCGCGACCCAGAAGATGCGGTTGATCGCCGCTGCGCGCCTGGCTTTGGCCTGGTTGAACCGGGTGGCGCAGCTGGTGTCGCGCGCGGCCTCGCAACGGCGCGCTACTTCGCCCTCCAGCTGGTACAGCAGGCTGTTGAGATCCACCGGCGCGATCGACGTGGTGTGCACGGTGGACAGGCGCTGCGGATCGTCCTGCCAGCGCGACGAAAAGTCCCAGCCGCTTTCGGCTGCCGCACGCAAGTCGCGGTACAGGTCCGGTTTGGAACGGTCGGTATCCTTCGCAGTGTCGAGGTCGGGTTGCGTCGCTTCGTCGCGCGGCGTGTCTTTCGCATCCCAGTAACGGTTGAGGATGGTGCCGTCGGCGAGGCGCACCACGCGTTCGCACGCGCCCTGCCCCGTCCTGGGCAGGCACGCGGTACCGCGCATCCAGTACGCGTGCTCACGCTTGAGCGCGGTCAGCAGGCGGGCATCGGCCTGGGCGTCGCCCAGCGGCTTCAATTGCGCCATGGCCGCGAAGAACGGCGGCTGCGAGCGGCTCAGGTAGTAGCTGCGGGTGCCGTTGGGGATATGGCCGTAGCGTTCAATGAGACTCTGGAAACCGGTAATCATCGAATCGACCAGGTCGCTGCGATGGTCGGCCTGCAGGCCCAGCATGGTGAAGTAAGAATCCCAGTAATAAATCTCGCGGAAGCGCCCGCCCGGCACCACGTAATTGGCCGGCAGCGGCAAGGCCGACGACCACTTGGGCGGATCGAGTGGCGGGCGCGTCAGTACCGGCCAAAGCGAGGCGATGTGCTGGCGCAGCGTGATGGTGGCCGGCGCGGGCAGCTCGAAATGGCGTTCGACGAATGCTTGCAGCGCGGCCTTGTCCTGCGGCTGCTCTTGCCGGTACCTGGCCAGGATCGCTTGCGGATCGGACCTGGGCACGGCGTCGGCAAAGGTCTTGGCGTCTGGATAGATATGGGCGGTCTGCACCGCCTGGTACAGGGGACCGAACAGTTGCTGCGGCGTGGGCACGTCCTGCGGCGCAGATGCGCTTGCGCTTGCGCTTGCGCTTGCGGCAGGTTGCCGTTGTGCCGTGGCAGGCGCGCTGGCCGCCAGAATTATTACGCCCGCCAACAGCAGCGCGCTGCGTGGTGTATTGGTCCCCTTCATCGTGTCTCCCGTCGTGGCGCGCCACCGGCGGCGCGCTTGCGGACTCGATAGTACCCCAGCAGAAAATTCCGCCTCGTCCCGGTGGCGGTGGCTACTTGCCCGGCGTCGGCGTCAACACCTGCAATGCCGCCGACACGTACACCAGCGGCGCGTTCCAGTTGATGGCAATCTCGTTGCTGGCGTACGAGCAGGCGTCGTCGAGGTAGGCGCGTGCTGGCAGTGATGACGGGTACTGCGCCTTGCAGTCCTTCTGGTCTTCGCGGCCCGGCTGCGGGCCGCCGACCACGAAGCCCGGCACCGGCGCGGCGATGCCGTCCGCTTCCGATGGCCGGTGGTGCGGGTGCTGCGCCGAGCGGGCACCGAAGCCGGTCACGAACGACAGATCGACGGCATTGCGGCCCATGATGACATCGAAATTGGCCTGCGCCGCGTCGAGGTAGGCGCGCTTGCCGGTCAGGCGGTAGCCGTGCACCAGCACCATGGCCTGGTTCAGCACCACGGCATTGCTGCCCCAGACGTAATCGGCGGTCTGCATGGCAAAGCCATAGGCCGAGCGCTGCGTCACTGCCGCCAGCTGGCTCGATAACGCGTCGATGCGGCTGGCGATCAGCGCCTGGTCGGCCACCGGATCCAAGTGCTGGCGATGGCGCGCCAGCGACAGCCACGCCAGGCCGCTGACCTCGCCCCACGTCGGCACCGTGGCCTGCAGCGCGGGCGCCTGCACGGCCTGGTAGTAGGCAGGGTCGCCGGTGGTGATGAACAGTTCGGCGGCGGCCCACGCGAATTCGTCGCGCACGTCCTTGTCGCCGTACTCGCCGGTCTTGATGTCGGCCGGCTGCTGATAGTAAGCCTTGGGGTTGGCCCGGGCCCAGCGCCAGGCCTGTTCGGCAGCGGTGCGCATGCGTGCGGCCATGCCGGGCAGCTGCTTGTCGTAGGGTGCGAGTACGCGGCTGGCGGTGGCCATCACGGCGGCAAAGTCGAGAGCGGCGGCAGTGGTCTTTTGCACCACGTAGCGCTGCTGGCGGGCGTCGGCCGGCATCACGTAGCCGTCGAAATTTTTATCGGTGAGCTTGTGATAGACGCCGCCATCATCGGGGTCCTGCATGGTCAGCATCCATTCCAGGTTCCACAGCGTTTCGTTGAGGAGGTCGGGAATGCCGTTGCCGCTCTCGGGAATATTCAGGGCCTGCGACTGGAAGAACGCCGGGAAGTCTTCCCACGCGGCCAGCAAGGTGTAGGTGGCGATGCCCGAGTTGACGATGTACTTGTTGTAGTCGCCGGCGTCGTACCAGCCTTCCGGGCTGGAGATGATGGTGCCGGCCGGTCGCGCCGGGGACGCGGCCGAGGCATGCACCATCACACTGGTATCCGGGTGGCCGGCCGCGCGCGCGTAGGCGCCGGCATGCTGCTTGTCGAGCGCGATGCCGGCGCGGTTGTAGTAATAGGCGCGGATGGCGCCGGCGTTCAGGGCCTGGTAGGCGCCGGGCGCGACCTCGAACGGCAGCGAATCGGGCAGCCCGGCCACGCGCAAGCGGTAGCGTCCCGGCGTGGCTAGCGTCGAAAAATCGGCCAGCCGCACCATGTCGCCCGAGTCGGGCGCCGCCCTGGCCGCACCCAGCGTGCCTTGTTGGACCACGGCGCCGCCATCGGCACGGATCACGGTAAAGGCCGTGGCGCCCGTCGTCGCCGCGTCCACAGGCACCACCGCCACCTTGGCCGCGCCGGGCAGAAAGCCCAGTTGATTGAGCTTGATTTCGGCAGCGGATGCGCTGGCCGCGCCCAGGCAGGCCATGGCGGCCGCCAGGTATTTCAGGGAAGTTGGCATGTCATGTCTCGTTGTTGTTGTGATTGGTTTTCCTGGCGCAGTCGGTACCGCGCTGCGGCCAGCGCAAGGCCGGCCGACACCGGCTGTTCGACAGCCACGCCCGGCGTCACCATGAAAACGATTTCACGATCATCCCCGATTTGGCTGACGCAGTCAACCGGAGGCGGTTTCGCCTACAGCGTGCGCACCCAGTTACCCTTGTAAAGTATCGGACCGGTCGGCCCGTTCGGGTCGCGCGAACCGCCCTTCGGCTCCAGCGACACGGCCAGCAGCGCCACGTCGTCGCCGATGGCGCGCCCCGGCGCACCCAGTGCCAGCGTCAGCGTGGCCTGCCCGGCCGCATCGACCAGCCCCAGCGAGCGCGGAATGCCGGACTTGGGCACCGCCCACAGTTGCAGCGATTTGTCGTCCGGCACCGGCGCGGCATGCACCACGCGCACCGTCAACTGCTGCTGGCGATGGTCGGCCGCCAGCACCAGCACCGGTTGCGCCTTGTCGTCGATCAGCGTGGCCATGTAATCGACCTGCGGCGCCTGCAGGGTATGGGTGGCCAGCATCGCCGCCAGCACCAGCGCCACCGCCGTGGAGGCCAGCGCCAGCGGACGCCAGGCGAAAGCGTCGCTGCGCCAGAACTGCCAGCCCGTTGCCGCCGGGCGCAGGCCGAGGCGGCGTTCGATGCCGGTCCACACCTGCTTGCGCGGGGCCTGGGCGCCCGCAAATTCCGCCAGCGGCGCCAACCGGTCCTGCCATTCGGCGGTGGTGCGGCGCAGTGCGGCGTCGTTGTGCAGATAGCCTTCGAAGCGGCGGCGCGCGCCGCCCTTCAAGGTGCCGAGCGCATATTCGGCGGCCAGTTTTTCGCGCAGCGGCAGATTGTCGCGCAGGTTCATGCCCGCTCTCCTTTGGCCAGGCAGGCCTTGAGCCTTTCCAGGCTGCGGCGGATCCAGGTCTTGACGGTGCCGATCGGCAGCGCCATCTGCGCGGCCACCTCGCTGTGCGACAGGTCGTGGAAAAAGGCCAGGCCCACCACCTGCCGGTGCAAGCCCTCCAGCGCCGACATGCAGTAGGCCAGTGCCTTGGCGTCGCGGCTCAGTTGCAGCGCTTCGATCGGCGTGGCGCCGGGGTCGTGCAAGGCCGCCATGACCTCGGCGGCGAACGGGTCGCCGTCGATTTCGGTGTCGTGATCGGTACGGCGCAGCAGGTCGAACGCCTTGTTGCGCACGATGGTGGTCATCCACGTCATCGGCGCGGCCAGGTGGCTTTGGTAGTTGCCTGCGTTATTCCAGATCGCCACAAAGCTCTCCTGTAAGACATCCTCGGCCAGTTCCCGCTTGTTCAATATACGCAGCGCGAAGCCGAACAGTTTCGGCGACGTGGCGTCATATAACGCACGGAACGCGGCGGCATCGCGGCGGGCGGCGCCTTCGAGCCACAATCTCAGTTGCTGGGGGTCGGGGGTAATGGTGTCTGGCACGATGAGCTTGTCTGTGTGTTGGGGACGAAGTGGATTGAATTATTGAAGCGACATGAAAATACCACACTGCGCCCGCGCACTGTACGAAAGATGAATCCGCTTTTATGCCCACTACGTAGAATCGTTTGCATAACGCAAATAAAACCAGCGACTTCAGGGGACAGGATGCGATTCGACTTGGTAGTGGGTGGGATGATGGCCATGGTGATGGCGCCCGGCGCGGTCGCCAGCAATGCGGCCACTGCCGCCATCGGGGAAGACGATGCCGCGCCACCGCGTGTGACGGTGCTCGGCAACTACGACAACGCCGTCGGCACGTCGGACGCGGCCAGCGAAGGCACGGTCACGGCCAGCCTGATCGCCAACCGCCCCGCCCTGCGCACCGGCGAACTGCTCGAATTTGTGCCCGGCATGATCGTCACCCAGCACAGCGGCGACGGCAAGGCCAACCAGTACTTCCTGCGCGGTTTCAACCTCCATCACGGCACCGACTTCGCCACCTATGTCGATGCCATGCCGGTCAACCTGCGCAGCAACGCCCACGGCCAGGGCTACTCCGACCTCAACTTCATCATCCCCGAACTGGTGCACCGCATCGACTACCGCAAGGGGCCCTACTTTGCCGACGAAGGCGACTTCTCCTCGGCCGGCGCCGCCCGTCTGAGCCTGGCCGATACCCTGCCGCAGGGCATCGCCAGCGTCACCCTCGGCAGCTACGGCTACCAGCGCGCGGTGCTGGCCGACTCCTTCGCCGTCGCCAATGGCAGGCTGCTGTACGGCGTCGATGCCGGCCGCAACGACGGTCCGTGGGACACGCCGGAAAACGTGCGCAAGGCCAGCGCCCTGCTGCGCTACAGCAGCGGCGGCGTCCAACGCGGCTACCACATCACCGCCATGGCTTATCGGAATCGCTGGAACGCCACCGACCAGGTGCCGCAGCGCGCCGTGCAGCAGGGCCTGATCGGCCGCTATGGCGTGATCGATCCCAGCGACGGCGGCAAGACCGACCGCGCCAGCCTGTCCTGGGCCGCGCACATCAAGACCGACGACCGCGTGACCGAGGCGGCCGCGTACATCGTGCGCTCGCGCCTGGACCTGTTCAGCAATTTTACCTATTTTTTGAACGACCCGGTCAACGGCGACCAGTTCCAGCAAAGCGAGCGGCGCACCATGACGGGCGCCAGCGCCAGTACCGCGTGGCTCGCCAGCTGGGGCAGCGTCGATGTGCGCAACAAGGTCGGCGTGCAAACGCGCTACGACCATATCTCGCCCCTGGGCCTGTACGCCACCAGGGCGCGCGGACGCCTCGCCACCGTGCGCGAAGACCGCGTCAAGGAAGGCAGCGCTGGCTTCTACTTCGAGAACACCGCCTACTGGCAGCCGACCCTGCGCACGGTGCTCGGCGTGCGCCACGATGCCTACCGCTTCGACGTCAACAGCGACAAGGTGACCGCGCACCGCACGTCGCCCAAGCTGTCGATCATCCTGGGGCCGTGGGCCGGCACCGAGTACTTCATCAACTACGGCGGCGGTTTCCACAGCAACGACGCGCGCGGCGTGGTGCAGGCCGTCGATCCTGCCACGCCGCTGGTCGCCACGCGCGGCGCTGAGCTGGGCGTACGCAGCGAATGGCTGCCCGGCCTGCAAACCTCGCTCTCGCTGTGGACCCTCGATATCGACTCGGAACTGGTATTTGCCGGCGACAGCGGCCAGACCGAAGCGAGCCGCCCGAGCCGCCGCCGGGGCGTGGAATGGACCAGCCACTACATCGCTGCGCCATGGCTGCTGTTCGACCTCGATTTGTCCGCCTCGCGCGCCCGCTACCGCCAGGACGACCCGGCTGGCAACTACGTACCCGAGTCGCTCAGCAAGGTAGCCTCGTTCGGCGTCACCGTCAGGGACCTGGACCGCTGGCAGGGCGCGCTGGAAGTGCGCTACTTCGGCCAGCGCCCGCTAATCGAAGACAACAGCGTGCGCTCGAAGTCCACCACGCTGGTGTATGGCCGCATCGGCTACCAGCTCACGCCGCGCACCCGCGTCACGCTCGACGGTTTCAATCTGCTCAACCGCAAAGCAAGCGACATCGATTACTACTACGCCTCGCGCCTGCCGGGAGAGCCGGCCGAAGGCGTGAACGACAGCCACTTTCACCCGGTCGAGCAGCGCACCGCGCGGCTCACGCTGAATCACCGTTTTTAACAATGTAAAAAAATAATCATCAAATCTGAATCCGGCGTCTATCGTGCGCCGTATAGGAGTGGGCAGCAACCGCAGTCGTGCAGGTACGGGAAGTTAAATAAAAGGGGATATACAATGCAAACGTTTATGAAACATGCGCTCGGCATGGCAGTACTGGGCACCCTGGCTGGCGCAATCGCGCCGGCAGCGCTGGCATCGAGCCACCGCGAAGCACCGTTCGTCACCCAAAGTCCGAAAGTCGATGGCACCGACTTTTACATGTTCCGCAGCTACGAGACGGGCCGCGCCGGCTTCGTCACCCTGATCGCCGACTACGTGCCATTGCAGGACGCCTACGGCGGTCCGAACTACTTCGCCATGGACCCCAACGCGCTGTACGAAATCCATATCGATAACAACGGCGACGCCAAGGAAGACCTCACCTTCCAGTTCCGCTTCACCAATACCAACAAGGACACCAAGCTGACCATCGGCGGCAAGTCGATGTCGATCCCGCTCGTCGTCAACGGCGGCGCCATCGCCGGCGCCAATGCCCCCGGCGCCAATGTGCGCGAAACCTACACCATCAACGTGGTGCGCGGCGACCGCCGCACCGGCACCAGGGCCGCAGTGTCCAACGCCGCCGGCGCCACTACCTTCGACAAGCCGCTCGACAATATCGGCAACAAGTCGATCCCCGACTATGCCGCGTACGCCGCCGCCCACGTCTATAGCGTCAACATCCCCGGCTGCGCCACGCCCGCGCGCGTGTTCGTCGGCCAGCGCAAGGATCCGTTCGTGGTCAACCTGGGCGAGACCTTCGACCTGGTCAATATCAAGGCCCCGGCCGTGGAATTTGCCGCCAACGCCGAACGCGCCGCCAAGGACGACCTGGCGCAAAAGAACGTGACCTCGATCGAAATGGAAGTGGCCAGCAGCTGCCTGACCGCCGCCAACAGCACCGACCCCGTGATCGGCGGCTGGACCACGGCCAGCGTGCGCCAGGCGCGCGTGCTGAACCCGACGCCGAACAGCTCCACGCCATCGAAGGAAGGCGGCGCCTGGACCCAGGTATCGCGCCTCGGCGCGCCGCTGGTCAACGAGGTGGTCATCGGTTTGAAAGACAAGGACACCTTCAACGCCAGCAAGCCGTCTGGCGACACCAGGTTCGCCGACTACGTCACCAACCCTACCCTGCCTGCGCTGATCGAAATCCTGTACGGCAACGCCGGCGCCAAGGCGCCGACCAATTTCCCGCGTAACGACCTGGTGGCCGCGTTCCTCACCGGCGTCAAGGGCCTGAACCAGCCGGCGACGGTCACCGCCTCCGAGATGCTGCGCCTGAACACTTCGACGCCTGCCGTGGCGATGGGGGCGCAAAACCGCCTCGGCGTGATCGGTGGCGACAATGCCGGTTTCCCGAACGGCCGCCGTCCCGGCGACGACGTGGTCGATATCGCGCTGCGCGTGGTGATGGGCAAACTGTGCACGCTCAACCTCGGTTGCGCGCCAGCCGATGCACCGGCCGGCGCCCTGCGCTTTACCGACGGCGCATACCTGGACGACAGCTTCTTCAACGCCAGCTTCCCGTACCTGAAAACCCCGATCGCCGGTTCGCCACAGACTGCGGCCACCACGACCGCTGCCAGGAGCGCACCATGAAAAAACTGATGGCAGTAATAGGCGCTACAGCGCTGCTGGCACTGGCCGGCTGCGGCAGCAGCGATGACCATGCGATCAGCAACAACGGCGGCGGCAACGGTGGCGGCGGCACCACGCCACCGGTCAGCATGGTGGACGCATTTTATGCTGCCGTTCTGGCGCTGATCGGCGACGGCGCCGAGACCACCACCGAGCCGGTCGCCACTGACAGCATGGTAGCCACCGCGCCCGAGGATACGGAACCTGTGGCCGTAAAATAAGCAGTCAGGCGTGAACCCGGCGCCGGTCCCGATCAAGGACCGGCGCCGTTTGCCATTAACGGATGCATCGATGACCCGAATTCAGACACTGCTTGCCCTGTTTGCGCTGCTGAGCCCTGCCCTGGGCGCACATGCTGCGCCCTACCTGCCCGCCAGCGGCACACAAGTGATCGAAACCCTGCCGCGCCGGGGCGATCCGGTGCAGCAGGAGCTGCGCCGCCTGCGCGCGCAATTGAACGCCCAGCCGAACGACGTGGCGCTGGCCACCACGCTGGCGCGCCGCTTCATTGCGCTGGGCCGCAGCGAGACCGACCCGCGCTACCTTGGCTACGCCCAGGCCGCGCTGGCGCCGTGGTGGAAGCAGGCCGCGCCGCCACCGCCAGTGCGCCTGCTGCGCGCCACGCTGCTGCAAAGCACCCACCAGTTTCCCGCTGCGCTGGCCGACCTGCAAGGCGTGCTGGCGGCCGAACCGCAAAACGCCCAGGCCTGGCTCACGCTGGCCACGGTGCAAACCGTGCAGGGCGACTACGCCAACGCCACCAGCAGCTGCGCGCGGCTGTCGTCGCTGGCCGATGAACTCATTACCGTCACCTGCGTGGCCCAGGTGGGCGGCATCACCGGCCGCGCGCTGCAAAGCGAGCAGCTGCTGGCGTTGACGCTCGAGCGCAGTGGCACGACCACGCCAGAGTTGCAGGTATGGGTGCTGACCCTGTTGGCCGAAATGGCGCAGCGGCGCGATGCCGTGACGCTGGCCGAAACCCGCTTCCAGCGCGCATTGGCGCTCGACCCGCACGACAGCTATCTGCTCGGCGCCTATTGCGACTTCCTGCTCGATCAAAACCGTCCGTCGCGCGTGGAAGCGCTGCTGGCCGACCAGACCCGCATCGACGCCCTGCTGCTGCGCCGCGCGCTGGCGCTGCAGCAGCAAGGCAAGACCGCGCCCTTGGCCGCCGACGTGGCGGAACTGGCCGCGCGTTTCGACGCCGCCATGCTGCGCGGCGACACCGTGCACCAGCGCGAACAGGCCCGCTTCGAGCTGCTGCGGCGCGACACCGCCAGGGCCCTGACCTTGGCGCGCAAGAACTGGGCGGTCCAGAAAGAGCCGGCCGACATGCGCATCTATCTTGAAGCGGCCCTGCAAGCGCGCGACCGCCAGGCCGCGCAACCGGTGCTCGACTGGATTACCAAGCACAAGACCGAAGACGCAGCTGCCGCGAAGCTGGTACGCCAGCTCGGGGAGTCCGCATGATGCCCCAGTGGCTGGTGCGGCTGTGCTGCTTGCTCTCCCTGTGCGGCGTGGCGCTGCCGGCGCTCGCCCACAAGCCCAGCGACAGCTACCTGGCGCTCGACGTGCACGGTGCGCAGGTGAGCGGGCAGTGGGACATTGCGCTGCGCGACCTCGATTTTGCCATCGGCCTGGACCAGGACGGCGACGGCAAGCTGACCTGGGACGAAATCCGCGACCGCCACGCGGCGATTGCCGCCTATGCGCTCGAACGCCTGGCGCTAACGACGAGCCAGGGGCCGTGCGCGCTCAAGGCGAACCAGCAGCTGATCGACAACCACACCGACGGCGCCTACAGCGTGCTGCGCTTCACCGCCACCTGCCCGGCCGCCGTCAAGTCGCTGGACCTCGAATACCGCCTGTTTGCCGACGTCGATCCGCAACACAAGGGCCTGCTGCGCCTGACCCACGGTGGCGCGACTTCGACCGCCATCTTCGATCCGCAGCACGCGCGCCAGACGCTGGCGGTGGCCGCGCCCGACCGCTGGCGCCAGTTCGCCACGTATATCAAGGAAGGCGTGTGGCATATCTGGATCGGCTACGACCACATCCTGTTCCTGCTGTCGCTGCTGTTGCCGGCCGTGCTGCTCGCGCCACCGGCGAACAACCTGCGCGGCGCCTTTATCGACGTGCTGAAAGTGGTCACCGCGTTCACGCTGGCGCACTCGCTCACGCTCACGCTGGCCAGCCTGTCGCTGATCTCCCTGCCCTCGCGGCTGGTGGAGTCGGCGATTGCCGCGTCGGTGGTGCTGGCGGCGGTAAACAATATCTATCCGCTGTTCCGCACCCGGCGGCCGGTAGCCGCGTTCGCGTTCGGCCTGCTGCACGGCTTCGGTTTTGCCAGCGTGCTCGGTGACCTGGGCTTGCCGCAGGGCGCGCTGATCACCAGCCTGCTGGGTTTCAACGTGGGCGTGGAACTGGGGCAGCTGTGCATCGTGGCGGTGTTCCTGCCGGTGGCCTACCTGCTGCGCCATACGCGGTGCTACCGCTGGCTGCTTACCGGCGGCTCGGCGCTGATCGCGCTGCTGGCGTTGGCGTGGTTCGTGGAGCGGGCATTCGATGTGCAACTGTTAGGCGCCTGAGGCCACCATGCGGTGACCAGTTGATCTATACTCGGTCATGGTCCTTTGGAGGCTGTGCCCGTGCCCATCAACTACTCACTCAACTACTCGCGGCGGCTGACCGGCCGCACCCGCACCCAGCCGGCCAACCGGCAACTGGGCTGCATGCTGGCCTTTATCGCCGGTGCGGTCAACGCGGGGGGCTTCCTGGCGGTGCAGCACTACACGTCGCACATGACCGGCATCGTCTCGGCCATGGCCGACCAGCTGGCGCTGGGCATGTACAGCCTGGTGCTGGTGGGTTTCAGTGCGCTGGTGTCGTTCCTGCTGGGCGCCACCTTATCGACCCTGATGGTGCGCCATTCGCGCCAGCGCAACCTGCACAGCGAATATGCGCTGCCGTTGCTGGTGGAAGCTGGCCTGCTGCTGTGCTTTGGCTTGTTGGGCAGCCAGATCAGCGGCTTCAACGGTTTTTATGTGTCGGCCACGGTGATGCTGCTCAGCTTTATCATGGGCCTGCAAAACGCCGTGATCACCAAGCTGTCCAACGCCGAAATCCGCACCACCCACATCACTGGCGTGATCACCGATATCGGCATCGAACTGGGCAAGCTGCTGTGCCCGGACGCGAACGCTCCAGACCGCGCCCGCCTGCGTTTGCTGGCCATGCTGGCGCTGTGCTTTTTTGTCGGCGGCGTGACCGGCGCGCTCGGTTTCAAGCACCTCGGCTACTCGGCAACGGTGCCGTTGGCGGTGACCTTGATGGGGCTGTCCATCATCCCCATCGCCGACGACCTGCTCGACTACCTGCGCCAGCGCAGCCGGCGCAGGTAGTCCGGCAAATCAGCGTTACTTTGCCTTGCGCACCACCACGTTCGGCACCGGCGGCGTTGCCATGCCTTCGCCGATGAAGAAGCTCGGGTACGGCGGCTGGTTGTAGGCGGTGTTTTGCCAGGCCACGGCCACGCGGTACTGCGGGTCGTGCATCAGCGTCACCAGGCGGCGTTCGGTCGGGTGCGGCGTGGTGTACACGCGCAGGAACTTCTCGTCCGGCGTGTGCCAGATCACTTCCTCGCGCCAGTCGCCCAGCAGGTCGGCCGACACCACCGGCACGTTCTTGGTGCCGTTCGACGCGACCACGCCGTCCGCCTGCAGCAGCGTGTGCGATGTGCCTGCCTTCCAGTCCCACTTGTTGATGCGGTTCTTGTCGAACAGTTCGCGCAGGTCGTCGCCGTCCCACCAGACCACGAAGCTCGCTTCGCCGGGACGCTTGACGCCGTCGATCGGCTTGCCCTGCGCCGTGTACAGCGTGGTGCTGTTGGTGGCCCAGGCCTCCGCGCCGGCGAAGCGGGGGTCGATGTCGGCGGCCACGCCGCGGCCGGTGTCCTTCTCGGCCGGGGTGCTCCACAGGATCTGGCCGGTTTTGGCGTCGAGCATGGCCGAGCCGATGCCGCCATTGCCGCGCACGTCCTCGTGGGCGCCGAACTTCTCCAGGCCCGGACGGGCGGGATCGAGGTCGCTCACGGCCATCGCATCGCCATGGCCCAGGCGCGAACTCCACAGGCCCTTGCCATTGTCGTCGAGCGCCATGGCGCCGTAGATGATTTCGTCCTTGCCGTCGCCATCGACATCGGCCACGCTGAACTGGTGGTTGCCCTGGCCCCCGAAGGCTTCGTTGCCCGCATTGTTGTCCCCCTTGGCGCTGTCGAAGGTCCAGCGCTGGGTGAGCTTGCCGTCGCGCCAGTCCCAGGCCGCGACCGTGGTGCGCGCATAGTAGCCGCGCGCCATCACGATGCTGGGGCGCTGGCCGTCGAGGTAGGCGGTACCGGCCAGGAAACGGTCGGAGCGGTTGGCGTAGCCGTCACCCCAGGTGTCCTTCATTTGCTCGGCGGTCGGCGCATCGGTGCGCGGATCACGGCCTGGCCAGTACGGCGCGCTGGCCAGTGCACGGCCGGTCAGGCCATCGAAGATGGTGAGGAATTCCGGGCCTTTGAGGATGCGGCCCTGCAGCGGCGCGACCATGGTGCCGTCAGCCTTGACCACGCCGCCGGTGCGGTCGCGCGACGGTACTTCGCCGCCCCGCTCGCGCCAGTCGGCGTTAGGATCGCCGAGCACCTTGCCGGTGCCGTCGATGGTGCCATCACTGGTGCGCACGGCCAGTTCGGCGCGGCCGTCGCCGTCATAGTCGTACACCTGGAACTGCGTGTAGTGGGCGCCGGCGCGGATGTTTTTTCCGAGATCGATGCGCCACAGGCGCTTGCCCTCGAGCGTGTAGGCGTCCAGGATCACCGGTCCCGTGTAGCCGTCGAAGGCATTGTCCTTGGCATTGCTCGGGTCCCATTTCAGGATGATTTCGTAGCGGCCATCGCCATCGAGGTCGGCCACGCTGGCTTCCTGCGCACTGTACGTGTAGGACTGCCCGGTAGGGGTAACGCCGCCCGCCGGCTGGTCGATGGCGATGCCGAGGAAGCCGTCGGCCCATACGCCCACCGGCGCGCTGGCGGCGACTTCCTTGCCGCCGGCCAGCGTGCGCACCGTGTAGCGCGACGCCCTGGTGCCGGCCTGGTCCACCAGGTTGGTGGCGCCGGCCAGCGGTTTGTCGTTGACCTTCTGGCCGTCGCGATAGACGTCGAACGTGGTGTTCGGGGCGTCGCTGGCCAGCAGCCGCCAGCTCACCAGGTTGCCTTGTTCGACCGCAGGCACGGCCACCACGCCACGATCCAGCGCTTCCACCCAGCGCGGTGCAATGTTGGAGGTGAGCGGCGTCAAGGCAGATACCGGACCGTGCACCGCGGCGCCCAGCGCCAGGGTGGCGGCGACCAGCGTCACGCTGCGGCGCACTGTGAATACTGTTTTCATCGTTGTTATCCTTATCCCGAAAAGCGGCGGCCCGCGCCAGCATTGCCGGCGCGGGCCGCGCGCATTGACCTGTCAGTGTTGTTTAACGCGGACCCTGGAACATCAAGCCGCTGTCATTGAGGCCGAACTTGAATTTCTTGTTCATCTCGATGATCTCGGCGCCAGCCAGCAGCGCCGGGCCGTAGCCGTGGGCCGCTTTCACGCTGGTCGGACGATACGAGTAGAACGCCGGATCGAACGCCATGCCGGTACCCACGCAGATGCCTTCAATCTGGCCGTTGGCCAGCACCTTGGACGCGGTGGCGTTCCAGGCCAGGTTGGCCATCGGGCCGTAGGCCTGCGCTTCGACGTAGCCGCGATTGACGGCACGCGCGATGGCGTAGGTGTAGATCGCCGTGGCCGAGGTTTCCTGGTAGGTGTCCGGGCGGTCGATCAGCTGGTGCCAGAAGCCGTCACGGGTCTGGTAGGTGGACAGGCCCTTGATGTGGGCGCGCAGCTGCTTGAGGATGGCGTCGCGCTGCTTGTGATTTTTCGGCAGCACTTCCAGCACTTCCACCATCGACATCACGGCCCAGCCGTTGGCGCGGGCCCAGTGCATTTCCGGATGGTCGGCCTGGCCTTCCACGTAGCCGTGCATGTAGATGCCCAGCTGCGGGTTGAACATGCGCTTGGAGAATTGCAGCACCTGCTTGGCCGCGTCGTCGAACTGCTTGCTGTCGCCGTTGACGGCGCCCAGGTAGGCAATCGTCGGCACGCCCATGAACATGTCGTCGAGCCACACGGTGTTTTTCAGCGGACGGGCCTTGAAGCCGCCATTGCCATCGGGGCCGCCACGGGCGAAGGTGCCGTCCGGCAGGCGGTACTCTTTCTTGGTGACGAAGTTGCCGCAGATGCCGATCATCTGGGTGTAATCGACCTTGGAACCGCCCAGCTTGGCCTTGAGGAAGCTGTGGCACAGCGCGCCCGCGTCATCGAGTGCGTGCGGGTTCAGGAAGCTCTTGTGCGGCGCGTGCGAATTTTTCAGGTCCGCCTGCACCACCGGGTTATACAGCTTGGTCAGGTCGGCCAGCAACTGGTGGCGCTTGATGGTGTAGTCGGTGTAGCGCGCATCGCCGGTGGCGGCGCCGGCGGCCAGCATGCCCAGGTACGTTACGCCCCACTCGTAGCTGGTCAGGCGGAAGTCGCCCGGTTTGAACACGGCGTCGGGATCGGCGGTGGTCAGATTGGCGATCGGGGTGCCGTCGGACTTGTGAATCAGCTCAGCGGGCGTGGTGCGTTCGAGGTAGGTGTACACGCGGTCGAGGACCGTCTTGACTTCTTCCGCGCTCATGGCCCGGTAAGGCGTCGGATACTCCACCGTCAGCGCGTGCAGCATGGCGTCGGCCGGGGCCGGACCCTTTTCCTGCGCGGCCGGGGCGTCTTGCGCCACCGCGTTGAAGACTACCGGGAACAAACCTACGCTGATCGCGAGTGCGCGCGTCAGGCAGCGGCGCAGCTTCGAGGAATTCATCAAGTACGTCTCCTTCATTTGAGTTGTTTTGAACCGGCCGGATCACCATGGGGGTCCGGTCGCAAATGCGAGTGTAACCGCGAGTAATCAGGCAAATGCGTCAAGCTGATGATTGTTACACACAGCAATTGATCAAAACGCGTGTCGAAGTCCGATCATGATGACGTTTTGGCGACCATTCGACGACGGCGTGCCGGCCTGCGAATCGCCCACCACCGCCACCGCATCGACGACGGTCACGCCGTCGGCCGCCAGGGTGGCGCCGCGCGCCCGCTGAAACGACTCCAGCACATAGACGGCGGTGCGCGGCGACAGCCAGTAGGCCTGTTGCAGCGCCAGCTGCCGATAGCTGGCGGCGTTGGCGATGCCGTTGGCCGCATGGGCGCGCGTATAGTTGGCGCCCACGCCCAGCAGCCACGGGCTGGCCGTCTGCCACGTGGCCACCAAGCCGGCCGTGTTGAAGATGGCCGCCTCGCGGAAGCGCGAGCCGCCGTCGGGCCCGTACTGGACGTTGGTCACGGTGCCGCCCACGCTGACCGCGCCCAGCTGGCGGCGGGCGCCGGCGGCCAGGTAGCGCACGCCGCCAGCCGACAGGTAGCCGGCATTGACGGGCGACCTGGCGAAGTTGCTCGATGCCGCAGGATCCCACGCCGTGCGCTGCGGACCGTTCTTGAGCAACTGGTAGCCGAGGCCAAAGCGCCAGGCCGCGCCGTCGTACTTGAGCGCAGCGCTGAACGCGCCGCCGCTGCCCTGGTGGCCGGCCTGCTCGCCGCTGGCTGCCATCAGGCCCAGGCGCACGCCCGACCAGTCGGGCGAGGTGTAGCCGATGGCATTGCTGTTGCGGATGATGATGCTCAGGCCGTCGATGTCGCCGGCGGCCGCGCCAGCCGCACCGGTGACTGCGCCCAGCGGACCGAGCGGGCTCATGAAGGTGAAGTACGGCGCGTACTGGCGTCCGGCAATCACGGTGCCGAGGCGCCGGTCGGCGATGCCGACATAGGCCTGGCGATTGAACAGGCTGCCGGCCTGGGCCGAGCTGCCGTCGTCGAGGTTGAAGCCTGCCTCCAGTGTAAAGACCAGCGCCCTGCCGTCGCCCAGGTCTTCGGTGCCGCGCAGGCCGAAGCGGCTGCCGTCCTTGTTACCGCTGCGCATGTAGCGGTTGGCGTGGCCCTGCTGGTTGGAGGTGTAGGCCAGCGCGGCATCGACGGCGCCGTACAGCGCGAGGTTCGATTCGGCGGCGCGTGCCCCGGATGCGCAGGCCAGGGCGGCAGCCACGGCGGCGGAAATAAGGATTGCAGTTGGTGTCATTGCCTGGTTCGCGGTGAATTCTCACCCAGTAGAATTCGGAATGCGAATTAAAATTCGGAAAAAGGAGTCATGTTACCAAATGCTTGCGTGCGCCGATAGCGGGGGTGGCAGTGCCCGGCATGGCCCACCATGCTTGCGCCGCGCGCCTTGCCGTGCCCGCTACCAGTTCCGTGCCGGGATCGATTCCTAGCGGCCGCTCACTTCCTTCTTCATCCACTCGAGGAAGCCGGTGCGGTTGCGTGAGCAGATGTGGATCTTGCCGGTGCCGCTGAAGCGCAGCACGATGCCCTCGCCGCTGGTCTGGCTGTTGATCATATTGCCGATCATGCCGCCGATGCCGCCACCGGTGCTGCCGGTGGTAACGCTGATTTCGTAGCGCAGCGTGCTGTCCCAGCACACCACGTGCGAGTTGTCGATGATGACGTCCTTGCCCGGCACCACGTCGAGCTGGAACATCGAGCCGAAGCCCGATACCACGACCTGGCCGCGGCCCGTTGCTTCCATCACGAAAAAGCCGCCTGACTGCGCGAACAGCGCGTTGCCCAGGCTTTGGGTGCGGGTTTTCAGTTCCACGCCGTCGGACGCGGCAACAAAGGCGCCGTCGTTGAGAGTGTAACTGGCGGGGCCGATATCGACGACCTGCATGGCGCCGGGCAGCGTGGGCGAGAGCAGGCAGTCGCCGTCGCCGCGCACGGCTTCGATATGCTGCTGAAAGAATGATTCGCCGTTGGCCATGCGCCGCATGATCGAGCCCATGATGCCGCCAGTCATGCGGCCCTTGAGGTCGAGATTGGTTTCCATCATGACCATTGCGTCCGATTCGCAATAGATTTTTTCGCCACGGCGCAGCGCCACGTGGAGGAAGGGATCAACGTCCCCGGTGACGGTAAAGGTAGGCATGGTAGTTGTTTTTAGAGGGTTAAGCGATCAGGCCGGCGCCGCGGGCGGCCTTGAGCCAGTCCGGATATTCGGCCATCAGTAAATCATACAGTTCGGCGTCGGTATATTCGTCGGGCGACGCGACCGAAAAATAGTTGGCGTTGTCCACCAGGCGGCCCGGCAATTCGTCGAGGCTTTCCAGGAACGGGAAATCGGAGTCGGCAAAACTCGAGAGCTTGCGGCTTTTCGATTTGCGTCCCTTGCCGATGCCCATGAATTGCCAGAAGATGGCCTCGTGGCTGGACCAGCGCACCTGGCGCTCGGCCAGGCCCTGGTCGGACGTGCCGCCGTCGGTGACGAACATCACGTATACCGGTAACCCTGCGCGCTGCGGCTTGCTGCGTTCACCGCCGGCGCCGTCCGGGAAATAGAAGCGGCGCACGGCCTCGAGCGCGGCGCCGTAGCGGGTATCGCCTTCGAGCGGATGGCGGTTGATGGTGTCTTGTACGAAACCGGCAAAGTTGCCGATGCCCATGGGATCGACGTGGTGGACGTTGCGGCCGAACAGGAACACATCGATCTCGCCGTCATCGTCGAACTTGCAGCCCAGCGCCAGGATGCGCTCGGCAAACTGCTGCACCAGGCCGCGCTTGTACAACATGCCCATCGAACCGGAAATATCGAGCACCAGGCACACGCGGGCGCGATGGCTTTGCAGCCCGACTTTTTGCAGCGAGACGCTGGCCGACTTGACCAGGCTGACCAGCTGCGGCGCCTGCTGTTGCAAGCGCTTTTCCAGGTCCACGCCGGTCTTGGCCGGCGCAGGTGCAGGTACAGGTGCAGGTACAGGTGCGGGTACAGGCGCGGGCGTCTCATCGACCGCGCCGCCGAAATGGCGCACCAGCACGTCGAGGCCGCCATCGAAACCCTGGCCCGACGCCATGAAGCGCCACTCGCCGTTGCGGCGATAAATCTCGCCGACCATCAGCGCCCGTTCGGATGCGAAGTCGGCGCCGGTAAACGCGAAGCGGACGAATTCATTGTCGCCGGCCAGCAGCCGCAGGTAACCGGACTGCAGTTGCGACATCACGCCAGGGCCGTCGATGCTGGCGGTGATCACCACCCGCTCGACTTTGGCAGGCAGGCGTGCGAGGTTAAAAGTAAATCGCTGGGCGCCGGCCAATCCGTTACTGATCAGCACCCCGCCACATGGCGTGGCGGGCTGATTAAAGAAAGTCATGTACGGCTCGCCGACCAGCTTGCCGCTGGCGTCGAGCGCGAAGGTTGAGAGGTCAATCGTGGCCACATCGAGCGCCAGCCCCTGCGCCGAAAATTCGGCATCAAACACCCGGTCGGCGATGGCGGGCGCCAAGGTAACGCGTCCCCCTTTGGAAATCTGTTCCATGGCGCTCCTGCCGGATGGTATTTAAGCGTTGACGCCGAACGACCGTGCGAGGGGACCGAGGCCGCCCTTGAAACCCTGGCCGATGGCGCGGAATTTCCAGTCGCCGCCGTGGCGATACAGTTCGCCGAAGATCATCGCGGTTTCGGTGGAACCGTCTTCGGACAGGTCGTAGCGCGCCAGTTCGCTGCTATTGGCGGCATTCAGGCAGCGGATGTAGGCTTTACCGACCATGCCGAAATTCTGGCGGCGCGCGTCGGCTTCGTGGATGGTGACGCAGAACGAGACGCGGTCGATATCGGCCGGAATCGCGGACAAGTCAATGTTGAGCGATTCGTCGTCGCCATCGCCCTGGCCGGTCTGGTTGTCGCCGGTGTGCACGACCGAGCCGTCGGTGGATTTCAGGTTGTTGTAGAAGATGAAGTCGGAGTCGCCACGCACTTTGCCGTCGGTCTTGAGCAGGAAGGCGCTACCGTCGAGGTCGAATGCGGAGCCATCGGACGAGCGCGGGTCCCAGCCCAGGCCGATCACGACCTTGGTCAGGCCGGGAGCTTCCTTGCTCAGATTAACGTTGCCGCCTTTTTGCAGACTAATAGCCATATTCGTTTCCTTTCAGTACAGATTGTAGGGACAGTCAGCTGTGAATATCAGCCATGAATAATAACAAACAGGTGACAAAACAGTCACCCTGCTGACAGTTTTCTAGATGCAACATTGTGCGTAATATACCTGAAGCACGGTGATTGTAAAGTCGCCGACTTAGTATCAACTTAGTCGTGCATTCCCGTGCGGCAGGCGTGACATCCGAACCGGTCACTACCTGATCAGCGCCAGCACTTCGCGAAAACGCGGATGGCTGCACGTCTCCAGCCATTCGAACGCCACCATTTCCACGCTGGCGCAGGTAATGCCGGCGCCGGCCAGCCGGGCCACGGCGGCTTGCCGGTTGCGCTCGCTGCGCGAGCCGATGGCGTCGATCACCACCGTCACATCCAGCCCCGCCGCCTGCAAGCCGAGTGCCGTTTGCAGTACGCACACATGGGCCTCGCTGCCAGCCACAATGGCATGGCGCCGCCCCGGCGGGAGCACTGCCACCAGGCCATCGCGGCAGGCGTCGAAATGGTACTTGGCCAGCGTGCTGTGGCACAGAGCCTTGAGTTCGGGCAGGTTCGGGCCCAGGGCAGCGGCATTTTGCTCGGTGCCGATGACAGGCACGTCCAGCAGCCGCGCGACCTGCGCCAACCGCAAAGCCTCGCACACCATGGCGTCGCCATCGGCAATACTGGGCAGCAGGCGCCGCTGGATGTCGACCAGGATCAGGACCGCGTCTTTGGTGGTGTGGGGCATGGTAGCTTCTGGCGGATGGGATGGTCCATTCTATCCCAGCAGGTTGACTGGGTTGACATCGCATGAAATTGAAGTAGACTAAATTATCAGAAGGAGCATGCCATGTCCACTACCGCGCTGAAAAGTAATCCCGTGCTGTTCGCCGACGACGTCGAACAAACTCTAGACCTCGGCAAAGGCTTTATGGTCATCAAGCTGCGCCAGCATACCAGTACCGATAACGCGCAAAACAAGCCATCAAAAAATCCGTGGTCGATACTCAATACCGATTTCCCCGATATCGCCCTGAACAAAATCCAGGCGCTGCTGGAACGGCATGAACCGACTAAGCTATCGAAGCAAGACAAGGCCAGCACCGCTGCCTTGCAAGCCAACCAGGACTTCACCGCGCGACTGGACAAGCAAAGCCTGGATTACCGTCAACGGCAACTGGACGAAGGTCTGTTACTGACGTCTGCCAACGTCCTGGCTCCGCTAAGCATCTCGCGCCAAGCGTTGAGCAAGGCAGTCAAAGAACACCGCATGTTCTTTGTCGATGGCCCCTCCGGTACCCAGTTGTATCCGGCGTTCTTTGTCACCGACAAGCAAAAACGCCGCATCCTTGAAAAAATATCCAGGGCATTGGGCGACTTGCCAGGCCCCAGCAAGTGGCAGTTTTTTGTCACTCCGAAATTGTCCCTTGACGGCCGCTCCCCGGTTGCAGCGCTCAATGATGGCGATGTCGATATCAACCACCTCATGGCTGCGGCTTTGGCGTTCCGGGGGCGGTAACGTGACGGCGTTGCCCATTGCTCCACCACCGCGTATCTTGTCCACTGAAAAATGGCGGCCCAGCCGCGTCTTGCCGCAACGGCTCTACCGGATTAGCGGTTATTCCTTCGGTGAGCCGTATTTCGGACGCAGCGGAGGCAACCGCTTCGATGCACCAGGATGGAAATTCAATAAAGCGGAATACGGCGCATGCTATCTCGGCTATACACTTGAAGTGGCGATGGCCGAGTCGATCTTGCACGATCAGATGCCGATCGACGGCAAATTCTTGATCGCCAATACTGTTTTGCAAAGCAGTTACGTTTATCGCTTTACCGGTGACAGCCTGCTTCTGCTCAATTTGACGGGAGCCCTGCTTAAAAAGCTCAGTGGCCACGGCGATCTCACCGGGACCAGCAGCTACGGCGTTCCCCAGCAGTGGGCACTTGCTGTATTCAATAATCCCGCCAGATACGACGGATTCATCTATGCCTCACGGCACGCGACCTTGGGCAAGGCAGTGATGCTCTTCGATCGAGCCGAGGCAAAAATCACGCAGGCAGCATTCACGCCGCTGATCGAAACGCCAGGCTACGCGAAAGCAGCAAAACAGTTTGCTATCGTTGGCATGTAAGCCGGCAACCACTATCCAACATTAAAAGCCACTATGAACTTACAGCATTTCGCCTGCCTGTACCTGCTAACCCTCGCCCCCGGGCTCGCTGCCGCCGCCACACCCGCGACCCCGATCGACCGCCAGGCAGTCGTCGCGCGCCATGATCCGCAGTTGCGTGCGATCGAGCCGCAAGCGCCGCTCACGGTGGGCAACGGGCGCTTTGCGTTTACGGCCGATGTGACCGGGCTGCAAACGCTGCCCGACCTGTACCACGCGCAGGGCATACCGCTCGAAACGCAAGCGCGCTGGTCGTGGCACGAGGACGCCAATCCGGCCGGCTACACGCTGGCCGACGCCAATGTCGATTACACGGCCCATGGCCGCACGGTGGGCTATCCGACCAACGCCAGGTCGCCTGCCGGCCAGTGGCTGCGTGAAAATCCGCACACGCAGCCGCTGCCGCGCATCGGCCTGGTCCTGACCGGCAAGGATGCGCGCGCCATCACCGGCGCCGACCTCACCCGGATCGACCAGCGCCTCGACCTGTGGCAGGGCCGCCTGCAGAGCAAGGTGACGCTGCTGGGCCAGCCCGTCAGCGTGCGCAGCGCCGTCGCGCCGGACAGCGATGCGCTGGCCCTGGCGATCGAGTCGCCGCTGCTGCAACAAGGCCGGCTGGCGGTGCGCATCGCCCTGCCCCTCGGTTACGCGCGCGCCAAGACCCACCACAATCCGCCACTCGATTTTACGCAACCCGATGCGCACCGCAGCACGGTGCTCGAACAATCGGATCGCAAGCTGGTGGTCGAACACCGCCGCGACGGGGCCCGCTATGCGATGACCGTGGCCAGCAGCGCCAGGCTCGTCATTACCCACCCCGCGCCGCACGTCCTGCAGATCGCCCCGGCCAACGGCCAGTCGCTGGACCTCACCATCGCCTTCGCCGAGAACGGCGTGGCGCAGGCGCCCGATGCGGCCACCGTGTTCGATACCAGCGCCCGCCACTGGCAGCGCTTCTGGCAGCAAGGCGCGGCCATCGACTTTGCCGGCAGTCTCGACCCGCGCGCGCCGGAACTGGAACGCCGCGTGGTGCTGTCGCAATACCTGACCGCCGTGCAGATGGGCGATACCTTGCCGGCCTCGGAGAGCGGACTGACCACGTCCACGTGGTACGGCAAGCACCACACCGAAATGGTGTGGTGGCACACGGCCCACTTCGCGCTGTGGGGCCGCCCGGAGTTTACTGCCCGCACGCTGTCGTGGTACCAGCGCACCCTGCCGGCCGCGCGCACCGTGGCGCAAGAACGCGGTTTGAGCGGCGCACGCTGGATGAAGATGACCGGCCCCGGCGGGCGCGAAAGCCCCGGCGGCAATCCACTCATTGTCTGGAACCAGCCGCACGCGATCCACCTGGCCGAACTGCTGTACCGCGCCGATCCCACCCCGGCCACGCTGGCGCGCTACCGCGAACTCGTGTTCGATACCGCCGCAGGCATGGCGGCCATGCTGCATTGGGACGCAGCCGGCCAGCGCTACGTGCTGGGCCCGCCGTTATGGATCGCCCAGGAAATCTACGACCAGCGCACCAGCATGAATCCCGCCTACGAACTGAGCTACTGGGCCCGTGGCCTGGAAATCGCCCAGCAATGGCGCGAACGCCTGGGCCTGGCGCGCGACGCCCGCTGGGAGCAACAGCGCACGCACCTGTCGCAACTACCGGTCAAGGACGGCAAATACGTGGCGCTGGAATCGAACCCCGACACCTGGGACAACGTGGACAGCCGCCACGACCACCCGTCGTTCCTGATGGCGCTGGGCCAGCTGCCCGGCGACGGCGTGGACCGCGACACCATGCGCCGTACCCTGCACGCGGTGCTGTCCACCTGGGACTGGAAAACCAAGATCTGGGGCTGGGACTACCCGATGATCGCCATGACGGCGGCGCGCCTGGGCGAAACGCAGGCGGCGGTGGACGTATTGCTGAAAACGGACGGTCCCAACAACCGCTACACGGGCGCCGGCCACAATACCAACACCAACCTGCCCGTCTACCTGCCCGGCAACGGCGCACTACTGGCGGCTGTCGCCCTGATGGCCGGCGGCTGGGATGGCGCGCCGGCAGGCAATGCGCCGGGATTCCCGCGCGACGGCCAGTGGGTGGTCAAGGCCGAAGGGTTTCAGCGCCTGCCCTGATGGAGCAATTCACCGACCCGCTGCACCAGGCTGTCGGCGGTAAAAGGCTTGGTCAGTATCTGCATGCCGTGGTCGAGGTCGCCATGGTTGAGCACCGTGTACTCGGCGTAGCCGGTGATGAACAGGATCGCCAGGCCGGGGCGCTGGACGCGGATGGCGTCGGCCAATTGGCGGCCGTTCATGCCATTGGGCATGCCGACATCGGTGACCAGTGCATCGATATCGGGGTGCTTGGCAAACACCCGCAGGGCCGAGGGGCCATCGTCGGCCTGCAGCACTTCGTAGCCGAGGTCAGCCAAGACTTCGACCGCCACGCCGCGCACCAGCGGTTCGTCATCGACCAGCAGGATTTTCCTGCGCCCCGGCGCGGCCGGCAATGAAGGCGATTCGACGGCGGTCTCGTGCGATTGGGCCTGGCCCGCGTGGCGTGGCAGGTACAGGCACACCTCGGTGCCCTCGCCGGGCGCCGAATAGATGCGCACCGCGCCGCCGGACTGGCCGGCAAAGCCATACACCATCGACAAGCCCAGACCGGTGCCCTGCCCCATCGGTTTGGTGGTAAAAAATGGCTCGAAGGCGCGGGCGATGACGTCGGCAGTCATGCCCACGCCGTTGTCGCCGACGCTCAGGGCCACGTAATCGCCAGCGGCCAGGCCGCGCCTGGTGGCCGCAGCCTCATCCAGTTGCAGGTTGTCGGCGCGGATGGCGATGGTGCCGCCGCCGGGCATGGCGTCGCGCGCGTTGATGCACAGGTTCAACAGCGCATTTTCAAGCTGGCCCACGTCCACGAAGGTACACCACAGGTCGTCCGCAATGCCGGTCTCGAGCGCTATGCCGGGGCCCACGCTGCCGGAGATCAGGTCGCGCATGCCGGCCACCACGCGGGCCAGGCACGACGGCTTGGGGTCCAGCGTTTGCCGGCGCGAAAATGCCAGCAGGCGCTGGGTCAGCGCGGCGGCACGCTTCACTGCTGCCTGAGCGCCGGCCAGGTGACGCTCGACATCGGCAATGCGGCCTTGCGCCAGGCGGATTTTCAACAATTCCAGGCTGCCGCTGATGCCGGCCAGGATATTGTTGAAGTCGTGCGCCAGGCCGCCGGTCAACTGGCCTACCGCGTCCATCTTCTGCGCCTGGCGCAAGGCGGCTTCGGCTTCCACCAGCGCCGCCGTGCGCTGCTCCACGCGCTGTTCGAGCGTGTCGGTCAGCGTGCGCAGTGCGGCGATGGCGCGATCGCGTTCGGCTTCGACGGCGCGGCGGCCCTCGATATCGATCAGCACGCCGGGGAATTTGCTGGCGGTGCCATCCGGCGCCAGCTCCACCCGGCCATTTGCTTCCAGCCAGTAGTAATTGCCGTCCAGGCGGCGGGTGCGGTACTGGTGGGCGTAGGCGCCGCCGCGCGCAATGGCGCCATTGATGGCGGCGGCCAGGCCGTCGCGGTCGTCCGGGTGCACGGTTTCTACCACTTCCGCCAGGCGCAGGCCTGAGCGGCCCTTGGCCGGATCGAAGCCGAAGGCATTGGCAAAGCCCTCGTCCACGCTGAATTTATCGGAAGGCAAATCCCAGAACCAGGTGCCGATGATGGCGCCGGCTGCCAGCGCCAGCTGCACACGCTGGACGTTTTCCGCCAGCGCGGTCTCGGTTTTCTTGCGCGCCGTGATGTCGCGGAACAGCACCGACACTTGCCGCATTTCTTTCGGCCCCACGCGCCGGGCCGATACTTCGATAAAGCGGCCAACGGCCTGGAACTCCTGCTCGAAGCGGGCCGGCTCACCCGTCTGCAGCACCTTGCCGTAGAGGTCGAGCCAGATCTGGGCATTGCCGGGGTCGATGTCGCGCAGGCGCTTGCCGACGATGTCGGCAATGCCAGTGTGGCGCTCGTAACCGGAATTGGCTTCGATATGGATGTAGTCGCTCATCGGGCCATGCGGGCCGTCGATGAAGCGGATAATGCAAAAGCCGTCGTCGATCGCTTCGAACAGGGCCAGGCGCTGGGCCTGGTGGAGCGCCAGTTGCGCTTCGAGCGCGGCGCGGCTTTGCGGGGTAGGATCCTGGTCCAAGCGCTAGTCTTTCAATTATAGTGTTTTTAGGCAAGTGTACCATTGCCGCTCCCGGGTTCGGCCGCCTTGCGCCATACGTGCGCGAGTCAACGGAGCGCGCTGCCGCTAAGGGTTATGCTGAAATTTTGGCAGAGAGTACCGCCATGACCCACAACGACCACTTCCCCACCATCGAACGCCGCCATGACGGCCCCGTACAAGTAGTCGATACCGGCCTGGACGTGGCTTCCAAGGAAGGCGTAGGACCGGCGCTGGAGTTCATGCTCACCCACGGCGTCGATCGCTTTACGGCGCTGCGGGTGCTGGCCGGTCCGGAGTTCCACCGGCCCAGTCCCGCTTCGCCCGACGACGGGCACGTCGTACCCGGTTTCTGATTTTCTGGCAAAGTAGAGGTCGCTCGCGTCGCCACCACCGTGCGTGGCAATGCGCCCGTATCAACTCATTCTGCCCGGAGATCCCAGACAATGACCACCACCAGCTACCCCGATACCCGCCTTTTGATCGCCAACGAGTGGCAAGACGCCATTGGCGGCAAGACCCTTCCCGTCATCAATCCAGCGACCGGCCAGGCCATCGGCACCGTGGCGCATGCCAGCATTGCCGACCTCGACCGCGCACTGGAAGCAGCCCAGCGCGGTTTCGACGCCTGGCGCAAGGTACCGGCCTTCGAGCGCGCCGCCATCATGCGCAAGGCAGCGAGCCTGCTGCGCGAACGCGCCGACGCCATCGGCCGCCTGCTCACCCAGGAGCAAGGCAAGCCGCTGGCCCAGGCCAAGGCCGAAGCCACCGCCGGCGCCGACATCATCGACTGGTTTGCAGCAGAAGGCATGCGCGTGTATGGCCGCATTGTCCCGGCGCGCAACCCGGCCGCCCAGCAACTGGTATTGAAAGAGCCGGTCGGCCCGGTTGCGGCGTTTACGCCGTGGAACTTCCCGATCAACCAGATCGTGCGCAAGCTGGCCGCTTCGCTGGCCACCGGCTGCTCGTTCCTGTGCAAGGCGCCCGAGGAGACCCCGGCGTCGCCAGCCGCCCTGCTGCAATGCTTTGTCGATGCCGGCGTGCCGCCCGGTACCGTGGGCCTGGTGTTCGGCGATCCGGCCGAGATTTCCGGCTACCTGATTCCGCACCCGGTGATTCGCAAGGTGACCTTCACCGGCTCCACCCCGGTGGGCAAGCAGCTGGCCGCGCTGGCCGGCGCCCACATGAAGCGCGTGACGATGGAGCTGGGCGGCCACGCCCCGGTCATCATTGCCGAGGACGCAGACGTGGCGCTGGCCGTGGAAGCGGCCGGCGGCGCCAAGTTCCGCAACGCCGGCCAGGTATGCGTATCGCCTACCCGCTTCCTGGTGCATAACAGCATCAAGGCCGAGTTCACCCACGCCATGGTTGCGCATGCCGAAGGCCTGAAGCTCGGCAACGGCCTCGACGCCGGCACCACGCTGGGCCCGCTGGCCAATCCGCGCCGCGTGACCGCCATGACGCAACTGGTGGACGACGCCCGCGCCAAGGGCGCCAACGTGGCGACCGGCGGCCAGCGCGTGGGCACCGAAGGCAATTTCTTCGCGCCCACCATCCTGGCCGACGTGCCATTGAACGCCAGCGTGTTCAACGACGAGCCGTTCGGCCCGGTCGCGGCCATCCGTGGCTTCGACACCCTGGATGAAGCGATCGCCGAATCGAACCGCCTGCCGTTCGGCCTGGCCGGCTACGCGTTCACGCGCTCGATCAAGAACGCCCACCAGCTGATGCACAACGTGGAAGTGGGCATGTTGTGGATTAATCAGCCGGCCACGCCCAGCGCCGAGATGCCGTTCGGCGGCGTCAAGGACTCGGGCTACGGTTCGGAAGGCGGCCCGGAAGCGCTCGAGGCTTACCTGAACACCAAGGCGGTGTCGATGGTCGGCGTGTAACCCTGTAACCCTACTGGAGGATGGACGGCGGTAGTCGCCGGATGCGATACTGATCCGATGAACAACCTCTCCTCCTCCTTCTCATGAGTCACGGCTTCCTGCTCCACATGGTGTTTTACCTGGTGGCGGCCGTAGTGCTGGTGCCGCTGGCCAAGCGTGCCGGCATGGGCGCCGTGCTCGGCTATCTTGCTGCCGGCGCCATCATCGGTCCCTGGGGCCTGTCCCTGATCGGCAACGTCGAGGACGTGCTCAGCATCTCCGAATTCGGCGTGGTGCTGATGCTGTTCCTGATCGGCCTCGAACTCGAACCCAGAAAACTGTGGTCGCTGCGCCGCCCCATCTTTGGCTGGGGCGGCTTGCAGGTGCTCACCGTCAGCGCCGCGCTGGCCGGCGTGGCAATTGCCTGCGGCATCGACTGGCATATCGCGCTGGTGGCCGGCCTGGCGCTCTCGCTCTCGTCCAGCGCCATCGTGCTGGCCACGCTGGGTGAGCGCAAGCTGTTGCCAAGCCCGGCCGGATCGGCCAGCTTTTCCATCCTGCTGCTGCAGGATATCGCCGCCATCCCGATGATCGCGCTGGTGCCGCTGCTGGCCATGGCCGGCGTGGTCGCCGAGCACGACGAGCAGGGCTGGATGAAAGCCGTCAAGCTGCTGGCGGTGCTGCTTACCCTGATCGCGTGCGGGCGCTTCCTGGTCAATCCCGTGATGCGCTACCTGGCCCGCACCGGCCTGCGCGAACTGTTCACCGGCTTTGCGCTACTGCTCATCATCGGCATTTGCCTGCTGATGGAATGGGTGGGCCTGTCGCTGGCGCTGGGCACGTTCACGGCCGGCGTGCTGCTGGCCGACTCCGAGTATCGTCACCAGCTGATCAGCGACCTGGAGCCGTTCAAGGGCCTGCTGCTGGGGCTGTTCTTCATGGCGGTCGGCATGTCGGCCGACTTCGGCCTGTTGCTGGCGCAGCCGTGGCTGGTGCTGGGCCTCACCTGCGCGCTGCTGCTGATCAAGGGCGGCATGTTGTACGGGCTGTCGTTCTGGTTCGATATTCCGCGCGGCCAGCGCCTGTTCTTTGCGATGCTGATGTCGCAGGGTGGCGAATTCGCCTTCGTCGTGTTCGGCACGGCCGTGGACGCCAAGGTGCTGCCGCCTGCCACGTCCGCCCTGCTGGTGCTCGTGGTCACGCTGTCGATGGTGGCCACCCCGCTGCTGCTCCTGCTGCACGACAAGCTGGTGGCGCCGCGCTTGCGCACGGCAAAGAAGAAACGCGAAGCGGACCAGATCGCGGTGGAGAACCCGGTGATCATTGCAGGCTTCGGCCGCTTCGGCCAGATCATCGGCCGCCTGCTGGCGGCCAACCGCATCGGCGTGACCGTGCTCGACCACGATCCCGACCAGATCGAACTGCTGCGCAAGTTCGGCTACGAAGTCTTCTATGGCGACGCCACCCGCATCGATCTGCTGGAAGCGGCCGGCATCGGCAAGGCCAGCGCGCTGGTGATCGCCATCGATACCGTGGACGAGAGCCTGGAACTGGTCGATGCCGTGCGCGAACGCTACCCGGCCCTGACCATCCTGGCGCGCGCCCGCAACGTGTCGCACTACTATGCGCTGCTCGACCGTGGCGTGACGCTGATCGAGCGCGAAACCTTCGAGGCATCGCTGCAACTGGGCGGCAAGGTGCTGCAACAACTGGGCTTCAGCACCGAACGCGCGGAACAGGCCACGCGCATCTTCCGCAACCACAACCTGAAAACTCTGCTGGAAGTCTATCCGCACCAGCAAGACCAGGACGAAATGGTGTCGATCACCCGCAAGGGCCGCCTGGAACTCGAAGAAATGATGGCAGGCGACGCGGCGGCGTTCAGGGATGCCGAGCAGGCGGGGACGCTCAAAACAGACTGACGGCGGCACCCCGCGCACGATTGCGAGGCATAGTCTTACACGAGCATTGCACTGCCAAGTTTGCTGGTAGATTGTGAAACTACGATAACAAAACCCTCACAACCTCTCTCAACCCGGTGCCCCATGAAAACGTTTCATTGCGACAAATGTTCCCAGCAAGTGTTTTTCGAAAATACCCACTGCTCGAATTGTGACAGCATGCTCGGCTTCGAGCCGGCGCTACGCACCATCAACGCCTATGAGGCGGCCGATAACGGCCTGTGGAGCAGCCTGAATAAAAGAGATGCGGGCAAGCTGTACAAGCAGTGCGGCAACTACGTGGAACATAATGTGTGCAATTGGATGATCCCGGCAGACGATCCGCACGAACTGTGCGAGTCTTGCCAGCTGACCGTGGTCATCCCCACGCTGTCGTCGGAAAAGAACCACATTCTCTGGTCGCGCCTGGAAACCGCCAAGCGCCGCCTGCTGTTCTCGCTGGCCGCGCTCAACCTGACGCCGGACTCGAAAGAAGATGCGCCGGAAACCGGCCTGGCATTCCAGTTCCTGGAAGATGGCGCCACCCCCGACGAATGCGTGATGACGGGCCACGACGACGGCCTGATCACCTTGAACATTGCCGAAGCCGATCCGGCCGAGCGCGAACGCACGCGCGAGCAGATGCACGAGCGCTACCGCACGCTGCTCGGGCATTTCCGCCACGAGAGCGGCCACTATTATTTCGATCGGCTGGTGGTCGATACGCCGTGGATCGACAGCTTCCGCACGCTGTTCGGTGACGAACGCGCCGATTACAGCGAAGCATTGAAGCGCCACTACGAGCATGGCCCGGTGGCCGACTGGGAAGAGCGTTTCGTCAGCAGCTACGCCAGTTCCCACCCGTGGGAAGACTGGGCCGAAACCTGGGCCCACTACCTGCACATGATCGACACGCTGGAAACGGCGCACTCGTGCGGCCTGTCGCTCAAGCCCGCCAAGGCCGACGAGCCGTCGCTCGATGGCGTCACCCTGCCCACCACGCGGGTGGAAACCTTCGACGACACCATCTCCGACTGGTTCGCGCTGACTTACGTGCTCAACAGTCTGAATCGCAGCATCGGCATGCCGGACTCGTATCCGTTCAAGCTCAGTACGCCGGTGCTGGAGAAGCTGACCTTCGTGCACAAGGTGGTCGCATCGTACAAACAGACCGGCATCCGCAACCTGCCGAAGCCCGCGCCTAAGCCGGCGGCGCCAGCAAGTCCACCGCCACCTGCATCAGCACCGGTGGCGACGCCGGTCCGAACTGGTTGAAGATCGCCACGTCGGCGGCATCGTGTCCATAAGCGAGCGTGACACGGCCGCCGCGCGCGGTGTGCTGGGTGGGGTCGAAGGTGTACCAGCGGCCGCCCACCCAGGCCTCGAACCAGGCATGCTGGTCCATCGGCACCAGGTCATGCAAATATCCCACCACCATGCGCGCCGGAATGCACAGGCTGCGGCACAGGGCAATGCCCAGGTGCGCGAGGTCGCGGCACACGCCTTCGCGCCGCAGGTTGACCTCGGTGGCGGTCATCTGGCCATACACGGTGGCTGGATCGAAGCGCACCTCGCGCCGGATCCAGTCGCTGATCGCGGCGACCTGGTCGTAACCGGGCGCCACATCAGCGACGATTTCGTTCGCCATGGTGGTGAACTGCTCGGATTCGCAATAGCGGCTCGATAGCAAAAAGGTCAGCACGCCATCGGGCAGGTGTTGTACCGCATCGAACGGCGCCCCGGGCGCCACGTCGATCTCGTCGGCGGTCATCACGTCTGCCGATGTCTCGATTGCAAATTCCCCGGCCGGCGCCACCACGCGCTGGCACAGGTTGCCATACATATCGGTAAACTCCACCACCGGCACGCTCGGCGTGAGCGTATAGGACTCGCGCGCTACCCATTGCTGGGCGCCGCTGCGCGCGCGCAACATCAGGATAAACGGCGTTGGGCCGTCCAGGGTGAACGCAAGTTTGCAGGCAGTACGCAGCCACATGGGGAGTATCGCTTTCTATATCGGAGTGGTCTGCACCATAATGGCGCGCATTGCCGGATGCGCCCAGGTGAACACGGTGCACGCATCTTAGCATCGACACTATTAACAAGAAACGTGCCTGCGGTGCGCGGCGTGTTACGCTGAGATTTCAGGTATGAATCATGCTTACCCAAGCACATCGCGATGAACCAGGTCGCGCCCACATCGAAAAGGCATTCTGCATGGCTATCCGTATCGCGCTGCACCACAAGACCAGTTACCGTTATGACCGCCTGGTCAACCTGTCGCCGCACGAAGTGCGCTTGCGCCCGGCTCCGCACGCGCGCACACCGATCCTGTCGTACTCGCTGACGGTGCAACCCGAAGACCACTTCATCAACTGGCAGCAAGACCCTTACGGCAATTACATCGGCCGTTTTGTTTTTCAGGAAAAAACCGACGTACTCGACTTCACGGTGGACCTGGTGGCCGACATGACGGTCATCAACCCGTTCGATTTTTTCGTTGAAAAATATGCCGAAAAATTCCCGTTTGCCTACCCGGAACAACTGACTTCCGAACTGAGCCCATATCTGAACACCGTGCGCACCGAGGCGGCCGGCCCGCTGCTCAAAGAATGGGTGGCGTCGGCCCGCGCCGCGCTGCTGGCAGAACCGATCCTCACCAACGACTTCCTGGTGGCGATTAACCAGCGCCTGCAGCTCGATATTGCTTACCTGTTGCGCATGGAGCCGGGCGTGCAGACGCCGGAAGACACGCTGGAAAAACGGTCGGGCTCGTGCCGCGACACCGGCTGGCTGCTGGTACAGATCCTGCGCGAACTGGGGTTGGCGGCACGTTTCGTGTCCGGCTACCTGATTCAATTGCGCGCCGACCAGCAAGCGCTGGACGGTCCCAGCGGCGCCGCAGAAGATTTTACCGACCTGCACGCGTGGACCGAGGTGTACATCCCCGGCGCCGGCTGGATCGGCCTCGACCCCACCTCCGGCATGCTGGCCAGCGAAGGCCACATTCCGCTGGCCTGCACGGCGATGCCGTCGTCGGCCGCGCCGGTGAGCGGCTATACCGACCAGGCTGAAGTGACGTTCTTCCACGAGATGACGGTCACCCGCATCCACGAAGACCCGCGCGTGACCAAACCGTATTCGGAAGCCGATTGGCACAAGATCGACCAGCTGGGTCAGCAGGTCGATGCCGACCTCAAGCGCCAGGACGTGCGCCTGACGCAAGGCGGCGAGCCCACCTTCGTCTCGATCGACGACATGGACGGCGCCGAATGGAACACGCTGGCGCACGGCGACAAGAAGCGCGAGCTGGCCGGCAACCTGATGCACCGCCTGAAAAACCACTTTGCCCCCGGCGGCATGCTGCACTACGGCCAGGGCAAATGGTACCCGGGGGAGCCGCTGCCGCGCTGGGCATTGAATATCTTCTGGCGTGTCGATGGCCAGCCGATGTGGTTCGACGCGTCGCTGTTCTCCGACGATCACGTCAACGATGGCTACGGCAGCGACGAAGCGGCCAGCTTCATCGCCGAACTGACGAAAACCCTGCGCCTGCCCGCCAACAGCCCGATCGCCGCCTACGAGGACGTGCTGCTGCAAGCCCAGCGCGAACAGGCGCTGCCGCGCAACATCGATCCATTGCAGGCCGACCTGACGTCGTCCGAAGAGCGGCGCCGCCTGGCGCGCCTGCTCGAGCGCGGCCTGGGCCAGGTGGCCGGCTACGTTCTGCCGTTAAAAGCGGCCGACTACGATCCGGCGGTCATGCTGGGCACCAACTGGCGCACGTCGGCCTGGCCGCTGCGCCGCGAGCACCTGTACCTGCTCGAGGGCGATTCGCCGATGGGCCTGCGCCTGCCGCTGTCCACGCTGCCGTGGGTGCTGCCGGAGGAACGCGAGGCCGACCTCGAGTTCGATGTCGATCCGTTTTCCCCGCGCGGCGCGCTGCCGGTCGCCAAAAAAGAGAAGCGCCCGGTACTGGGCCTGGCCGCCGGCAAGTCGGCCGAGCAGGCCAAGGCGCGCACGCCGCAAGACCCCGCCGCCCGCGACGTGATCCATACCGCGCTGTGCGTGGAAGTGCGCGGCGGCCGCCTGCACGTCTTCATGCCGCCGCTCAAACGCATCGAGGACTACCTGGCGCTGGTGTCGGCCGTGGAAAACACCGCGTCCAGGCTGAAGCTCAAGCTGCGCCTCGAAGGCTATGCGCCGCCGCGCGACCCGCGCATCAAGCTGCTCAGCGTCACACCCGATCCCGGCGTGATCGAGGTGAACATTCATCCGGCGGCCAGCTGGAATGAGCTGGTCTACAACATGTCCACGCTGTACCAGGAAGCGCGCCTGACGCGGTTGGGCACCGAAAAATTCATGCTCGACGGCCGCCATACCGGCACCGGCGGCGGCAACCATGCCACGCTGGGCGGCGCCACGGCCGAAGACAGCCCGATGCTGCGCCGGCCCGATCTGCTGAAAAGCCTGATCACGTACTGGCAGGTGCACCCGGCCTTGTCGTACCTGTTCTCGGGCACGTTCATCGGGCCGACCAGCCAGGCGCCGCGCGTCGATGAAGCGCGCGACGACAACCTGTACGAGCTGGCCATCGCCTTCCAGCAGATGGACCAGGTGCTGCCGACCATGCACGACGGCGACAAGCCGTGGATGGTCGATCGCCTGCTGCGCAACATGCTGGTCGATTTGACCGGCAACACGCACCGCTCGGAGTTTTCGATCGACAAACTGTATTCGCCGGACGGCCCCACCGGCCGCCTGGGCCTGGTGGAATTCCGCGCCTTTGAAATGCCGCCGCACGAACGTATGAGCTTGCTGCAAATGTTGCTGCTGCGCGCGCTGGTGGCGCGCTTCTGGCGTCAGCCGTTCCAGGCCAAGCTGGTGCACTGGGGCACGGCGCTGCACGACCGCTGGATGTTGCCGCACTTCGTGGCCCAGGATATCCGCGACGTGGCGCGCGACCTGCGCGCGTCCGGCTACGAATTCGAGGAGCACTGGTTCGAGCCGTTCATCGAGTTCCGCTTCCCCCGCTTCGGCACGGTGGTCTATGAGGGCGTGGAAATGGAACTGCGCCAGGCCATCGAGCCGTGGAATGTGCTGGGCGAGGAAGTGACCGGCGGCGGCACCGCGCGGTATGTCGATTCGTCGGTGGAACGCATGCAGCTGCTGGTGCGCGGCCTGACCGACGGCCGTCACATCGTCGCCTGCAACGGCCGCATGCTGCCGCTGCATCCGACCGGCGTGCCGGGCGAATACGTGGCCGGCGTGCGCTTCCGCGCATGGAGCCCATGGTCGGCGCTGCACCCGAGCATCCGCGTGCAGGCGCCGCTCACGTTCGACCTGGTCGATACCTGGAGCGGCCGCGCCATCGGCGGCTGCACCTACCACGTGGTGCACCCGGGCGGACGCAGCGAGGTCGGCTCGCCGGTCAACGCCAACGCCGCCGAAGCACGCCGGTTTGCGCGCTTCTGGCCGCACGGCCACACGCCGGGCCCGATGACTGTGATGAAAGAGGCACACAATCCGAGCTTCCCGATGACCCTGGACTTGCGCTGGCAGCCGTATTGACCTATTGTTTCGTTCCAGCAATCGCTTAATCCGCTTTCTTGGTAGTCCGCGCGCCCATGCCATCTCCCCTTCTTGCCCATTACCTGGCCGCGCCCGACAGCTACGACGAAATGCTGGACGCGGACCGGGTGCCGCGTGCGCACTGGCGCGCGTTGCTCGACAACCTGGCGCTCGAAGCGCCGGGCATGATGCGCCAGCGCAACGAGATGGTGCAGCGCCAGGTGCGCGAAAACGGCGTCACCTACAACGTGCCGGCCGACCGCGACGGCCGCCAGCGGCCGTGGGACCTGAACGCCCTGCCGCTGATCCTGCCGCCCGACGACTGGGCCGTCATCGAGGCGGCCGTGATCCAGCGCGCCACCCTGCTCAACCAGATCCTCGGCGACGTCTATGGCAAGCAGCAGATGCTGCGCGAGGGGCTGCTGCCGCCAGCGCTGATCCACGGCCACGCGGGCTTTCTGCGGCCGTGCCACGACATCCGCCACCACGACGACGTCGCCCTGCATTTCTACGCGGTGGACCTGGCGCGCGCGCCGGACGGGCGCTGGTGGGTGGTTGCCGACCGCACCCAGGCGCCGTCGGGCGCCGGCTATGCGCTGGAAAACCGCGCGATCATCTCGCCCACCTTCCCCGACCTGCTGCGCGAACTGAAAGTGCAGCCGCTGGCGCAGTTCTTCCGCACCATGCACGACAGCCTGGTGCACTGGGGCCGGCTGTGCGCGGCCAGCGGCGACACGCCGGCGCCGCTGCGCGACGGCGACGTGCCGCTGATCGTGCTGCTCACTGCCGGTCCCCGCACCGCCAGCTATTACGAGCAGGCCTACCTGGCGCGCTACCTCGGCCTGGCGCTGGTGGAAGGCGGCGACCTCACCGTGCGCGACGGCGTGGTCTACCTGAAAACCCTGGCTGGATTACATCGCGTGCACGTGATTCTGCGCCGGGTGGACGACGAAGCCTGCGACCCGCTGGAGCTCGACAGCTCGATGCTGGGCGTGGCGGGACTGACGCAGGCGGCGCGGCGCGGCAACGTGGTGGTGGCCAACAGCCTCGGTTCCAGCCTGCTGGAGTCGGGAGCCCTGCTCGGCTTCCTGCCGGCGCTGTCGCGCCGCCTGCTGGGCGAACCGCTGAAAATGCCGTCGGTGGCCACCTGGTGGTGCGGCGAGCCGGCCGCGCTGGAAGCAGTGATCGAAAAGCTCGACCGCCTGGTGATCAAGCCCAGTTTTGCCCAGCGTCCGCAATCGGCGGTGTTCGGCCGCGACCTCGATGGCACCGCGCGCGAAGCCTTTATCGCCGGGCTGCGCGCCGATCCGAACAATTTCATCGCCCAGGAAGTGGTGCGGCTGTCGCAGGCGCCGGTGTGGAAAGGCGGCATCACATCGGGCCTGCAGGCGCGCGCGGTGGGGCTGCGCGTATTCGCCTGCGCCACGCCCAACGGCTACGTGGTGATGCCGGGCGGCCTGACCCGCGTGGCCACCGGCCACGATGCGCGCGTGCTGACCATGCACATGGGCGGCGCCAGCAAGGATACCTGGGTGCAGGCGCGCACCCGGGTGGAAGTACACCGTCCCCAGCACCGCAGCATCACCAGCGAGAACCTGGTCCGCGAAGACACCAACCTGTCGAGCCGGGTGGCGGAAAACCTGCTCTGGTACGGCCGCCATGCGGAGCGCTGCGACAACATCGGCCGCCTGCTGCGGGTGGCGCTGCACTTCCTGTTCAACGTCCGCTTCGACCAGCGTGGCGCCGAGTGGGCCACCGTGGAGGCGCTGTGCATCCACTTCCAGCTGCTCGACGCGGCCAGGAAGCCGGCGCCAGCCCAGACGCAGTCGCAATCCCTGGGCGGGATGACGCAGACGCAAACCATTGCGGCGACCACCACCATCTTCAGCGACGCCGAAATCGAAGCGGCCCTGCTGCTGGCGGTGGTGTCGCCCGACGTGCCCGGGCTGGCACGCCAGCAGCGCCAGCTGCACCGAGTGGCCGGCCAGCTGCACGAACGTTTTTCGGTCGATAACTGGCGCGCCCTGAACCGCATGGTGCAGCCGGCGGTACACCCCGGCGAACGGCCGTCGCAATCGGCCGCGATGACCATCCTCGACGACGCCGCCGCCTCCTTGATGATGCTGGCCGGTTTTGCGCTCGACGGCATGACGCGCGACCTGGGCTGGCGCTTCATGTCGATCGGCCGCCGCCTGGAACGGCTGCAATTCCAGTGCGAAGTGCTGCAGCGCGCGCTGGCGATGGACCAGGACGGCAACCTCGAATGGCTGCTTGAACTGTCCGACAGCATCATCACCTACCGCGCCCGCTACCGCGCCCAGCCCGAATGGCTGCCGGTGCTGGACCTGCTGCTGTGCGACGAGAGCAACCCGCGGTCGGTGCTGTTCCAGATCGACGGCATCCTCGGCACGCTGCGCCGCATCGCCCACACCCACGGTCCCTGCGGCGCCGACCTGCTGGCGCCCTTGCGTACCGAATTGAGCGCCCTCACGCCCGGCACCGATCTTACCCACGGCAACGCCATGCTGACCGCCTTGCTGAGCCGGATCCAGCTCGCCAGCGCGGCGCTGTCCGAGCATATCAGCGTGCAGTTTTTCAGCTATACCGACAATGACCGGCAAAGGAAGCGCACATCATGACGGGGACGACGCATGAGTGGCCGGTCGGCGCCGTCGCCTGCGCCCGCTACCGCGTGGTCCACGAGACGCGCTACCAGTATCAAAGCAAGGTCTCGTTATCGCAGCAGTACCTGCACATGACGCCGCGCCCGTTCGCCTGGCAGCATACCGAATCGCACCTGATCTGGCTCGACCCGGTGGTCTCCGAAGGCCGCGACGGCCTCGATTATTTCGGCAACACCGTGCGCCACCTGGCGCTCACGGTGCCGCACGACAGCCTGCTCGTGCATGCCGAATCGACGGTGCTGCTGCGCGCGCGCCCCACCCTGGCGAAGATCGCGGTATCGCTGCCATGGGAGAGCGTGCGCGACATGATGGGCAAGGAAAAAAGTGCCGCCACGCTGGAGGCATGCCGCTACCTGTACGCGTCGCCGCACGTGCACTGGTTCCCGGCGCTGGAAGCGTACGCGCGCGTGAGCTTCACGCCGGGCCGGCCCCAGCTCGACGCCGCGCTCGAACTGACCCGGCGCATCTTCGACGACTTCGAGTTCGACAGCAAGGCGACCGACATCTCGACACCGCTGGAACAGGTGCTGAGCGGGCGGCGCGGCGTATGCCAGGATTTTGCCCAGCTGATGATCGGCTGCCTGCGCAGCATCGGCCTGCCGGCACGCTACATCAGCGGCTACATCCTCACCCACCCGCCCGAAGGCAAGCCGCGCCTGGTGGGCGCCGACGCCTCGCACGCGTGGGTCTCCGTCTATTGCCCGGCGCTGGGCTGGATCGATTTCGACCCGACCAACCGCTGCCTGGTCCAGCACGAGCACATTACCCTGGGCTGGGGCCGCGACTTCAGCGACGTCACCCCGATGCGCGGCATCGTGCTCGGCGGCGGCCGGCAGGATCTCGATGTGCAGGTGACGGTGACGCCGTTGCCGGTGTTGGGTAGGATATGAGGGCGCAACACGGTCGATCCATTAGAGTAGACTAACCGCACATGAGCAGGATCGAGCCATCGAAGCTGCGTTCGGCCTCCTGAAAGACAAAGATGTTTTACCGCTGGACGCGTTGCAGTTTGAGCGTGACATGCGTGTTCTTCTAGACAGTAATTGTGTAGTTGCGGGCGATCGGCGGCCTGTTCATGGTCGAGACGCTGGTGCGCGAGCCTGATTTGTTCGACACCTATATCGCACTCGATCCCAGCCTGTGGCGGAACGATGGCGCGCTGCTCAAACAGGTTTCCGCGCATCCGGTAACGTTGCACCGTCCGAAGAATTTGTACATCGGCTCGAGCGCGGACGGCCGGTCGTTCATCGACCAGCCGGCGCTTGCAGCGACGTTCGGCAAAACGGAAAACCTGCACGTTGACTTCGAGAGCTGGCCCACCGAAACCCACGCCACCATCTACCATCCGGCGGCGTTGAAGGCGCTACTTCAAGCCGGCGGAAAGCGGCCCAGTTGCATGAACAGCCCGTACCAGTCTTCCATGTGCCACGTCGTCGCGATCACGCCATCGGCCAGCGTGTGAAACTCGTGCAGCCGGAAGCTCACCTGCCTGCCGGTCGGCGCGATGCCGAACAGTTCACCGAGGTGGGTGCCGGAGATCTCGGCGCGCACGCCGACCTTGCCCGGCTGCTGGACCATGTCGTGGACGGTAATGTGCACGTCCGGGAAGGCCGCGCCGAGCATGCGGATGATGGTTTTGACGCCCGCCGGCCCCGGTTCCTGGCCGGGCGCCAGCGGAATGTCGTCCCAGTCGGACGCCAGCACGGCATCGACCAGGTCAGGCGATTGCTCGCTGAACGCGCGGTACAGGGTTTCGACGGCGAGGCGCTCGATGCGCAGCTGATGGGAGAAGTCGGTTGCAGTGGTCATGATGGGCTTACCGGGATGATTTGTGAAGCGCCAGTGTGGACTTTGCCCTACAATCAGTCCAACAAATATCCTGTATGAAGACTTATTCGTTTTATGGATTTTCATGGCATCGATCTGAACCTGCTCGTCGCCTTCGACGCGCTGATCAACGAGCGCAACGTCACGCGGGCGGCGGCCCGGGTGGGCGTGAGCCAGCCGGCCATGAGCGCCGCGCTGTCGCGCCTGCGCACGCTGCTGGGCGACCCGCTGTTCCAGCGCAGCGCCGACGGGTTGCTGCCCACGCCGCGCGCGCGCGATCTGGCCATTCCCATTGCCCAGGCGCTGGCGACGATCGAAGCGGCGGTAGTCGCCCCACCCGCGTTCGATCCGCGGACGGCGACCGCAACGTTCAAGCTGGGGTTACAGGACTACCCTACGCAGATCCTGCTGCCAGCGCTGCTGGCGGCGCTGCAACAGGCCATGGCGGGCGCGATGCTCAACGTGGTGGCCTTCAACGACCGCGATGCTGCTGTCGACCTGCTCGACGCCGGCCTGATCGACGCCGCCATCGGTGTGGCGCCCACCGGTACCGACGGCCGCATCCTTACCCGCCCGCTGCTGCGCGACGAATTTGTCACCATCGTCGCGGCCGGCCATCCGGCGGCGGCGGGGCCGATGGACCTGTCCACCTATCTCTCCTTCAAGCACGTGCTGGTGTCGCCCGAGGGGCAAATGCACGGCATCGTCGATCAGGCGCTCGCTCAACTGGGCTTGCAGCGCCAGCTGGCCCTGACCGTGCCGCATGTCTTTGCCGTGCCCGAAGTAGTGGCGCGCACCGGCATGGCTGCCACGCTGCTCGAACGGGTGGCGCTGCACGCGCTGGCCCACCACAGGCTGGCGCTGTCCGCGCCACCGGTGGCCTTGCCTGCGATGGTGTTCCACCTGCTGTGGCACCGGCGCAGCGACAGGCATCCGGCGCAGTCGTGGTTCCGGGAGTTCATTGCGCAGCAGTCGGCTGCAATCGAATGACCGCACGCTGCTGCCAGCGCCATGGCGATGCCGGACACTTTGTGGCAGCATGACCTCCCGGGCACTTTCAGGCCCCATCCCACAGGAGACCACGATGGACGCACAGTTGACCACCCTGCTCGACGAACTGGCAAGGTTAGGCGAGACGCACGACAGCGATGCAGCCAACCACGACACCCGCATGCTCAACATCACGCCGGACACCGGCGAATTTCTCGCCGTCCTCGTAAAAACCATGGAGGCGCGCCGCATCCTGGAAATCGGCACCTCCAACGGCTACTCCACGCTGTGGCTGGCCGATGCCGCCGGACCTACCGGCACCGTGACGACCGTCGAACGTTCCCCGGCAAAGATCGCCCTGGCACGCGACAATTTCGCACGCGCCGGCCTGGCTGCCCGCATCGACCAGCGCGAGGGTGACGCCGGCGAGATCCTGCGCGAACTCGACGATGGTGCTTACGACCTGCTGTTCCTCGATTCGCTGCGCAGCGCCTATCTCGCCTGGTGGCCGCAACTGCGCCGCGTGTTGCGGCCGGGCGGTTTGCTGGTGGTCGATAACGCCACGTCGCACCCGCAGGAAATGGAAGATTTCACTGCCGCCGTCCGCGCCGACAGTGGCTTTACGGCGTGCCTGGTTCCGGTCGGCAAAGGCGAATTTCTCGCTGTCAAAGCCTGAGCCTGGCCACAGGTTTGTGCCATCAGTCAGTGCCGTCCATGAATGATGTGGGCGTCAGGTCCGTTACCTGGCGAAACGCGCACGAAAATGAGGCGGTACTGGAAAAACCCAGTTCGGAGGCTACCTGGCCGATGGTTTTGCCGCGTCCCAGACGGTCCATCGCCTGCACGATCCGCGCGCGCTGGCGCCACAGCTTGAAGGTCATCCCGGTTTCCGCCATGAACAGCCGGCTCAGTGTGCGCACCGAGGTGGCGGCGCGCGCCGCCACTGCGCTTGGGCGCTGACGGCGTGGCAGGCCATGTTGCCGCTGGCGGCCGTCGGGCAAGCGTTAGCGCTGTCGGAAGGTGGGCGCATGCGCGGCAAGATCGTGCTCGACATCGGTCGTTAAACGGCCTGGGCACACCCAATCGAACTGCCCACCTCGGCAAAACAATGGTATTTTAATAAAATAAAAGCACTATCGTTCTTTTATTTTGTTTTCAATCCCGAGGTTCCCGTGACACCAATACGATTCACACCCGACGTCGAAGTCATCACCGCCGACGAGCCGCAACTGATCAACAGTATCGTCGAGCAGATGGCAGCGTCATCGCGCTGCGCGTTCGAGCGCCACCGCCATGCGATCCGCGATGCTCACGCCAAGTCCAACGGTTTGCTCAAGGGCGAACTGGTCGTCCACGACAACCTGCCGCCCGCGCTGCGCCAGGGCGTCTTCGCGGCGCCGCGCACGTACGCCATCGTGGCGCGCCTGTCGTCGGCGCCCAGCGACATCCACTCCGACGAAATTCCCGCCGCGCGCGGCTTTGCCTTCAAGATCATCGGCGTCGACGGCGCCCGCCTGGTAGCCGACATCGAAGGGCACAACCAGGATTTCCTGATGGTGAACTTCCCTGCCCTGGCCTTCGGCACGCTACCGAAGTACCAGCGCATGCTCGGCCTGCTGGAAGCCAACGCCCAGGCGCCGGACACGTTCCAGCGCCTGGTGGCCGGCACCGCACACGGCGCCAAGCAGGTGGTCGAGAGCCTGGGCGGCACGGCCGGCGCCACGCTTGACGGACTGGCGCGCGACAACCACCATCCGCTCGGTGAGACCTACCACACCCAGGCCGCGCTGCGCTACGGCGACCATATCGCCAAGCTGTCGCTGGCGCCGGCATCCGACAACGTGCGCGCACTGCACGGCCGGAATATCGACGACATCGGCTACGCCGGCATGCGCGAGGCGATCAGCAAGCACTTCGCCAGCCAGGGCGCGGAATACACGCTGGCAGTGCAGCTGTGCACGGACCTCGAACGCATGCCGGTCGAAGACGCCGCCATCGCCTGGCCCGAGGAGCTGTCGCCGCACGTACCGGTGGCCACCTTGCGCTTCGCGCCGCAGTCCACCGCGCATCCGGCGCGCCAGGTGTACGGCGACGACAGCCTGTCGTTCAATCCGTGGAACGGCGTGGCCGCGCACCAGCCGCTGGGCGCCATCATGCGCGTGCGGCGCACAGCGTACGAGCGCTCCACGGCGTACCGCCACGCCATGAACGCGCGCCCGCGCATCGAACCACTGCAAGCTTCCGACATCCCCGACTAAAGGATCTACCCATGACCAATCCGAATGAACACAGCGGCGACCCGCGCCTGCAGGACGAAACCAAACTGGAGGCAATCCGCCGCCGCATCGATGCCGTCGCCCACGACGCGCCGCACCTGGCCAAGATTGCGCTGGAAGCCATGGTGCGCAAGCACAATCCCGACTTGAAGGGCACGGCCAATTCGGCCGGGCGCGCCGGCAAGCAGTCGGGCAATGTGTCGGAGCTGACCGCCATCGCGCCGCTCAAGCCCGGCGGCGCCGAGCGCCTGCGCCGCATTTTCGATCTCACCAACGGCAATATGGATGGCGCCCAGCGCGTGTCCACCCTGCACGACATGCGCTTCGTCTTCTTCGACGACGATACCCGCATCCTGTTTGCCACCACCTACGACGGCGACTGGGACAGTTATATCAACGACTTCGCCACCAAGATTCCCGAACTGATGGACCTGCTGTTCGCCAATATTGAAGGCTGGCCCGGCATCGACAGTCCGAGCGTCAAAGACTTCATCGCCGGCCACCAGATCGACGCTGCCGGCTGGTTCGTCGCCAATCCGCAGGTGACCGTGGTCGATACGCGCCGGTTCCAGCGCATGGACCGCGCACTGACCGCCTTCCTTGACGAGATGGGCGCCAACCCGCCGCAGGACGAAGCCACGCGCGCTGCGCTCGAAAAGCTGGGCGCGGCCATCGGCCAGCCAGAGGGAGTTGACTACTGATGAGCATACTCACCGACCTGAAAACCCGTCTCGTTGGCGACAACACCACGCTGGCCCTCGACGACATCCAGGCCCTGATCCTGCGCTCACGTCCCGAGCCGTACGTGGGCGTGCACGCGATGCTGCACATCGATGACGCCACCGGCGGGCGCGACCTGCTACGCCGCATGGCCGACCACGTGCCGTCGGCCGCCGGCTGGACCGACGACCGCGACGCCTGGATGGGCCTTGCGATCAGCTTCCAGGGCCTGAAGGCGCTGGGCGTGCCGCAGGCGTCGCTCGACAGCTTTCCGCTGCCGTTCCAGCAAGGGATGGCGCAGCGCGCCGAGCAGCTGCGCGATACCGGCAGCAACGCGCCCGAACACTGGGACGACGCGTTTGCGCCGGGCGCCTGCCACATCGCCCTGACGATTTATGCGCGCGACGATGCCGCGCTGGCGGTCGCGCTGGACAAGGCCATGGCGGAACTGGACTGCTCAAACGGCGTGACGCTGATCGGCCAGCACGCGTTTGGCGCCGACGAAGAAGCGAAAAATCCGTTCGGCTTCCGCGATTCGATCTCGCAGCCGTTCGTCGCGGGCAGCGGCGTGCAACCGCTGCCGGGCCAGGAACGGGCGATTGCGGCAGGTGAATTCATCCTCGGCGAGAACAGCGAGACGGGCAAACCGGTGGCCCTGCCCGAGCCGCCGGAACTGGGGCGCAACGGCTCGTTCGTGGTGCTGCGCAAGTACGAAAGCCGGGCCGGCGCCTTTAACGATTTCGTGCGCAGCCAGGCGCAGGGCGAGGCCGAGCAGGAGCTGCTGGCCGCCAAGCTGGTGGGCCGCTGGCGCAGCGGCGCGCCGCTGCCGCTGGCGCCCCAGCACGACGATCCCGAACTGGGCGCCGACCCGCAGCGCAACAACGGTTTCGATTTCTCGCGCGACCCGCGCGGCCTGGTGTGCCCGCACGCGTCGCACATGCGCCGCCTCAATCCGCGCGACAGCCAGCTGTCGATCCTCACCGACGTCAATATCCACCGCATCATCCGGCGCTCGTCCACGTATGGCCCCAAGTGGCGGCCCGAGCTGACCGCGCAGGACGACAACGGCGAGCGCGGCATTTATTTCATCTTCATCAGCGCGCGCGCTTACGACACCATCGAGTTCCTGCAGCAGGAATGGGTCAATCGCGGCAATTTTATCGACCTGGGTACCGAGCGCGATCCGGTGGTGGGCCTGCACGAGGCGCCGGGCACGTTCACCATCCCGCAGCAACCGGTACGGCGCCGCATCGATGGCGTGACCACGTTCAACCGGCTGCGCGGCGGCGAGTACCTGTTCATGCCGTCGCTGGGCGCGCTGCGGTGGATTGCAGCGCTGCCCCCTGACCCCGTCACGGCAGGCGGTCCGGCAGCTTGTGGAGCGTGATCGGGTAATCGTGCACGTGGATGCCGGTGGCGTTGTACACCGCGTTGGCAATGGCCGCCGGCACGCCGGTGATACCCAGCTCTCCCACACCTGCGATGACACGCCCAACCGGGCTGCAACCTCTGGTACCGGTTAGCCGCGCTCGACCACCTGCCTCACGTCCTCTTCCTGGAATTCCGGAGTATAACGCTGTGTACTCATTCAGTTCTCCTATGCTCAAATCATAGGTCAGAAATGTCTACCGGAGTGGTGGAAGTCCACTCCGTAGCAGTGCAGCGCGTCTACCGTGATTGGCGAACGCTGCTGCGCTCGTCAAGCTCGGTGGCTGTTTTGGTGTCGATCTGGTTCGACTGCAGCACCACATCGGTACTGCTGCTCAGGCCAACGCCAATGGTGCCGGCACGCGCGCCGTCCACCTGCACCGTGTTACTGGCTACCAGCGTGCCATCGGCCGAGCGCAGATACATCGCGTAACCTTTCCAGCCCGGTGTGAGGTCGCTCAGGCGAAACGTGTTGCGCTCGATGCGCGCGGCCGGGCCGTAGCTGAGCAGGGCAAACGGCGGACCACCGGGAGCCGTGTTGTCGAGCGTGGCGTCGATGCGGTTGTCGCGGATCAGGTTGCCGCTGCCGCCCACCATGATCGCCGTGCGCACGTCGCTGAACTGCATGTGCTCCACCACGAAACCAGTCGCGGTAAACACGTCGGTGGTCGAGACCGGCAAGGCGGGATAGGCGCCAACCGGTGAATTGCCCTTGTCCGACAAAACGATGCCCTTGCCAGCGCCCACTATACGGCCATGGTGGATGCGGATATTGCGCCCATTACCCAATACCCCGCTAAAACTTCGGGTACCCGACACGCGCAGCGTATGGCCGCGAAAGTCCACATCGACATTGCTGGCGCCGATATCGATCAGGTGGCCCATGCAACCATGGGCAAGCGGCGCGCAGGCAAACTCGTAGTCCTGGTCCAGGCAGTATTTGCCGGCGCGCGTAATGCTGAGGGTGGGCTTGTCGAATCCGGCGCGGTCCCAGTGCAGGACTTCGCACGCGCCGGCAGTCGCCGGCGCGGCGGCACCGACCGGTTGCTGCGCGATCGCCGGCAAGACGATGGCAAGCGCCAGGCTGGCTGCCACCGCGCCAGTATTATGCGGTATATTCATTGCTCGATTCCTTGTCAACGCAGGATGGTGCCGGGGTAGTCGGCCGGGTTAAGGCCCCGGGTATTGGTATCGCGATTGTTCTTGGCATCGGTCGCTTTATATCGATCTGCCCCGCTGAGATCGATGCCTTCGATATTCAGTGCCCGCAGCAATGCAGCCAGCTTTGCCAGCTTCAGCGGGAAGTCCTCGGCGTTACTCTCGTTCTCCGGTAGCGCATTAAATTCCATCATGAACTGGCGGATCACCATCCAGTTGCTGCCTTCGCCGGATCGCCGTACTCCAGCAACTTATTGAAAGTCGCCTGCTCCATGTTCAGCGTACGCAGTTCGTTGACATCCCAGTTCACGTCGTGCGGCGGCACGCCCAGGTGGTCGGTATGGATGGCCGACAACCGCGCGACCGTGCCCGGCTGCGCCGAGACGCCCAGCTTGCGCCACAGGCGCGCGGTGGTGCTGTTGTCGGGCACGATATCGACCTTGGCCACCGGCTTGCCGTACAAATAAATATAGTGGGCGGTGATGCGGCCCTCGGCGTCGGTTTCCGCTGCCAGCCGCTGTTCGCGGTACAGGCTGTAGCTGGTGCGGGCCACACCATCGCTGCCGTACGCGGTTCTCGCCATGCGCTCGCCAAGGCTGCCGTACGCGTAGCGCGCCAGCGGACGGCCGTTGGCGGCATACACTGCCACCGGCCGCCGTCCCGCATTGTAGGTCACGCGCTGGTTGCGCCAGCTGCTGGCCGTTGCCGCCAGCTGCACCAGCGGCACGCCAGACGCGTGATACAGCCAGGCCGATTGCGGCGGCCCGCTGGCGGCATCGGCAGTCAACGGGCGCACCGGTCCAGCAGGTATTGCGACACCCCGCCGTTCGCTTCGGCAAATAACCGAAACGCACTTTGCGGATCGCAAGCCTGTTCAAGCTCGAACGCTTCCACGTCAGGATCGAAGGCCTGGATGGTGTCGCTTGCTGCAGTTGCTGCAGACGCGGGCATCCTCGCTCCGTGCGCCTTGAAGTAAACATATACCTGGGCGGCTTTCGAACCGGGCGCCCATTTATCGAGCAGCCGCAAGGTGTTACGGTCGGCATCCCAGTTGAAAATGCGATAGCCCGGCCTGCCGCTGCGCTGGCCATTCCTGCTGTACAGTGCCGCCACGATGTAATTGGCCTTGCTGGCCGCGTCATGGATGACCGCCGGTTCTTCACCAAACAGAAACTGGCGCTGCTGCGCGCTGGTTTTCCCATACCCCAGCCCGTCCGGCTTATCCTGCGGCACGTCGGCGCCAATACGGGTCCAGCCCGCCGCACGACCAAGGTATAGCGTGTTGATCGATTCCCGATCCCCGCCCGTGGACATGGGCGCCGCAGCGTTCAGATACCAGTCGCAGAGGCCATCGCCATTCAGATCGATGCGGTAAAACGAAAACCAGTCATGCATCCCGGAGCCGTCTACACGCTCCCAGCCATTGCCTTCTACCACACCGTCGCCGCGCGTGGCACCAGCTACCCAGTTGAACGCGTTTTTGGCTTTTGGCAGCGTGTAATATTTATCCGGCAGGACTACGCCACTGGGAATACGACACTCAGGTATGCTGAGGGTCGCTTGCACCGGCCGGCTGAAAGCGGCGGCACTAGCGCTCGCCATGACCACTGTCATCACAATGTGGGGGATGGTTTTCATGGAGATGGCATACACCTCATTCTGACGAACGTTCCGGCAAGCCATTGGCATTGACCGGCACCCGCTTGTCAGCACCGAGCGTCTGATACGATGCTTTCAAGATCCAGCGAATATTTTTTTGTTGATTCTCCCGGTACCACGTCATTTGATCTTCCAGCACGCGGTATTTTTTCGGTAAATCCAGGGTATTATTCAAATTATCCATCAATAAAACCGCCAGCGCCTGAAGCAGCGGCCCCGCCGAACCTGCATAAGTCCCCAGTGCATACTCGTCCAGTGACCCTTTGCTGATACGCCATCCCGACAAGGTAAAAATTCTGATGTCCTGGGAGCCAAATGCCATTGTCGCCAACATCTGAACCGCTGGGCGCCTCGATATGAAACACTTCTTTCGTCCGGTTCGAGCGGATCGCGTAGGGATAGAATTTGAGATCGATGACAAATTTTTCCCATTTTGCATTCCTGTATCTGAACGCAGTCTGCTGCACCTCGCGCATACCAGGAGAGGGATCTTCGCCCAAACGAGCAATCCAGACATCCATCACCTCGCATGTCCCATCGCGGTCGAGGTCCACAAACCTGCGCTGGACGTTATAAGCGGCATACGATTCCTGCGGCGCGGGCGGCGCAGCTCAGGATGCTCCGCCACATTCAAGAACCGGTGCCCATACTGGCGTCCGCGCGAGGTTGCATCAATGGCCAATACCTCTGCAGAGTATGTGTCTCTCGTGGCATTGCGCCATTGCGCATCTCAAAACGGGCCTTCCCAGTCAATGCATACCGCAGGTTCTCGCCATACTTGCGCATCCCTATCCTGTATTGACGTTTCCGATAAATTTCACTCAGTACATGGCTCTTAAGTCCCCTGCGATCCGGTTTTACGGTAGTAGTCGACCAAGGCATCGGGATAATAAGGATGATCACGGAAAGCACTGTCGTCGATATCCCATAACATGACGACGGCGGCTGCTTCGTAGCTAAAATAACCGGTGTAAGCTTCTCGCAAATGAGTGTTATGCGCCTCTGAACGCTTGCAGATCTTCTCATACCAACCATCCAAAAAACGGACCAGCAATTGTGTTTGCGCTGTCGGTTCCGCATCCATTGCCTCCACCAGTAAATTATAATGAGGAGCAATCTTTATTTTCGGCCCAATATCCCGGTCAGGATCGATACGTTGCACCACGCGGTCGTATAATTGATCCTGCCCAGCCTCTCCTGTAGCAACGAGCAGTTGCGATATATCTTCCTTATTACGTCGCAAAGCGACAAAGAATGCCAACGCAAAAAATGCAGAAAAGTAAAATGGCGTTAAGTCGAGTACATGATTATGTTTTTTAAGGTAGGCAGTTTCCTGATAAAGAGGATCGCAATATGCAATAGCATCAAGCATCTCAGGAATAATTTTTTTCATTTCCTCAAAATCTAACCCACCTGCATAAGCCAACTCCAGAAAAGCGACGTAACCATGAGACGCGCGGGTCAAATAAACACGCTGCACTGAGCTTTCCCCATGAGCACGATCTTCTGACAAAGCGAAACGCGTGTATCCAAGAACATATTGAATCGAATAGCGAAAAAATTCTGCATCTTTATAATTGTGCTTGTCTCGCGGGTTCAGCACTCGAGGAAGCATCAAGTCACGTGCACGTTTAAGAAAATCCTTACTTTCATCCTTCTGTTTTCCCGTCACGGCGTAAATAATATTGTAAAAATATTTAGACATTCCCATTTCTATTTCCCCTACTTGAAGAAGTTTGTTACATCGGCGCCGATAGTTACTTCCCCTGGATTGCCAGCCACATCGTTAATTTCGAAATAGCGCGTTCCATTTTTATCGGTCAACGCTAGCACTTTCTTAACCCGTCCATCAACTATTGCCTTCTCAATATCAGACTGTCCTTTAGCTCCGACCGCATCAAGAATTCGCTTGCCATTACTTTTCCCAAGCCACTCCTGACTCATCTGCCGCTCGCCAGTGGTGGTTTTTCTCAGCAGACCCACCGTTGGAGTCCCAGTTATCACCACAGCGGTCGCCTTGGATTCGACAATATAATATGTTGGCTTTTCCCCGATTAATTTCTTAAAGAATCCCGGCGACTCCTCGAACGTACCGTCCACACCTTTGGTGCCGCGATAGGCTGCCAACTCTGCATCATAATCTGCCTGAGTGCGAATCTTTCTCGGATCGATCGTCTTGGATCCCATGACTTCGAGCCCCCTCTTGCCACTGATCAGGAAACTCCACGCATCGAGCTCACCGACAAAACCGCGTTCGAACCTGTCGCTGATCTTGGCCCAGGACTGCGCCCTGAAGCCAAGCTTGGCCAGGGTGGAGCTCGCATTGACGAACTTGTTGCGGCCGTAGTTGATGCCGCGCTTGATCTGCTCCAGTGCGGCAGCACCGAGGTCGCCTTCCGTCTTGGAGAAAATCTTGCGTAGCAGCAGGCCTTCGGCAAAGCCGCCAGCCCCCACGCTAAGCGCCTGCGCCAGCGTGCCGGCAGCTGCCTGCAGGTCACCTTCGCACTTGGCGTTATTGATTTTGACCGTGGTATCGATCAGGCCCATCATTACATCGATGGCCGCCTTGCCCATCGTGTAATAGGCCACGCCCATCATCACGCCATCGAAAATGGCCCCCACGCCAAATGCGTGCGAACCGGCCCAGAGAGCAAAGATCGCCGCTGTGGTGGCAACCTTTTGCGGTGATACCATGTCCTTGAGCACCGCCCCGAGTTCTGCCGGCAGCTTGGGAATCGCCGCACCGATCACGTACACCAGCTTGTCTGCAAAGCTCCAGCCGCTGACCGGCCCGGCCGGCTTGCTTTGCAACCCGAGCGGATCGATATTAGCCACCGGATTGCCGTTGGCGTAAGCATACAGGTTGAGACCACCAGCCTGGCCGGTAGGATCGGGACTCAGATACCTTCCGGTAGCTGCATCGAGGTAGCGCTGGGTGTTGTAGTGCAGGCCGGTTTCTTCGTCAAAGTACTGCTCCGAACCTCGCAATGGCAATGCCAGCGTGCTGCCAGCGCCAGCCTGCGCCTGGCCATATCCACCGATATCGGCGCTCCAGACGATACGGCGCGCCGCATCGACGACCGCGCGGGCGGCGCCGGTGTGATCTGCAACGATGGCAAAGGCATCGACGCGCGCAGCCTGGCCCACAGCACGGGCAACCTCCACCGGCAGTTGGTTGAGTGCGGCGCCCGCCATCGCGCGCGCGTCGCGCTCCCTGGCCTGCAACATGGCGATCGGCCGCACACCGTTATGATCTTCCAGCCAGACATATTGGCGCTTGATCGCAATGCCGCCGACGTCGGGCTCCGCCTCAGCCACCAGCTGGCTGCCGTCATACAGAAAATATGTGACCTTTTTCTGGTTCTTCGCGTACACGACCTTCTTGATGCGTTCACCGAAAGCGTTGTAGCTGTACTCGGCAACTAGCTGCCCGCTCTTGCCGACCTTGACCAGGCGAGCCTGGCTGTCCCACTCGAAAGTCGTGGCGCCGATGCGGGTAGTCCGGCCCGCGGCATCGTAGGCGTAGTCGCGGCGCTCGCCACCGCCATCGGCAGACAGTATCCGATTGCTGTCGGCATCGATTTGATAGCGCAAAGACCGTTCGCCGCTGCTCGCCAGCAGGTTTCCCGCGCCATCGTATTCATAGCCGAGGGTGGCTGGCAATAATTGGCTGTTGCCAGCCTTTTGGGTAGACCCGCTCAGCCTGCCCAGCGGGTCGTAGCTGTACAGCGTCTGGAGCACGCCCCCGATGCCGCTGCTGCCCCGCTGCACGATCTGGCCGGCAGCGTCCACGCGCTGGTTCTCTTCCCAAAAGCCGGGACTGCCAATACGGGTGACATGACCACGACGGTCGAGCCGGCGCACGAACTCGACACCATGGGCCAGCTGGTAATCCTGGCTGGCGTAGCCGTCGTCGGTGTCATTCATGGCACCAAGCAATGGCGTATCGGTAAACAAGCTCTTGCGGGTAATGCCTGTCAACAGGCCCGCCTTGGGATGCTGCGTGCTGTGATAGCGGTAGTCCAGCATCTGCCCGTCGGGCAGCGTCTTGCGAACCAGTTGGCCACGGCCGTCATAGGCATAGCGCGTGCTAAATCGCGCGCCATCGAGCAAGCGCGTATGCAGCGTCAAGCGGCCGCCGGCATCGTACTCGAACCGCTCTTCACCGCCTGGAAAAGCCACACGCACAGGTTTGCCTTGCGGCCCATAGTCGATCCTGGTCAGGCCTTCGGCGCTGCGCTGCTCGACCACGCGTGCCGCCAGGTCGTAGCGATACGTCACCGTTTGCGGCCGTTCGCTGCCATACGCGACGGTCCTGGCGTGGAGCGTATCGTCGTCGTTCCAGCGATAGACGGTGGCACCGGCGTCGGGACTGTCGACCCTCACCAGGCGGCCAAAATCGTCGTACGCATAACCGGTGCGCAAGGCGCGCGCATCGCTGATCTGCGTAACCCGATGCAGTGCGTCATATGCCAGCCGGGTGGCGATGCCGCCTGGCTCCATCACCAGCACCGGCCTGCCGTCCTGGTCGCGCTCGACCGTGGTGACGCCGCCGCCAGGATCGGCCAGTTGCTCATTGCCGCCGTGCGCAGCATACCGACCGGGGGGCGCCTCGGGATCGATGGTGTAACGGGACAGGTCGCTGCTTTGTGCCACGGTGCCGTCCGGGTTAAGCAGTTCGCGCGCCAGCAGATTGCCTTCGCCATCGCGTTGCAGCTTGATGCGGTTGCCCTGCGCATCCGTCACGTCGCCCAGACGGCCGTCGCCACCATAGGAAAACAGCATGCGCTGACCATTGGCCTGCACGATCCCGCTCACCTGGCCAATGCTGTTATAGGAAAAATAGCTGTGGACGCCGGCCTTGCCGAGCTGGGTAACCCTGCCCAGTTCGTCATACCCGTACTCGAGCAGCAAGCCCGTCGCATCGACCAGGCGCAGCGGCCTGCCGGTGTCATTCATGGTTTCGATACGGGTGATGCGATTGCCGGGCTGCACAGTCTTCATCACATAGTTGCCCCCCGGGTCATACTCATAGGTCGTGATGTCGGAGTCCGCTGGTAAACCTCGCGGTCCGTTGGGCAAGGGACCATCGACCGCCGCCAGCAAGCTGCGTCCGGCAATGGTGCGATAACTGAAACGGGTGGTACGTGCGAGTGGCCGCGCCGCGCCATCAATGCCGGGCGCCGGCGCCCACCCCTGTTCGCTGATGCTGGTTACCTGCAGCTTGTCGTTGTAGGCAATGCGGGTGAGCGTCTGCCTGCCTGTCACCACGCTCGGACGGATGACCGCCGTGGGTTGGGACACGCCCGCAACCGCATATTCGTAACGCACCTGCAATTGGGGCGGCTGCGCCTGTCCGTTGCGATAGGTAATGCGCTCGATGGCCAGGGTTCTGCCATAGCGATCGAGCTCGGTCCGGACGGTGTCGAGCGGCCTGCCGGCATCGTCGGTGCGGGTGATGTCGGTCAGCCGCCCCAGTCGGTCGTAACCATAACGCGCATTGCCGGGGCCGCACAAGGCGCAACCAGAGCCACGGGACTCCAGCAACCGCAAGTCCTCGCCCACGTTGGCGTAGCGGTACACCGTGGTCTGCCCCAGGCTGTTGGTGACGGTAGTTTGCCCCGGCTTGTCGTAGCTGATCGTGACCTTGCCGGCATCACCGGCATGGGTGGACAGCACGCCACGGCCCGCGCTGTCGTAGGCGTAAGTGGCATAGCGGTAAGCGCGCTGCGGCGCCACGCGCATGATGCCGATCCCGGTCAGCAGCGTGGGTTGGCGCGCATCTTCGTAATAGTATTCGCGCCCCTGTCCAGCCACCGGGTAGCGCACCCGCACCAGGCTGGCCAGCAGGCGGCGCGCACCGACGCCGTCGGCCGGCTGCAGATTGCCGTGTTCATAGCTGAAGCGCCCCAGTGGGGTATCGATGCCCTGTACACCGCGAAAGCGGTCGCCGCGCGCGAGTGCCTGGCGGTCGGGATACACCAGGCGCAAGCTGCGCCCCTGCGGGTCGGTCACCTTGACCAGCATCCCCCTGGCGTCGTACAGCAAACCGAGGACTTCACCGGTGGCGGCCTTGATCTGCAACAGCTTGCCATGTTGGTCAAAGCTCAGTTCGCGACCGTCAAGCCAGCGCCAGCGATACTCGTCACCGCCCTGGCGGTTGCGGTGGATGGACAGACTGCCGCTGGCCGGATCGGCGCCGGTTGCCAGCGCCGGATTGACCAGGTCGCGATGGAACATGAAGCTGGTGCCGTCGGCCTGGAACACCTGGATCGTGCTGCCTTTCGCGACGAGCATGGTTTCATACGACAGCTTCCAGCCACGCCCGAGCAGCCCCGGCGCGTCGCTGCCGCCGCTGAACCGGCTGTTGTAATGTCGCACGATTTCCAAGCCCAGCACGCCAGGCAGCGGCGCCATGTCCTGCTCGCGCTGGTACTTGTTGCCCGTCAGGATGTTGATCGGATTGCCGGCGCCGATGTTGACGCTGGCCGTGGCCGGCTGACTGGCCGGAGCAGGCGCTCCTGCGCTACACGTCGGGCCGCCGTCGTTCGGACAAGCCAAGGCCATCCCGGCCATGCCGGACAACAGCAGGACTGCAAGCGTGGCGCGCAGGCGGGCGATGCCGATGGAAAGGAATGTCATGGCGTCAGCTCTTCGGTTTGAGGTCGACCAGCACGCGCCGGTTCGGCGCGTAACATGCCTGTAGCGCAGCGCCGGTCATGCCTGCACACTCCTCCGGCCGCTTCACCGGATCGGCCGAACCGGCCCCCACCACGTTGATGTGGTCTACCTTGAGTCCATGCGAGATCAGGTAGTCGCGCACGGCCTCGGCGCGCCGGCGCGAGAGGTCGAGGTTGTAGTTCTCGGCGCCGATCGGATCGGTGTAGCCGGTGACGGTCAGCGTGTCGAATGCCTGGCCGTTGGTGCTCTGGATTAAACGCTCAAGCGCTGCAATGCCTTCCGGCCGCAACGCCGCCTGGTCGAAGCCGAACAGGGCGTCGGCGCTCATGTCGGCCGAAATCGGTACCGGGCAGCTGTTGCCAGGCGGCTGAGGCGGCGTGCTGCAACCGCCGAGCAGGGTGCATTGGTCGCCCGGCGGCGGCTCGGTCGTCACCGGCGGATCGCCCGGGTTGGTCGGGTTGCCGCCATTGCCGGCGCCCGGCGACGATACCGGGCTGTCCGGCTCGATCGCATCGGACTGCATCTGCAAGGTCACGTGCGTGACCACCGGCACCAGGCCGTCGTTGATCAGGCGCGTTTGCACCGGGTCGGCGCCGGTGTCCTGCCATTTCAGGTACACCTTGTAGATGCTCGAGATGATCGGCACCACCGGCTTGATGCCGTGGGTGATGCGCAGCTTGATCAGGTTGGCGTCCTGGATGGTCTGCCCGGAGGTCGCTCCCACGCCGGTGGGCTTGAAAGCCAGGCCGCGGTTGGAGATGACGCGCTTGCCCTGGGTGTCGAGCAGGGTCTGCAATGCCGGGTCGTTGAAGTCCTGGAATGCTTCCTTGGTCGGATTGAGCATTTCGATCGAGGCATTCTGGTTAGCCGATTCGGTGGCCTTGGCCAGCGAATCGGCCAGCTTGGCGGCGTCCTCGCCGCCGCCGAACATCGGCACCAGCCCCTGCGCATAGGCGTCCTTGATCGCTGCGATCTTCGCGTTGCCCACGCTGCCGGCGCGCGCGGCCAGCATCGCTGCGTGGTCGAGCTGGTTTTTTGCGAAGAACAGCTGGCTGTATTGCACCGTGCCCAGCCCCATGATGGTCACGATCGGCGCTACCACTGCCAGTTCCACCACCGCCGCGCCGCGCTGGCGCCCGCGCATGGCGGCGCGCACCGGGGCGGACGGCGCCGCGCTGGCCGGTTGCGCCGGTGCCGGCGACAAGGGCGCCAGCACCTCCCAGTGCGACCGCGGATCGTGCAGCCGGTCGCCGGGTGCGATGTTCCAGCGCGCTATGCTGCCCGCCGCCAGTTCCAGCGTGTGGCGCGCCCCGGCCCCGCCAAGGCTGGCGCGCCACGGCCGCAATTGCGGCACGCATTTGCGCACCACGCCTTCGCGGTCCAGGTACAGCACGTCGATGGTGAAGCGCATGAAGCACGTATGCACGCTGGAGCAGCCGGGCAACAGCAGCGCGGCAGCGGGAGCCAGACCGGCGCGCCCCATCAGTCCCATGAAACGGCTGGCGAAGCCGGCGGCGCGGTGCACCGCCAACCGGTGATCGCCACTGCAGGTGCGGAGCCAGGCATCACCAGGCGGTGCGTTTGCGGCATCAGGAACGGGATTGTTGGTCATGGTCGGTGGGCGTTGGTGGAATGGGGGTCAGGCCAGCAGCTGTTGTGCGGCAGACTGCGTCGCTGCAATATAGGGGCGGTACACGTCGATCAAACGGCGATAGCGCGGCAGGTGGAAGCGCAATTGCAGTTCCATCGCCGCCTGGCCACTGATCGCATCGGAAAAATAAGGCCGGGTCAGGACGTTATGGAACAGCACGTGCTGGTCCTTGAGTTTCTTGCCGAGGTGACGGTCGATCAGCATCAGCGCCGGCGGGTAACGGAACGTGCGGCCGCCATCGATTTTCTCGATCACGATCGCCCAGGCCAGCGCGCCGTCGCCGGCCTGCGTGAATACCAGCCGTTTCGCCGTGCTCAAGGTTTCGGCGTACGGAAAATCGGGCGCCAGCGCCGCCATCAGCATCAGGCTGACGGCGGGCGCAAACAGGCCATTGTTGTCGCAATCCATCGCCACGCGATGGTCGGGCTCATACACATTCCACCAGTAGCGGGTATCGAGCGCCAACGGCTCGCTGTCGTCGCGCACCGCTGGCTTGCCCTCCTTGGGCAGCGTGATAAGCGGTGGCGTGAGCGTGCAGCGGGCAGTCGATTCCACGTACCAGTTGGCCTGGTTGCGCCGGATTTCAAACTCGGCGTGCCGATGCGCCGTGTTCAGCAAGCGCATGACCGTGGCATCGGCCACCAGGTCCAGAGGCGCGGGCCGCTGTTGCAGGGACAAGATGCCCACCTGCAAATAATTCCGGTACTCCGGCAAGTCCAGGCGCTGGGACAGTTCGCGGACCATGCCGGCATCGTCGGCGAGCACCGGCTCGCCGTTTGCGCCGATTTTTTGCCGCAGCTGCTCGACCATCAGCGCCCGGCCCAGGCCATTGATCAACGGCGCCGGCAGGTGTTCGCGCATCCACAACTCGCGCGCATAAAATGCGCGCCAGCCGTCGGCGATATCTTGCTCGATCAGCGCCAGCCACTGGTCGAGCAATTCCTCGGCGTTGCTGGTCAAAATGTCCTGTAATACAGTCATTGCAATAGGCGGGTTTAAAACGAAGGCTCACACACCGGGGTGCATGAACTTCATTACGATTGGAAAGAACAGCACGATGAACGTGCACGGAAAAATAAACGCGATCAACGGGAACAGCATTTTCACCGGTGCTTCCATCGCCAGCTTTTCGGCCCGTGCAAAGCGCTCGGTGCGGCGCTGGTCGGCCTGGGCGCGCAGTACCGGCCCCAGGTTCATGCCCATGCGTTCGGCCTGGATCACGGCGGTGATGAAATGGGTGACGTTCGGTTCGCTCAGGCGGTCGGCCATGGCGCGCATGGCTTCGGACCGTGCCTTGCCGGCGCGGATGTCGCGCAGCACGCGCTGGATCTCGGTGCGCAGCACGCCGCGCGGGCCCTTGTCCACCGACTGGTTGAGCGCGCCCTGCAGGTTCAGCCCGGCTTCCACGCACAGCGTGATGATGTCGAGATAAAACGGCAGCGTCTTGAGCAGCTCGCTGCGGCGCGCCCGCATCAGGTCGCGTAGCCAGAACGACGGATAGAAAAATCCCAGCAGCGCGCCGCCGCCCATCACCTCGAGATACAGCATCAGCGAAAAACCCACTTCGCCGTCGCGTGCATGGTCAAAGCTGGACAGGCCCCACCAGCACAGCAGTGCCAGCAGCCCAGCGCCCAGCAGGCGTGCTGCCAGCAGCTGCGCTGGCGAGACGGTGTAGTCCAGCCCCGCCTGGCGCAGCTTGGCCAGCATGGCGGTGCGGCGGTTCACCGACATGATCGGTCCGACGAAATGGCTGATCCACTGGATTGGCCACCACACCAGCCGGAAACCGAGCGGCGGCGCATCCTTGTACGACCGGTCTTCGCGCGGCACTTCCGCCAGCGCCGCACTCACCAGCCACACCAGCAGCGCCACCGACAGGCCGCTGGCCAGCGCCACGGCAACAATCAGCGCGGTGCCATGTTCGAGCAATAATTTTTCCATGGTTCTCTCCCCGGCTCAGACGTCGATCGCGATGATCTTGCGGATCACGTACACGCCCATCGCTTCGAGCACGAACAGTACCGCCAGCGTGGCCCAGCCGATGCGGCTGTGCCACAGCAGGTCCATCGCCGCCGGCTCCAGCTTGGCCAGCACCAGCGCCAGCAGCACCGGCAGCAAGCCCACCACCCATGCCTGCAGCTTGCCCTGCGCGGTCAGCGCGCGGATCTTGCCTTCCATTTGCAGGCGGCTGCGGATGGTGCCGGCGGTGCGCTCGAGCGCTTCGGCCAGTCCGCCGCCGGTCTCGGCGGCAATGCGCATGGCCGACACCACCAGGATCGTGGTCTGGGTGGGCATGCGGTGCGCCAGGTTGTTCAGGCTTTGTTCGAGGGTGACGCCGATGCGCTGTTCGCGCAGCATCAGCGAAAACTCCTGGCCCAGCGGCGCCGGCGCTTCCTGCACCAGTTGCGCCAGCGCCGAACTGAAGCCGGCGCCGGCGCGCATGCCGCCGGCCAGCATCATCAGCGCATCGGGCAGTTGCAGTTCAAAATTGCGCATGCGGCGCACGCGCATGCGCGCATACAGCAGGCGCGGCGCGAATGTCAGCGCGGCCACTGCCACCAGCGCCAGCAGCACGCTGCCGGTCACCAGCCAGGTGAGCAAGGCGCCCGCCAACATGGCGCCCACGTTGAGCATGAACAGCTGGCGCGGATCGATGAACAGGAAGAATTCGCGCACGCGGAACTGGGCACGCTCGGTAAAGCTCGACTTGTAGCGCTTGAGCGTGCCACTGCCCACCTCGATCGCCAGCCACGCCAGCATGCCGGCCGCCAGCGCGATGACCACGCTGAGCACGGTCACCGTCATGGCGGGGGTCATGAAGCCCTCCGGTCGACATTGCTGCGGTTGCGCCAGTCGCGGCGCTCTTCCCGCTCCATGCCGGGCGGCAGCGTGGGCTTGAACATATCCATGTCCAGTTCGTTGCCGACGGCGCGCAATTCCTCGTAAAAGCCGGGCACCATGTCGCAGGCGGTAAAGTAGCCCTGCACTTTTTTCAGACCATGCTGGTCCGGGTTGCCATAGCCCTGGCTGACGTAGCGGAAGATTTCCTGCAACTGGATCTTGCCGCTCTCCATGCCGGTCAGCTCGGTGATGCTGGTGACCTTGCGCGAACCGCACGCAAAGCGGCTCTGCTGCACCACCACGTCCACGGCCGAGGCGATCTGTTCGCGGATGGCGTTCAGCGGCAAGTCCATGCCGGCCATCAGCACCATGGTTTCCAGCCGGGCCAGGCCGTCGCGCGGGGTGTTGGCGTGCAGCGTGGTCAGCGAACCCTCGTGACCGGTGTTCATGGCTTGCAGCATGTCGAGCGCTTCGGCGCCGCGGCACTCGCCCACCACGATGCGGTCGGGCCGCATGCGCAGGGTATTCTTGACCAGGTCGCGGATCAGCACCCCGCCCTTGCCTTCCACGTTGGGCGGCCGCGATTCCAGGCTGATCAGGTGTTCATGGTGCAGCTTCAGTTCGGCCGCATCTTCCACCGTAATGATGCGTTCGCCGGACGGAATGAAGTTCGACAGGATATTCAGCAGCGTGGTCTTGCCCGAGCCGGTACCGCCCGAAACGATGATGTTCTTGCGCGACTCGACGCAGATGCGCAGGAATTCCGCCATGTCCGGACTGACCGCGCCAAACGTTACCAGGTCTTGCGCGGTCAGGCGGCGGGTGGCGAATTTCCGGATGGTCAGTGCCGGTCCCTTGAGCGCCAGCGGCGCAATGATGGCGTTGACCCGCGAGCCGTCCTTGAGGCGGGCATCGACCATCGGCGACGATTCATCGATGCGGCGGCCCAGCGGCGCGACGATGCGCTCGATCACGCCCAGCACCGCGCGGTCGCCGGTAAACGTGAGCGCGTGGCGTTGCAGGCGGCCGTTGCGTTCGATATAGATTTCATCGTAGCGGTTGACCATGATCTCGCTCACCGTTTCGTCCGCCAGCAGCTCTTCCAGCGGCCCCAGTCCCACGGCTTCGTCCAGTACCTGGCGGCTCAGCACGTCGCGATCGAGTTCGCGCGGCAGGTCGTTTTCCATTTCAGCAAGAATTTCGCGGATCACCCGGCTGCTCTCGGTGCGCAACTGCGCATCGCTCATGCTCGAGACATCGTGGCGGCGCAAATCCATGGTGTCGAGCAGCTTGGCGTGGATCCGCTTGCGCCATTCGAATTCCAGTTCCTTGCGGCGTGGGTCGGCCCCCACCACCAGCGAAAACGGCTTGCTCGCACCTTCCGCGCGGGCCACCTCGGCAGCCTGCTCGGCCAGCTGGCGCGAGGTGTTCAGTTCCTCCGTGGCCTGGCGGTTGCGGGCGGGCGCGGCGCTCGACCGCGACTGCGGCGCGGCAGCCTGCACCGTGGGCGCTTCCAGCATGCTGTTGAGTACCCGCAGCTTGTAGGGACCGATGCCGATGACATCGCACGCGTCCAGCGGGCCATGCTGCGACGCCACCCGCTCGCCGTTCACCGACAGGCCGCCGTACGAGCCCAGATCCTGCACCAGCACCCCGCCCGGGGTGCGGTACAGCCGTGCATGCTCCTTGCCCACGCGCCAGCCGTCGAGCTTGACGTCCACATGGGCACCCTTGCCCAGCAGCGCCTCGTCCGGCGTTTCCAGCAGGCGGATCTCGCCGTCGCCACTGATGATTTCGATATCGAGCATGGGATTCTCCTAGTGTGAGGGGGTCGGGGTAACGGCGGCATCCTGGGCAACCGGGGCAACCGGCACGAACACCCGGGCGGGGTCGGTGCCCGGCTGCAGCGGATCGCTCAGGTACGGCGACGGTCCCATCTGCATTCCCAGCCGCTCGTTGGTGCGCTGCACGCGGTCCTGCAGGCCGGGGGCGCGGGCGTCAACAATGGTGGGCGTGACGAATACCACCAGCTCGGTCTCCTTGTTCTGGAAGCGCTTCGAGCGGAACAGGGCGCCCAGCACCGGGATATCGCCCAGCAGCGGTACCTTGTCGATGTCGGTGCCGGTGGTCCGCTGCAGCAAGCCCGACAACACGATGGTTTCGCCGGTGCGCACGTTGAACTCGGTCTTGGTGCGGCGCGTGAGCAGCGCCGGTCCGCCCACCGACGACACCGACGTATCGAGCGAACTGACTTCGGAATCGATCTCGGCGCGGATCACGCCGTTGCGGCCCACCTTCGGTTCGATATCGAGCTTGATACCGTATGGCTTGAAGACGATGGTCGTGCCGTTGAGGTTGGAGACCGAATACGGAAACTCGCCGCCGGCCAGGAAACTGGCCTTGGCGCCGCTGCGGGTGGACAATTGCGGCTCGGCCAGGATGGCGGCGGTACCGTTTTGCTCGAGCAGATTGAGCTGGGCATTGAGACCCATGTTAATCGCGCTCATGATCGTCAGCGACGAAGGCAGCACCACGCCCTTGGTCGTATCGATATTGGTGATCGGGCTGGCCTGGCCGGCTGGCGACGTGATGGTGATCTGGCGCCCGCCCACGCTGGCGCCGTTGTCGCCGCGCCCGGCCGGCGACCAGATCGCGCCGATGGCGCCGCCGCCGGTGGGGTTCCACTTGAGACCCAGCTCGCGCAGTTCGTTTTTCGGAAACTCCACCACCTTGACGTCCATCAGCACCGTCTGCTCCCAGCCGATGGGGCTGGTGAAATTGACGATCTGCGGATAGCGCTTGGCCAGTTCGGCCACTTTCTCGCGGTCGTTATCGGACAGCTCGTCGCCTTCGACGATCACCTTGTCGCCCACCACCGAGGCCGTCGCTTTCGGAATATGCCGCAGGAACGCTGCCACTTCGCGCGTGATGCGCGCAGTCTCGCCGGGCACGATGGTGACCTTGATGCGCTGGTAGCGGCCGTCCTCGTTCCACACGAACAGCGACGACACCCCCACGCCGTTGCCGAACATGATGATTTCTTTGCCGTCGAGCGCACTGGCGCTGAGGATCTGGCCATTGCCTACCGCAATGCGCGCCACACCAGGCGTGGGAAACACGCGCGACTCGCCCACGTACAATTCGATTTCGGGCACCGGCACGGCATCGGTACCGGCGCTGATCGGCGCGTACGGCTCCACCACCTTGGGTGTCGCGCGCGCTGGCCGCATGGTGCCGGCCGCGCTGATCGGATTGCGGGTATTGACGGCAGTTGCAGCGCCGGCCGCCGCTGCGGGCAGCGCTGGCGCACCGGCCACCGCAGCGACAGCACCAGGTGCCGATGCGGGTGCAGCAGGTGCCAGGGCCGCTCTGGCGGCGGGCGGCGGCGCCGGTACCGCGCTGCGCGTGGCAGGCACGGCAGGCATCGCGGCCTGGGCAGTGGCAGGCTGGACCTGCGCCTGGCCGGCGGCCAGTGCGCTGCCGGTCAACATCGATAGCGAGAGGGACAGCAACGACAGCGACAACGAGCGCCGTAACGGGCGACGGCAAATAAACAGGGTGCGCACTAGCATGGTTTGATTGACGGGTTGGAGGATGGTCGAAGGCATGTGCTAGCGCATGCCCAGGGCTGGATGGTTCGGCATAGGGTCGGGCCGGTCGGTCAGATCGGGCGCGCCATCGGCTGGCACCGCCGCTGGCGACGTGCCCGGGTCGAGCAGCGCGCGGCCGCCGGTGCGGCGCAGGTACAACGCTTCGGGCGGCACCTTGCTGTTGCCGTAGATGACAGGCACGCCGCGGCGCGCCTGGCCACCGCCGCCGCCATTGGGCCGAGCCTTCATGCCCAGCAGCGAGGCCAGGTCGTTGACCTCGGCGCCGATGGGCTGGTTGTCCTGCGGGTTGCGCAACAGGGCGGTGAGCTTGCCGATGTCGCGCGCGACGATCAGGTTTTGCGCCTGCGCCGGCGTGGTGTCGATGGTGACGGTGGAAAACTGGCGGCGCTCGCCGGCAGCGTCTTCGGCGCTGCGCTGGCCGGTGGCCAGCACGTGCACGCGCTGCAGCAGCGGGAAGGTCAGCTTTTTGCCGTTCTGGTCCACGGTGGCAATCAGGTCGATCATGTCGCCCGGTTCCAGCAGGCCCGAGATGGAATTGATTTCGTCCACCGGCACCGTCATCGCGCGCCGCCCAGCTTCCACCCGCGCCGAGAACGTGGGAGCTTTCTGGGTTTCCATCAATCCCCATAAAATCATTTCACCGGCCTTGACCGGGTAGGCCAGCGCCTGGCCGTCGATGCGGGGAAAGTCGTCCGGCGTGATCGCCACCGAGTGCGCGTAGTCGCGCGGCACGCTGCGCACCGCCACGTTTTGATTGTCGAGCTTGACGCCGCGCGCGATGTCCACCTTGGCCACCACCACCATCGTGGTCGTGCCCTTGGACCGCGCTTCGATGGCGGCCATCTGGGTGTTCAGATAGCGGCTGGCGGCAAACGCCGCCAGTCCGCCAATGGCGAGCGCAACGCCCAATACGATCCAGGTTTTACCGGGGCGAAAATGGCGCAGTCGTTTGAGTCGGTCGAGTTTCATGGTCAATTGGGCAGGGAAATGGCGTGACTGATGTTGCGGTAGGCTTGCTGAAACTCGTTGAGCACGATTTGCACCGTGGTGCGCGCACCGTCGGGACTGGCCGCGTCGCCGCTGATCGGGACGAACAAGGCAAAGGCGAGCGCGGCGCACACAACCAGGTACTCGATCGTGGATTGGCCGGCCTGGCGCGTGACCGCCGCCAGGGCGCCAGGTTGCTGCAGGAACGGTCCGGCTGGGCGCGGCTTCATTGGTAAGTCTCCATGGTGGTTACGGTGTTCAGGACGATGCTGGCGCGGTTGTCGGGCAGGCGGCCGATGACGGCGATGGCCTCGCGGCCCTTGCCTTTGAAGAACAGCGCGATGCCGCTGGTCGTGCCTGGCGGCAGCGTGGCCAGCACGTCCGCGCCAGCGTCGGCGGCGCGCGCCTCGCGCTCGAGTTCCATGCCTTCCTGGCGCAGCAGGTCGCGCACCCGCTCGCGGTTGACTTCCTCGCTGTAGCGGTTAATCAGCATCACGAAACGGGCATTGCGGCGCTCATCGATCGAGGTCATCGCGCTGACCAGTTCGGTGCCCGAAGGCAGGCTCGCCAGCAGGCGGTTATTGGCGGCGCGATAGCTGTCGCGCTGCGCCATGCCGGTGGTGGCATCGGCCACCGACGCCACCCCGCGCGTGCCGCCGCCCTCTGGGGCCTGCGACAGTTGCACGGTTACGTAATAGCCGTTCTGCTCGCGCCCCAGCACCAGCGCCGCGCCCACCTTGTTTTCCACCACCGGCCGCGCCATGTGCTGGCGGAACCAGGCCGCCGTCTGTTCGGGCGAGGCGCTGGTATCGAAGCCGCGCATGCGCAACGGTATGCCATCCATGTTGATCTGCTCGCCGATTTCGTAGCTGACCGCGTCCGGCGGTAGCGCTACCTCGGGCCACGGCACCTTGGCCGTCGGCACCGCGCTGGCAATGGTCCAGGCGGCCAGCAGCGACAAGGCGGCCAGCGCGATCAGTACCAGGCGTTGGGTCATGGCGGGCGCTTTCATCGGAGGCGGTCCGCAGGTACCTGGTCGCGCCAGAGTTCGAGCTTGGCCATATTGGGTGGCTTGATGTCGGGCAGTTCCACCACCATATTGGTGGCCTTGAGCACCGGATTCAGCGGTCGCATGAGCTTGCCAGGGAACAGCAGCGTGTTGTCGATGCGCGATTCCACCTGCATCGCGTCGCGCGCGGTCCAGGTATCGGTCACCACGCTGGTGTGGCGGCTCACGGTCAGGTTGAGGTTTTTGAATTCTTCGTAGGTCGATGCAAAGCTGGGGCCGATGTCCTGAAGGTTGGCCAGCTTGACGCTGACGTTGGCCGTGTACATCCCGGTCTTCAGCCCCAGTTGCTCGCCGACCTGGACCGGCGACGGCACGTTGAACGGCTTGCCGTCATCGGCCGCACTCTTGCCGTCTGCATGGTTGGCGCCGTGGCTGCTGCCGAAGCTGACGGTGACGTCGGTGAAATTCTTGATCAGCGCGTCGCCCTGGGCGTCGACCCAGAACAGGTTCTGGTTGGCCTTGAAGTCGCCGGCCTCGTCGTTGGTTTTGATCGGCGCATCGGAGTTGCTGTAGAAGCGGCGCCGCACTTCCTGCGCCAGTTGCTCGGGCGGCTTGTAGCTGCTCATGCCGTCGTTGTTGGCAATGGCCTCGAAGGCCACGTAGCGACTGGCCATTTCGGTGGCATGGGTAACGCTCTGGTACTTGGCAACCATGGGCATGAGCAGGAACAGCGGCACCAGTGCCAGCGCGATCACGACGAATTCGGTGAGGGCCTGACCGCCGCAGCGGTGCAGACGGGGCCGCAAGCTGCGGTGCGCGTACAGTGCCGGCCTCATGGTTGTCCCGATCGTTCCAGCGTGAAGCCTGGTGCCATGTACGGGGCGAACACGGCGTTACCCACCTGGGTATCGAGGCGCGCGTCGACCGCCTTCAGTTGCAGGCCATGCGGCGTGGTATTGGCGAGCAACAGGCCGCCCAGGCCTTCCTGGTTCACCGCGCGAAACGGCACGAATGAACCGCCGGTCGCATAGCACAGCGTGGCGATGGTTCCTTGCGGATCGATTTGCTGGCGCCAGTCAGTGCAGCGCACCCCGGCCACGGTGCGCTGACCGCCGCGCACAGCGCCGGTGCCGGCCACAGCGGTCAATTGCGCGGCAGCCGCCGCCATCGCCGGGTTGGCGGCCATTTTTCTGATGAGGTCGGCCATGCCATCCTGCACCTGCGGTTCTGGCCTGGCATCGGCATGGCCACTGGCGTCGCACTCGCCGCGCGCGGTTTTTCTCACCAGGTCGATCTTGCATACCCCTTTGCTGGACGACAGCGTCGCCGACGACGCGATTTCCGCGATCAGGCTGCAATCGTTGCCGTTCACGACATAGGACACACCGCTGGTGTAGCGGATGTTACGGTTGGGAGCGCTGTACTGGTCGTCACGGTGCGACGACATGTGGTCGGGCCAGACGGTAGGCGGGTGCAGCGCCCTCCCGCTGGCTGCCAGCGCGCGCGTGCACTGCTGGACGCGCTCCTTGAGTTCGGCCAGCGCGGCAGCATCGCCGTTCTCGAAATCCAGGTAGCCGTCGAGCCGCGCGCGGTGGACTTTGACCATGGGGCCGCCGGCATGGAGCTGGTGCGGCAGCGGCGCGCTGAAGAGGGTCTGCTCTTGCGGCGACGTGGCATGTGCGGGCATGCCGGTCAATGCCAGCAGGGAAATGGCCAGCGCCGCGCCACGGTAAGGGGTAAGCATGGAATTCATCATTGTTGAAGAGCCACGGCTGCGGCCCTGACGGTGGGTGAGTTGCCGATCAAGTGCGCCTGCCAATACGGATTGAACAGGCTGGCCTGTTCCTTGCCGCCATAGGCGCGCGGCGACGTGCGCTCGAAAAACACTTCGGAACTGGAGACGGCCGCCATCAAATCCTTGGCCTCCGCGCCCTGGTAGATATCCATCCGGCCGGTTTGCTTGACTTCCGAACTGCCGGCGGACGTGCGCAGCTCTGCCTTGTCGCGGGTGAGCCGAACGGCAAACTGCAGGCGCGGATCGCGTTTTTTGACGTCGCTATTGGTCGACACGTAACCGAGTGCGGCGGTGGACAAATCGTAAAAACTGGGCACGCCGCTGTAGTACCAGTTGCCGCCGCTGGGGCGGGCGCTCTTGCGGCCGTCACCGAGGTTGTACGAGGTCTTGGTACGGCACCGGAATCGCGGAAAGCGGAATTCCCATATCTCGGTCCTGAATGCGCCGTCGTCGCGGGCTGACCAGTTGTCATAATTACTGAGCGTGGTGCTGGCGGTATGGCTGGCCTTGCCACCGAGGACGATAATGCACCCGCCCGGGCTTTCGTCGGTCCACCCTCGAGTGGAAACAAACGGATCTTTGTTCGCCGCAGCGACCTCGACTTCCTTGAACCGTGCGCGCTCGTTGCCGGAATACCGTTTGATGAATGGGCCGCCGTCAAACACGCTGTAGTTGTCCAGCAGGGGCGCGGGGGTTACCTTGACCACACCGCGGCCCGCATAATTGGCATCTGCCACTTGCTGCATGACCTTGTGGCGCGCCGGTAAAAAAGCGGCGAACATGGTGGCCTGCGACGCTTGCAGCGCCACTTTTGCCACTTCGGTCGCCGCCATGGTGCCGGTACTCAGCGCGTCGAAGGCGCCCGAGGCCAGATTGATCGCGGTGGCCGCAGCGGGATACGCCATCAACGCGCACAGCGGCGCATATTTGCGCATCACCAGCGCGGCCGGCACCGAATAGATAGTGAGACAATTAAGCGGCGGTACGCGCTCGGTATGCTCCTTCGCATACTCCAGCCACGACGCCACACTGACCGTCTGCGCCACCATCACCTCGTTGGCGATCAGCGCGCGGTTGGTGTACGCATCGAAGTTGAGCGCCCGCGCATGCATCACGGCAGCGCTGTAGGCCACCGCATCCGCAGTGTTGACCAGCTTGGTTTTTTCGGCCGTCATCTGGCCCGTGTTAAACAGGAAAAACAGCGCCGCCAATCCGGCGATCAGCATGAACAAACCATAGATCATCGCCTGCCCGCGCTGGCGAACCAGGCGCGGGCGGGAGTCCAGTGGTCGATGAGGCTGAAGCACGATCGCGCGACGCTAAAATTTATTGCGCACCAGTGGTTTTCTGGTCACCAAAGGTCGACAGCGAATTTTTGTTGTTGTCCTTGGCGGCCGTCTCCGCCTTGCCCGCAGCAACGCCAGCCTGGGTGATTGCCGCAGCGCCGCTATTACCCGAAACCTCTTTCGAAATACCGGCCATCTGGTTACGGATGGTGGCGCCAAACAGCTGCGTGGTGGCGATCGCCGCAACAGCGATCAGTGCCACGATGATGATGTACTCGGTCATGCCCTGGCCTTTTTGTTTCAGGCGTTTGGCTTGGGCAGACAACGGGTTGCGTGCAAAGTTCATGGTATTCCCCTCATAGATGTCAATGGAGGGCGAAATATAAATGCTGCACCGCACGTGAAAATACGTTAATTGTCACGATGCTTAAATTACATAAAAATAATTATTTTTTGATACGTTTGAATCGTGCGCAGGTTTTTTTTCGGATAGACTCGCCGCCGGCCAGCGGAACAAGTTTTCGCTAAAAAACGTGGAAAAAAATGTGGCGCGGGAAATGATGTTCCCGGAGGAGAAATAGAAATTCAGTGCGGTAAGAGTTCGTGGCAGGGGTGAGATTTTGCTGCGAGTGCACATGCGATTTGAGGCTGATGGTGCGTATAACTGCGGGGCCTTAATGCGACCGTCCGCGAGCTGGGTTATCCGACGGAGAATTCCCTCAACGCTTGGTGCGCCGAGTTTGAGAGAGGGATGAGAACTCAAGGAGAAATACGTTCGCTCGCTTCCCAATACTCGGCTGAGCAGAAGCTGAATCGCCCCGGAAATTTAGGAGGCCGATTGTCATCGTTGCACCAGCACTTGCTTCCGTTGAAACCGCCGTTGCTGCTACATTCTCGAGGGACGACGGTCTGGTGCACCAGCGCGATTCAAAAGCTGTCCTGCTGGGACCTGACCTTGACGGCAACGGCGTACGCGACGACCTCGAAGATTTCGTGCAACAGCACTTTGGCAGTGATGAGCGTGCAGCCAGGGCAACGCGAAACTTCGTGATCAGTGCGCAGCACGCAATCATTACCACGATGCAGCAGCAGCAGCAGTCGGCTCGTGTGCATCCGATGTACCTGCATGCGATCGCTTGTATCAAAGGACTGGCCGAGATCGAACCATCGCTCAATGCATACGCTTTCATGGAACTTGCGGAGAGGATCGGGAATACCGGTTTCCGGCAGGACGCGATGCGTGAGCATTTGCTTCGTGTGGATGCCATGAGGCTGAACTCGCAGGCAACGCCACTGTTTGACGCTGCCTGCATGGAGCCACTCGGTGTGGCCGACCTGCGCCAGGTAGCGGATAAGTGAGGCAGTGGCGGCCGAATGGCCGCCCGGCCACCATCCCTACCTGGGCGCCGCGACCACGGCTGCCCGTGCAGCGCGGACCTGCTCGTCAACCGCCCCTTCGCACCATTTCCCCCATTCTGGCACGTTGTTGACGACAAAATTTACATCGCGTATGCGTTGCGCATGGGCCTTTATCGCGGCGACGCGTTCGGGCGTGTTGGCGATCATCTCTGCCAATTCCTCGATCGCACGGATGTTAATTCCTTTACCTTCTCGTATCGGACGGTGTTTTTTTGACGTAGGCCATACGTCAATCATACGGTCACCGCTCAAACGTGCGAAGGCCAGATGGCCGCTGCGACGAGAGGTGCACCGCTTTTTTTGAGAGGTGACAAACCATGCTCAGTTTGTTTGAATGACGCTAAGTACTTGATTTTATGGAGGCGAGGATCGGAGTCGAACCGACCTAGACGGCTTTGCAGGCCGTCTTTTGCCTTTAGAATCAACATGTTCCTTCCAAACCGCGATTTTTGCCTAAAAATTGCATCAGGAGCAACACAGAAACCAGAGGAAATTCTGCTGTCGAGCGTTGTTTTGCCTGATTTCGTATTGCTGGGCTTAACGGCCTGGTTGGCCGTCTGTTTGAGTGGTTGCCGGTGCTTCCGGGCAAAATTCTGGGGCATTCAAAGGGTGAAGCAGCTTGCGGATGAGCCTCAGCGAGGCTACTGGGCGGTCCACCCCGGCGCGGCGTTGAAATGATTGCGCTGAAGTTTATTCGGCGTCTTAACTGCTGAGTTCGAGAGGTGGCTCAGCAGGAAGGCTAGCCCTCGTGCACACAATCTTTCTCGTCGACAGCTTTTCACGCGCTCGCAGACACCAGGACAATCCGGATATGCCATTGACATATCCCTGCATCTCACTAAAATGGGATATGAGTTTTGTATATACTGGGGAGCCAATCATGGATCAAGGTGCCATTTTTCAAAGCAATCGCAGCCAGGCAATACGCTTGCCCAAGGCCGTCGCTTTTCCTGACAATGTGAAGCGGGTGGACGTCGTCGTGTTGGGCAAAACCCGCATCATTACACCGGCAGGTTCATCATGGGAAAGCTGGTTTGACGGGCCAGGCGCCACCGCCGACTTCATGCCAGAGCGCGAGCAGCCTGCGGAGCAGCAAAGGGAATCGTTTTAAATGTTGAAGTTCATGCTCGATACCAATATCTGCATTTTCACCATCAAGAACAAGCCTGCCCACGTTCGGGAGCACTTCATCAGGCAGCATGGTCTACTGTGCATCAGTACGGTGACCTTGGCTGAGCTATATTACGGCGTGGAGAAATCGGCCAACCCGGCGCGCAACCTGGCGGAAGTGGAAGGCTTCGCCGCCAGGCTGGAGGTATTGGACTTCGACGGTCATGCCGCAGCCCATACAGGGCAGATCAGGGCAGAATTAGCGCGTACTGGCATGCCAATCGGCCCCTATGACCAGATGATCGCCGGCCATGCGCGCTCACGCGGCCTGATCGTGGTCACCAACAATCGGCGGGAATTTGACCGGGTGCCGGGGCTGCGCGTGGAGGACTGGACCGTGTAGCGGCTACGAGAGAAAGCGTCAGCGAGTGAACTCGCCGATGCTCCGTAATCCGACGCTACGGCGCGAGGCACCGGTAATGCTGGCGTGGGATGGACGTGGCAGCCTGACGTCGGGCATCAGCATGGGCAGTTTCTCGCGCTGGCGACAGCAAAATCGGCGGGACTCCGTGTCAAAGCTATCGCGTAAGGCGTTTCCTTGCACTTGAAGTGACGACCTTGCCGCTATCGTGGAGAGTGACTTCCTTGCCTACTTCAAGATCTTCGGAACGAAATTTGTGCCGGTCCCATACCATATGCTTCCCATCACCTGCATCCTGGATGATTTCCGAAGCAGACATAGCAACAATACTGCCGGTGCACTGATAGATGCCCGGCACGGCGTGCCATTGTTGCGCGAGAGGCCCGACCTTTTTCTGCGGTAGCAATTCAAGGTACATTTCCAGCGACCTCAGCACTGCGTCCGCTACCAGGCCGGTGACGGGACCGTAATCTCCGGTGAGGCAAGCGTCGTCGAGCGCGTCGTAATAGGCCAGCCGGTCCTCCTTGCGAATGACCGTCGGCGGGTACCCCTCTTTCATGAGTTCAAAGTTCATCAGCAGGCGACCGGTGCGTCCGTTGCCATCCACAAACGGATGGATTTTGACGAACCTGGCATGCAGTTCCGCTGCGCGCTCGATCACGTGCACGCGTGCAGATCGCTCATGCCATTGGATCAGCTGCTGCATCTCCCGATCAATGTGCAGGAAATCCGGTGGCGTCATGCTCGCGCCGGAAATAACGACGTTCTCGCGCCGGTAGCGCCCCGCTTCCTCCTGATCGATGCCCTTCATGATCAGGCTGTGAATGTTCTTGATTTGCCACTCGCTCAAGCCCTCCTGCTTCGCGACGATGTCCTCGACATAAACGATGGCATCGCGGTGGTTTGTCGCTTCCAGGTGCTCGCGCAGCGACTTGCCGCCGACCGTGATCCCTTCCAGCACAACCTTGGTCTCGCGCAGGGTGAGCGTGTTGCCTTCGATCGCGTTGGAATGGTAGGTCCATTCCAGCATGAGCTTTTCGCGCAAGGAGGCGACCGTGTTCGGCGGCAGCGGTCGCTGTCGGTCCAGCTTGGCTTTCTCGGCATCGACTGCTTGCAGCCTAGTTTTAAGTTCGGAGGGCATGAGTTGTAACGTCGTGTGCAGTGGAGGCGTGGATGCTTCAAGCCGTCGATGAAGAATCCTATCATGGCTCATGCACCTCGGAAGGGGGACAACGGCAGTGAGGTGTCCCATAAAGGCGAACAGCTGAAAGATGTTGCCGTCCCTGGTGCCGTGCTCTACAGCGAACATGGCGTGTAAAGCAGGAATGGCGAGGCTGCTGCCGTGCAGGTAGGACTGGGATTCGACGGTGTCCGCCGAACCCTCCTATGAGAAATGGGTCCAAATTTTTTCTACACCCAACCCTCCCCCCCCCATTGCTCAGATTGGTGAAAAAACAGGCGTGCTTTGCAATAGGTGGTTGCGCTTGACAGGGGGCGCACGTGTAGGCATATGGCGATGGCTGCACGGTGCAGGCCGGCAGTGGAAAGATGACGTCGAGGTCGCCGTGCGTTTTGACGATGGCGCTGTCTGCCGACCTGGGCATGGTGGTTGTCGAGGTCTGCATGGACGAACCCAGCCGCAGCGCGCATGGTAACTTATGGTTTTTACGGACGCGGCTTTTGCTTCTGTTTTACCTTGGATTTCAGACCCGTCGCTTGCGTCTGCGGCGCCGCCGGCGATGGCGAGGACTGCCTTGCTGTCGTTGACTCTTGCAGTGGCTGGTCGAGTGACTGCTGCATCTCGGAGAACAAGCCGCCAACGGAGGTGGCCAGGTATTTGGTGTATCCATCGACGGCCAGCGTGCGCGCCACCGTCGAAGCGTCGATAAAGCGCGTCATCTGGCCCTTGAATTCGCGGCTGGCCACAATCTCGGGCAACCGCTCAATGGCTGCGCCAAGCAGAGCAGGATATTCCTTGAGGCTGTAATCTTGGAGCTTGGCGCTGACGAGTTGCGGCGCCAGCTTCACGCCACGACCTGCCATCCATGCCAGATCCCAGATGTCGCGATGGCGGATTTTTGCGGAGTCGAGTTTGCCAGGATTGCCCTTGGAATCAAACAGCGAGGTCGGAAATGCCAGCACCTTGTCCGCCATGATTTCGTACAACGACTCCGTGTTGACCAGCACCACCGGCATGCCGCTCACCACATCGTAATTTGCTCGCAACGGCACCAGCTCGCGGGTGTGCGCGGGAACGTTGGCGATCTCCAGTTTGATTTTCTGCCTGGGCATCATGGGCAGCTCGGGTGCGGTTTCGATCGAGATCCACCATTTGTCCACATGGACGTTCCTGGCGTTGTCTACGCCGGCCTTGCCCGGCTTGTGGTGTACCGACACGTTGAGCCCGAAACGCTGGCCAATGCGCTGCTCCACGCAGTGCTTGATCGGCTCCATGCTCGCGGCGGAAAAATTGGTGCCGCCGGCAAAATCGATATCTTCGCTAAAACGGTCGGAACCCCGACACAGGCGCAGCGACGTGCCGCCTTGGAATACCAGCCCTTTGAGCAAGCCGTCAGCGTCGAGCGCCTGGAATATCTCGTGGTGCAGCAGTTCCTTCTCGACCACAGGGCGCATCGCGGACAGCCCCGGGCTGGCCATGGCCAAGTCCACGAGCTCACTGAAGTTCTTCTTTTCGGGATTCATCGCTGCCCTCCTCGTCATGTCTCGTCGAGCGCACCCGGATCGATCATGTTCGCGTTGCGCCCGACGCGCAACAGGTCGCGCACTGCGGCCTGCCGGGTGGCGATGCGAAGTGGGCGGTCTTTGATCTGGATCGTGTTCTTGATGATGTCGGCGCTTCTGCGCTTGGTATGCGTGAATTCGATGGTGCCGTAGGGGGTTTCCACGATCGCACTTTTTCCGGTCGTCATGACTGTGAGGCGGCTGATGGGGATCTGAGAGATCGCGCCACATTCAGACAAAATCGATTCGAGGCTGACGTACGAGAGATGGCCCGGGCGCAGGGCCTTGGCCACCTCTTCGGCGATCCAGCGGTTTTTGCTGCGGGCGGCGGGGTTGAGGTAGAAACCCTTGGCGACGCGCTGGAGCAGTCCCTCGGCGACCATCCGCTGGAGGGATTTTTCCATTGCTTTGTCGGGCTCTTCGGGGAACAGCTTTTCGACATCACGGCGGGCAAAAACATAGATGCCGTGCCGATCAATTTCTGCCAGCTTTCGAATGAGCTCGATTTGCTTCATGGTGGAGGCCTCGGACGGTTTTAGGTATACGCCAGTCTAGGCTTTAGATGATGGAAATGTCAAAACAAGTGCACTCTTACCCTATTTTGATGTAGGGTAAACGCCGACCAAATGGCGCTATCTGGATGGGAGAAGAACCTTCTCCAAAATTTGCCGTTTCGTGGTGTAGAGTTCCTGTTATCTCCTATGCACAAGCACGACTTATGGAAATCCTGGAAGCTTATTGCGTGGAACTGGACGAGGTTGTCGATATCTACGACGCCCAGAACGCCTACTTCGACATGTCGGAAAGCAGTCGGCGACGTTTCACGTTCCGCTGCTCCGATGACGAATGTCGCCGCGTGAAAAACCCGCTCGTTTCCGGCGTCAACTACCACCGGCTCGCGGAGGAAACCATTAAGTACCGCCAGCCGCACTTCCGAGCACCCGCTGCGAATGAGCACCTCCCCACGTGTATATGGTACGAAACGAACAGCGGCGCTGTTTTCAGTGCGTCAGCCACCGATGAAAAATCGCGGGTGGAGCGGGCGAAGAAAACTGACGTTATCGATGTTTTTCAACCAGGTAAGTCAGATACCATAACGCGTGCAGGTGGGCAGCTGAAGCCTGCAGTCGCCCCGACTCCGTCCCGCGCTGCGCATGCCAGTGAAGCGACAGGCGGCGTGGCCAGCAAGGCCCGTGGCGACTACAACAAAACGCCAAAACTTGAACGCTTTATCGACTGCTGGCTGCAATTCGAGGGGGAGGAGCTGAAAGCTCACGAGGTTGCCATTGAAGGAAAAATCCTGAGCTATCGGAACGCCGTCACCAACCCGGCCTGGATCAAACAAGAGCATAACGGTCAGCGTATCCTGTACGGCGCAGCAAACATCAGCCTGTGGCCGGCTGAAAAGGCGACGCACCTCTATCTGAATTTTCGTGACGACTGCGAGCAGTTCGATGGAAACCTGGGCAGTAAATTGTTGACGATTCAGTTGCCTCTGGCGCGAATTCGTCAGCATCGAGGCGGGACCGTCATGCTCAATAAGTTGCAGCAGGCGCAGCTCCCGGGCCATTACCTGAAAATTTATTGCTGGGGCGAGATCAAGCCGCGAGAGCGCCGGCCAGGATATGTCGTGGAGATCGAGTCGCTCAACAACTTGGTTCTGAAACCCGTTGAAAAGAAGTCATTTGGTCGAAGAAAGCCGTGAGCGGATAAACTCCCCGATGGGTAACCGCACTTCAATGCTCCGGTTACGGTCAATGCTGGTAGCCTGCAGTCGAGCCGTTCCGCACAGCACAAAGTGATCGGATTAGTTTGCAGATACTTGGTCTGTCGCTCTAGGGCTTTGAACCACTTTGGTGAAGGATACAAACGCGGGCGTCGCTCCCCGTACTCCCTATCGCGAAAGGCGATTCCTTGCTTCTGGATTGACGACCTCGCCGCTATCATGGAGAGTAAGCAGCCTGCACTCGCCGAGCTCATCAGAGGGAAGCACGCTGCCGGGACACTATGCGCGCGGATCGTGCGAAGCAAGGCCTCGGCGTAGCGATCGCTGATCTCGATGTAGCGCTCGAAGAGGCGCACCAGCACACGGCTGCCGATCCGCTCCGCTCCGGGCGCGCAGCATGGCGGCTACGGTCAGCGTGCACGCGGGTGTTGCGGCGACGGTGCGTTCGCACTAGGTGAAGTAGCTGAAGCCCTGCGGCGGCAGCGCGCCAAGACTGGCACGCTCCTCTTGGAACATGGCCTCGACTTTGCGTTTGGCACTGCCATTGATGCGCGAAGCCGCTCACCTAGTTTCCCAATGTTCAAGACGACCTCCGGGTGCCGTACGGAGCATGCGCTCACGCGAATCTGCCTGGATCAGCTAATCTCCACCGTCTGATTCAACATGGCGTCGGCGTCGACACCAATAGATAATGAGGCAATTCCCTCGATCATGTGGCCGCAGTCGATGCATCGCTTTTGGGAGCTTTGCTCGCTCGCGCGCGAGTTTTTGTCTTGGGCGGCAAGAGGTAGAGCGAAAGCGCCGCTGAAAGCGTCAAGCTCATGGCTTCCAAGAACGCGACCGAAGGTTTCCCAGGAATGTCCAGATACAATGCGCCACTCGCCTCACCGCTTGCTCCCACGCGCCAGCAAACTCCAGGCGTGCTGGCGGCTTCCATTATTTCCTTCGCCTTGCGAAGACGGTCTTTCGCATTCAGCAAGACCCGAAGGGTAGTCATTCCACTGACGGACCGCGCGACCAGAACATCGATGACTCGTCCATCCGGCCCGTCAATAGCCCCTACCAAGTCCCATTCATTCGAGTCCAGTGTGATTTCCCAAGGTGCCAGCACAATGCCATCAGTAGTCGAGGATCCTTCGTCCGGCAGTTCGACCACGTTGTCAGGCAGACGGCGAGGAACCCATCGCAGAACTGGTCGGTCACGCCAGTACAGGACGAGCTGGAGCGGAGTTGCCGATTCGTCCGGCTCAATCTCGAACGCATCGAGGGCCAGCCGCCAGACTGCCGCATCCGGATGATGAAGCGCCACCAGCAACGGTGACATCAGACTGAGATGTGGCAATTTTTCTCTCCACGGCATATCGGCAACCCCGGTTTTCAGACCAATCAGAAAAGCGGTGGCAACGACGACCTGCATGCCTGCGGGACGTGCGGCGTGAAGAAATGCCAAGAGGCTTTTCACGTCGTCGACGACCACGGCTAGGATGGCAGCGCGTAATGCAATCGAACGGTTGTCCGACAGGATTTCTCCATCAAGCACCATCCGGTTAGCCATCACCGCGTCGGCAAGCTCGATCCAGCGCGGAACCGCCCGTGAGACCTCGGGGTCCGAAAGCTCGGCAAGGTACTGACCAAGCGTCTGAACAAGGCGGCTCGGCGAATCCCCATCCTGCTCGACGAATGCACGAACGATGGCTGCGCTCGCCCCGCCGCTGCCGTATTCTGAAGCCGCTACATGGGCAGCCGCATTTATCCAAGGGACACTACTTCGCCGCGTAAGCAGTTCCGCAACCGAATCCCCTGCTTCTGGCGCGATCCTCGCTAGTTCAAGCAGGCAGCAAACAGCGCCAGCGACCCGATCCGCCGTTATCGCCTTGTGGATTTCCGCCTTCGATGCTTCCGTTGCATGGCTGGAAAATCGGGCGACGCCATCGAGTCCGAACAGCGATGGTCCAACCAGACACGGAATGAAGTGCGTGTCGAATTCGTCCACAGGGCGAAAGCGAAAATTGTGGGCTTCGTCTTCGCTACGGAAATGAAGGGCGACTACATCGCCAATGCCGAAGATGCCAGCGCCGTTCGGTGTGGCCTCACCTCGAACTTCGGCAAGAACTGGAAATCGCTTCGGTCTGCCATCTGCAAGAATGTGGATCTCATCGTTGCGGAGTCCGTCGGCGATCAGCAGTGTCTGCTGCGACTCGTCAACAGGTACCCCCGCCGATAGCGGAAAGTCCGGCGCAAGTACGAGTGCGCTCAGCTGACGCAGCAGGCGCTCTCGATTGCTTGGCACAAACATAGACCTCCCAAGAGCATCATCGGTCAGAGAGGCAATATGGACCGGTGAATCCATCTGTCCTTCGTCCAAGTCAAGGGCGACGCCAAGGCTCAGTTGTTCCTGCACGGGTTCGGCGGAATTTAGTGTATGCAAGGCGTCCTGAGGACTCGGTGTTCCTGTTTTTGTCATCATCTTCTCCACCATCCGTTGCGTCGTCCCGAGTACTGGAACCCCAATTTCTCCAACTGCGCCTTTGCATCCTCAGGGGCATACAACCAGAAACAGCCTTTGGGACGCGTGTCCTCAAATTTCCACCCGTACCTTGTCGCGAGAAGCATTACGGAGGTTCTCCAACTTTCGGACACCGCGCCGGCGCCTCGTGCCGGATGCGCTGACACAACACTGTCTGCCACTGCGGCAGCGTCCGCCATCTGCATGCGAGCAACATTCGGCGCCGGCAAAAAATGTCGCCGCTTCAGATACCGCTCGTCCGGTAGCTCTTTGAGAAAGGCGTCCGTTTCACGAACCGCTAACGACTCAAGCAGCTCCACCCATTGCCTCGCGCGCGATACGGCAACGAACATCTGCATCCTGAATCGGTCTGCGCCCATACTGCCTATCGTCGCGTCGTGCAGATCGACGATGAACACCGCATCGAATTCCAGCCCTTTGCAACTTTGCATGTTGAGCACGGTGATGACGTCCTTCTCGTCGAACACCAGCTCATCGACCTTATTTCTGGCGCGACTGTCCCAAGAGTATGACTGAACCCTGAGGGCACGGCCGGGCAATTTTGCGGCCTCGACCTCGAGGCTTGCCTGAAGCAGCTCTCGCTTGTTTTCCTTAAAGACCAAGATCCCGGTCTCCTTGCCGGGATGATTGGTGACCCATGTCATGATGGTCTTCACGCAAGCAGACATGCTTCCACATTCGAGGAATGCAGGAATTTCGCCCCCGCGTGCCGGCAGGCGCGGCATCACCCCTACGTCCGCAAAAAATTGCCGTGCAAGTTCGGCAATCTCGCGAGTATTACGGAAGTTGTCCAGCAGTTGATACCGCTGTGAATCGGCGATTTTGAGGGAGGACTGAATCTCGCTCAATGTCGAATTAAACTCCTTCAGTTGTTGGTTCTCGTCGGCTAGTACCATGCATCTCAAGGGATGCGGCGCTGAACGACTCGAACCGATTGCGGAGAGCATGTAAAGAAACTGGTAGAAGCCCGGTGGAAAATCCTGACCTTCGTCGATCAGCAACGTCCCGGGCGAGACAGCGGCGTCGTTCATGGTGAATGCGTGCTGCACCAGATGCAAACAGATCGCATCCCAATCGTACTCATCCGGAGCATCGGCTCGCAGAGGTGGTTCCTGGCTCGCCGGCCATGCAGAAAGCCGATCACGCGTCTCTGTCCACGTTCCAAGAGGAGCGACCCATGTACCGTACCTTGCTTGCCAGGGGTTCCATACGTTCGGGCGCCAGAGCGCACCAGCTTCACGCGCCGCCACTCTGTCGTGGTACAACACGTTCAGCAGAATGTCCGTGCCCGTGCTGCGTGGCGGCAACCCGGATGTGTGCCACCACTTCTGAAACCACGTTCTCACCGTAACCACCGCAAGCGGTGTCTCGTGGCCGTCTCCTCCGGTGGATGCGAACTTCGCGAGAACTCGACTGAACATGCATAGTACCACCGGCACGCCGCGTTCCTGCAGTTCCACGGCACGAAAGCAGGCGATGAGGGTCTTGCCGGTCCCTGGCGGACCGGCGACGAGGACATGCGTGTCGTTCGGCGCATATAAATAAACATCGCGCTGCGCATCGGTCAGATCGCGCATCCTAGGAAGCTTCATGGGGTGCTCTCCAAGAACGGCACGAGTCCAAAGGATTCGTCAAGCAGCAGGCGCCGATCAAGCATCGTGTTGGCGTGACCGCAGCTGGTTTCAGCGACAAGCTGGCATGCATGACAGGCGCCGCGATTGAATCCCCCGAGTCCTTGACCGGCGGTCTCGGAGCACACTGGATCGGCAGAGCACCAGCGCCCCTGTTCGACTGCTTCATACAGAGTTTGCGCAAGACGGTCCGCCCTACCTTGCCTCACAAGTCCTCCAAGCGAACCTTCGGAATCACCATCCGCAGTGTAGATCATGATTCCAGCGTGACGCTCCTCAGCATCGAAGTAGATGCGTTCCTTCAAGGATGATGAGGAATATCCGCATTCAAAGGTAATTCGCCGCAGCAGCAAATGTGACAGGGCATGCAGCGCAACGAAGGCCGGATTAACCTTGGGCAAAAACCAGAACTCTTCACTGACGCGTTTGTTTTCGAGACGCTCCGAGGTTTCGATTTCGCCGTTTGGAAGAGTTCCAATCCAAGCATCCAGACGGTCGAAATCGAAGGAAAGCAGAATGCCTTCGCCATAAACTTCGTTTGCAGGTATCCAGTTAACCGTGCCGTCCACGTCGGGTTGCACCGTTTTCCCTGCCGTGCCAGGCTTTACCCTCTGAAAACCTAAGAAGGCACGCACTTCGCGAAGCCTTTCAATCAACAGCACCCCGTTGACGAGCTTGGTCGCCCAAGGCGGTACATCTTTGCTCAACGGCTCCGCGATCGCTCGAAAATTCGGACCCACGATGCTTCCCGCCACCAGAGCGTAGGCCATGGTTTTCCATTCCTCACGGAGGAGAACTTCCTGCTCCAGCTGCTCGGGCACGTCTTCCGAATCAGCATCGGGCCCGTTCAACGTTTGTTCGGCGCTGACCGCCAGCACCGCATCAACTGAACATCCAACGTCTTTGGCAATCATTTGCGCCAACGCTTCGATGAAGGCGGCATTCGCGCCTTGCGTGTTCGCCTTGATCTGCAGAAGCGTCGAGTATGTAGGATGGGTGGTCACTTGCTCCGCGTAATCCTCCACAGAATTCCCGAGGATTTCCGTCGGAATGTCCAGCGCCGATACACCCACAGGGTAGTGCAGGTTGGCGGCTCCACGCTGGAGAACATCCGCGTCATGCTCGCACCTTTCGGCATTGCCGAATACCCAAGGGTGGCGACCACTACACTTGCCTAGAATATGCCGTGCCCGGTCCTTTGAAACCAGATCTTCGAGCGAACGCCCATTACCGCAAACATCGCACGATACCCGCAGCGATGCCAGCCCGCCCGTGCCCACTGTTTCATCGACGCTGAACCGCAGATTAGAATTGCTTCTGCAATTTCTCTCCTCGTTGCTGCCGCTATGGGCCCAGCGCGGCCAGTTAATGTCGTCAAGGTGCCCGTCCTCGCAGGCTGCGACAAAGCGCATTGGCACCAGCTTGCCGTTGCAACCACCATGCCGGCAGGCGGGCTCCTTGTCTTCGAGTTCGAAGTCGGTGCTCCAGCTCTCCATGCGACGGCACTTTTCGCAGAACATGGCGCGAGGAAAACGCTTCACATTGAGAAAGGGCCCTTCCAGCGAAGGCCCCTTGAGCACCTTTCTCAGTCGGCTCGACAGTCGAGGAAGCTGGAGGATACGCAAACCTTTTTGCGACCAAAGATTGATCCCCGGAACGATGAACGACTCGGAGCCGACGTCGATGACGGCGCCCACACCTGCCGTGCCTGTGATGGTCCCGGCGCGAATTTCCCTTTTCATTTCTTCTCCTGTGCGACTTTTGCCTGTGACCCGACTTGCGTCGTCGGCACCAGCAGTTTCATGGGCACGTCGACGTTGCGCAGAGATTGCAGGGTTTCATGGATTCCAGAACTCGGTGAACGGAATGGCCGGATCAGTCCTGCATACTGCTTTCCTTCCGCGACGAACCGCAGAGGCCTCACCTCGTCGGCAGCGGCCGCGATCCAAGAATCGATGAATTCGTCAAGTCGGTCCCGCGTTTCGTCGAGGTCGCCATCCTGCGCCGCTTCCACTCGAATCATGAACTCAAGTGCGAACTTTCTTATCATTGCTTCATGTACGAGTACAGCCGTGGCATCGCGGTTGGCAGAGACATTCGAGACCATTCTGACAAGCGCCAAGAATGCGCCGTGCAGGCCACGCTGCTGAGCCGGCAACGCGAACGGCGTCACGCTCGTCGGTTCCACGTTCCGGTAGAACGCCTTGTGGAAATGGCGGAAAAACTCGTAATGTGATCTGTCCCGAGGCTTGGTGGGAGAGAACAGCGTGAACACGATGCCAGGCGGACGGGAAGTGCTCCGCCCTACCCGACTGGATGCCTGGATGTATTCGGATACCGTCTTGGGCTGACCATTCACAAGCATTAGTCCAAGACGCTGCACATCGACACCGACGGAAAGCATGTTGGTACAGGCGACGTAATCGAGCGCCTCTGCATTGGGCAGTTCGACGCTCAGACGATGAAGCGTTTCGGGAATCTCGCTGTCCCGCAGATTGGCCGACAGTTCGCTCACGCGCGATGACGCTACCTTGCGCGCCTCACCCAAAGCCTGCAGCCGCCCAGGTATGTCGTCACGCGCAAGCGAAAGTGTCTTGCCCAGCTCGCGCTTGCTGTTGTGATAGGCCACCACCGTCCACCATGTATCGATCCTGTCGCCGCACGCGTGTCGCATGTCTTCGCCTGCCGCCAGAAGCGTCGACGAGGCGATCACGTTCGAGAAGGTCGCCGTATGGCCCTGTCCCATCGCGCCCACGTAGAGACGTCCTGGCTGGGCACCGTCCTCCTGCACCTTTGAGAAGAACGAATCGGCGGCCGATACGCCCGCCGGAGGAAACAACGCCCCCTCACGGCCGTAGAGCTTGCGTATCTGGTCTTCGGAGCGCCGAATGGTGGCAGTCGCACAGATGTATTTTGCTGGCGCGCCGCGCGATGCGATGATCCGGTCGATGGCAGCCTCATAGATGCCTGCCAGTGTGCCCAGTGGGCCGGATATCAAGTGAAGCTCGTCTTGGATAATCAGCGAAGGAGGCTTTGCACCGTTGTCAGTACCGAAGAAAGCACGCGCTTCGGGGCGCCATGCGAGCATGGCGAACTTGTCGATGGTACCGAGAAGTAGCGTTGGCGCTTCTACGTACAGGTTCTCGTCAACGAAGCTGATCGGCAACCCGTCATGAAATGGGCAGGCGGGATCGGAACAGAACAGCTCGATGCTCTTGGCCTTCATGCGAATGCCGACATCTGCGCGCCCCTCTTTTTTCCGCTCCGGAATGACAAGCTTGGCACATACCGGACACTGCTTCAAAGGCACCTTCACCCCATCCACGCGTCCGGTCGTCGCCCAGATCTTCTTGAGGTCACTCTGGGCATCCGCGCCCCTGTTCGGGGCTGAAGCGTCGCCCACCCACAAGCCCAAGCTGAACGGCATCTCGTGCGTGATATCGCCGCGGCGGCGCATGGTTTCGAGGGCGCAGATCAGACTGCCCGCGCGCTCGAACTGCTGGATGGTCAGCAAGCGCAGTGTGTAGCGCTTGATGACCGCCGTTCCCCCGCCCGCCTCACCTTCGAGCTGACGGCGGCGAATCATCTCAAATGCGGCGACGCCCAGGTACGCCTCGGTCTTGCCGCCCCCGGTCGGGAACCAGATCAGGTCCACGACGTCCCTGCTCGGATCGGTGGGGTCCCACAGGCCGCGAAGCGAAATCAGGAAGAACGCGATCTGGAACGGGCGCCACGCAATCTCGTCGACCGGCAGTAATTTGATGTCGACGTCCACGAAACCTGAGCCTTGCGCCCGTCTGATGTTGTTGCGCGACCTGGCAAGACTTAGCAGCATGGCGTGATTTGAGAGTCTGAATATCCGCCGCACGTCAGCATTCGACTCGAGAAGATCGACACCGTCGGACATTCTAGAAACCGCAAGGCCGATGCGCTCAAGAATCCGCTTTCTCGGCTCCTCGAAGCGTGAATCGATGTCCATCGATCCCAGCAGCTCCATCCATGCGGAATACTTTGCAACGATGCCGCGAAACGATGGAACGGGATCATATGAGAAATCCTGCAGCCGCTTCATGCACAGTGCTTCCGCCTCGCCGCCGGACAGCGAATCTATCGTGGTGGTGACCGGCGGGACCTCGACCGATGGAAGAAAGTCGACCGCGACATGCGAGACCATTGACGCCACGGGTTCCGGCCAGAATACACCGCATCCGTGCCCGACCGCGAACGCCGGCATGTCCCGATACTGCAGCGCAAGCTCCTCCGCCTCGGGATCCGGGCTAATTGCCGGCGGGTCAGGATAGGCTGGAATTCCGAGAGATGGGGCGCACATCATTTCGACTTGGAACAGGATGTCGTCGGTTTCAACCTGCGTATCCTCAGGCGTAACGCGCCGGTTCACCAGCACTACCGTCGCAACACGATGTCCAGCGGCCATTCGGATGTAAACCCGCAATTCGGCGCGTCCTCCGAGCACTGGCCGCGGTGTGCGAATGTCGGCTGCATCCGTGCCAATGGCAATTGTGACCACTTCAGCTGCGCCATCGACGCTCAGCGCATTCCTCCGCCACACCTCACCCGACTTACGGCGTTGGCGCGTGGCATTGGCAATGTCACTGGCGACGGCGACCGTTTCGGCTTGGCCTTTGGCGTAACCGGCAGCGTTGACGCTAACCGTCAGGGACTGCTCTTCATCCGCAATGGCAAACGTCATGCCAACGGAAGCTGGCAGCCGCTGAAATAGAATGTCGCTCGGCGACTCCATGCCATCGCCGTCCTCCGCTTCTGCGCCCTCCGCATCCTGCTGCTCGTCCGCCAGCCCCGCCACTGCCGAAGCACCTTGCGGAAACACCATGCCCGTCAGGTAGCGCTTGTTGGGCTTTTCCTGAAATTCCTCTGCCGGATGGGCCGGACCTATCAGCCTCTTGTGAACCTGAGCAATGAAGGCGTCTCGCAACTCGACCTTCGTCATCTCTATAGTCATTTCATTCCCTGCGAATTAAGTTGAAGAAGCGCCGTCATGGCCAACGTGACAACGGGCGAAGTGAACACGTGGAGGGCGACGGATGCTCGAGTCATGCCGATGTAGAGAGTGCAATCAAAATCCGTGGTGCCGACAATCGCATCGAGGTCCGTCAGGATCACGACCTTGGCTTCCAGACCGCGGAAAGACTGGATGTCCGCTATGACGCCGTGTACCGGCGATGCGAATCGCCCGTCGAAATGCAGCGGCCTCAAGACATGAGCAAGCTTTCCGACAATGCGCGCACCAACTGCGCCGTTCGCACCGCCTGCCCCCAGCACGGCAATGTCACGAGGCTGGATGCCGTCGCGCACCAAGGCTGGGACTAGGTCGACGATCGAATCGGCCTCCTCATTCACGTTGCGCGCCTCGTGAAAGCCAAGCCGAACGCCGTAACCGTCAATGACCGACAGTCCAATATCCGCCGCCAAGAATGCCTGCACGCTGCGCACAATCTCTTGAGTCGAGCGTACGTTGCGCGTCAGATCGACCGACGCGGAATGCGTCCTTAGGGCCGCCAGAGCCGCCGTATCGGGAGGCGCAACAAGGTACTGCAGGTTCGGATCCATGAACCAGCGCCAGCGTCCGTTTTCAAGCCCCCCAGGCAATTGCCTGAACACGGTATCAAGCATTCGTGGATTGGCGAAGTCCTGCCCTTCGTCCACAATGAGTATGTCGCAGTCAGCCGGAATTTCCTCAGAGCACACCGCGATTCCGCTGCCGGAGAGTCTGCTTTCAAGATTGCGGACCAGCGACGCGCCGCTCGCAAGAATTGCCGGCCTGCGGCCGGCCGCGAGTTCGGCGCGTGCGCACAGCACGGCCAGCTCGGTCTTGCCGGTCCCAGCGCCGCCGGTGATGGTCAGGCGCGGATTTACTGACAGGCTGTCAAGAATCGAGTACTGCTGACTTGTAAGCTTGAAGACCCCCTTGTCCACACCGGCGGAGGACAATCCCAGCGACGAAGCGGCGGACAGCTCCGGGAGTAAGATCTCGCGTATGTCGTCGATGTCATTGTCGGTCAGAGCAAAGTCGTCCGCCGTATGCTGATCGAATGGAATGTGCGCAAGCCATGCCGCGAAGTTTTCACGATTGAGACACATGCGCTGGTCAGCGAGTCGCTCGGAAGGCAATTCATCGATGCGCCTGCTGAAGGTGCACAGAGGAAACGCCACGCCCCATCGGCAGCGCATCTTGCGCCCGAGTCGCTTGCCGAGCAGTTGTTCGAGAGCGATAGCGGCGGAGAGCGCCTGGCGATGCGGTCCCTCGGCCGATTCTATGGACTGTCCGCGCGCGTTTTCATAGCGCCACACTCGCCCCGAAATCTGGACATTGCCGCCCTTGACTTCCAATAGCAACAAACCGGTGCGTGCGACGATTACGAAGTCAGCTTCGCCCCACCGCTTGTAAAGATGCTCGGGAAGATTAACTGAATGAATTGCGAAAGCGTGCTCGTCATCAATGCGCGACAGCAGGTCGTACACCGCAGCTTCGCCAAGCAAGCGCGGGCGGAACTTAAAACGTGGATAAATCTCCATTTCCCGCCTTGATCCAAGCTGCTCCAATTTGAACCGACACACAAGTGTCCGAACGGTTTCCTCCATTGCCGCGCGTCAAAACCGCATACCCCGATTCCGCACCGTTGGCGGGACCGGCGTGTAGTTTGCAACATCAATTCTATTGCTTCATCCGCAAAATTGAAAGAAAGAACTTAATAAGTAAGCAAACTTGCAACGGTAGTCCCCCCGTTAATGATGCGCACTAGAAGTAGAGGCTATGCGGCGAGGGCCAATTTCTCGATTGGGTAATGCCGCCGAGTGCCATGTGTGGCCGGTCGTGATTGCATGTCCATAACCAGCGCGTGGCAAAGTCCTGGATCTCGTCCAAGGAATCGAACAGGTGATGCGCCAGCCAGTCATAGCGTACGGTGCGGTTATAGCGCTCGACATAGGCGTTCTGTTGCGGTTGGCCCGGCTGGATGAACGCGATCTCGATGCCATGCTTGGCGGCCCAAGTCTTGGTCGTCTCGCTGATGTATTCCGGACCGTTGTCGCACCGGATCACGCATGGCTTGCCGCGCCATTCGATCAGTTGGTTCAGCGACCGGACGATGCGTTCCGACGGCAGCGAGAAATCGACATCGATGATCAAGCCTTCGCGGTTGAAATCGTCGATGACGTTAAATAGGCGAATGCTGCGTCCGTCTGCCAGTTGGTCGTGCATGAAATCCATCGACCAGGTCTGATTGATCGCCGTGGGTACCGCAAGTGGCAATGGCTTCTCACGTACCAAGCACTGGCGCGGTTTGATGCGCAGGTTCAGCTCCAACTCGCGATAGATACGGTAGACGCGCTTGTGGTTCCATTTGAAGCCTTTCACGTTGGGCAGGTAAAGAAAGCACAGGCCGAAGCCCCAGTTGCGCTGATTGTTCGTCAGACGCACCAACCAGTCGGCGACTACTTCATTTTCAGAATTGCGCTTGGTCCGGTAGCGAAAGCAAGTCTGGCTGATGCCGAATGCCAGGCAAGCGTTCTGAATTATCCCTCGGCAGGCATCGACGTACCAGCGAGCCATCTCAGGTCGGCGAGATGGCACTACCACTTTTTGCTAAAGCCTAGAGAACGATCTCGGCCTTGATGCGCTCATCGGCTTACATCTTTTTGAGGCGGCGATTTTCTTCTTCAAGCTCCTTCATGCGGGCCATCAGGGACGCATTCAACCCGCCGAATTTGGCGCGCCACTTGTAGAACGTTGCCGTGCTCCTGCCATGCTCGCGGCATAACTCCGCGATCGGGGAACCGGCTTCTGCCTGCTTCAGGATGGCGATGATTTGGCTGTCGGTGAATCGGGAAGTCTTCATTGCAGAGCTTTCAAAAAAAACTAATTGAGAAAATTCTACTTCTGATGGCAAACATTTCCAGGGGAATTACCAGTTCAATTCGCCTTACGAGCCAGAGTCCAGGCATTTACCTAATAATTTCCTCCCCACAGAAATCGCGGCAACGGAAGGCTTACCAATATATACCCATTAAGCACATTTTCTCTAGTGATTTTAAACTATCGCAGAAGTGAAGCCTAAAAATATTCATTTTTGACATCGCACTCACCCCAAAATTACATTAATAAAATACTGCCCGATAAGTCCAGCTTTAGACGACGCTATACTGCAGTGAAATTATTTAAAGTGAAAAGGCCGCTAAGAATAATAATTCACAAATATTTTTCCAAATCAGTGAAAATTGCATACTGCACCAAATACTTCGTTTAGCTTAGGCAAATCATAAGTAGTTGGCCCACAAATTGACTCTCCAAGCGGACAACGTGCGATTAACAATCCTGCATATATATCTTATATTCTCATTAAAATTTGCCTTTTAAACTATTTGCAAAAAAAATTTATTTTAAAAGGCAAAGTTTTACCAAATCCGATAACTTTTATTTTAAGATTTTGTATCGTGTGAAAAAATCATTGTTTGCGAATTCTCTTGTACTGATATCACCGGCCAATAAAATGGCGCTCCGCGCCACTCTTGCTCTTCCGACCCATTCTGCCTAATGAGTGCCAGCATAGGCTGATTGATAGAAAACTGTTGTCTAATTCGCCCTTCCGTCTTTGTAGAGTCCGGCGCATCGGCATACTGGGCGTGACTACCAAACGATACAGTGCGCTTAATATTTCGATCAATACGAAGTAAACACCATACTTTTTTTCTATCGGATTTATTTTTTTGTATATTTGCCAGATAAATCAATGCAGATTTAGCAGCATTCCAATCGAAACTGTACCCTTCTTCCTGAAACATTTCTAATGTCGGAGCGATGATATCAAGGAGTTCCAAAGCTTTTTCCAGACTAATCAAAAAGGGTGACTCGATATCCGGATAGCTTGAATTTACATCCTGCAAAATTCGATCAATCTTTGCTGTGATCGGAGTAAGTTTAGTCTTCGAAATAGTCTGAAATCCCACTGGCAGCAATCGCTTGAAAGGTTTCAACGTGGTTGTGTTAGAAAGTAGAATTTTATTCGGGCTACACGGAATCACGGTTCCACTCTTGTCACGCTGTATAAATATAACAGGCTGCTCAGGATTCTTCGCGATCTCATCCCGCAGTGCCACATCGCTCTCATGCATTTTCTTCATTGCCGCGTAGATCGTTGGTTCGGTATAAAATCGGGTCACCGCAAGGTCTTCTTTTGGTCGGAATCCAAACATACGAGAGTGTTGCAAAACAGTATCTTGTTGATATATATTGGGACGTCTGCCATAGTAAAAACCGATTAAATTCGCAATCGTAATTCCTCGATCTAGAATCTGCCCCCCAATAAATATATTTAGGGGTGTCCGTAATTTTAGCTGGCCATCATCGTCCAGAAGTTCCTCAATCTGTTTCTCTGAATTCACTTTCGTGATCATCACTGATCCATCGCTGAGTAATTTTAATGCGCTGTTTCTTATCTGCGGGAATGTGGGCAAGTGTTGTTTTAGCGCTGCGACGGAAGGCGATAGTTCGTCATATGATTCTCGCAAAAGCTCATCAATTAAATTAGAATCAGCAATACTAGAATTTGTTAACGCGTTCACAAGTGTATCAACAACAGTTTCTTGCCAACTATGCGCCTCCTTTCCTGATTCAGTATGAAAGAGAAAACTGAATTTTTTTGGCGATTTTCCATATTCTGCGTCTTGAAAACGACGGATACATGCTCCCACCAAAAAATTGCAAATCGCTGAACGTAGCCCAACGATTGACTTTGCGTTTAAGACATTATTCAACTTCACTCTTCGTCCATCCTGCTTTCTCAGAACTGATAGCTCATCAGCCGAAAGCGGGTGATAAAGGTACGATGCTAGATGATCTTCATCCTGGCTGTCCTCGAAGTAATAATCGCTGCCAACATAGTCTTCATGCACTGGCACCAGTTCAGTGAATGCGGGGCGGATTGGCTTGAACATGTTCCCCTTAACCTCAACGTCGGAAGGTTGAAGATAAAGTGAATATGGAGTTGCTGTCACCTGTAGGAACGCCGCCTTGTTGACAATACTTCGAAATTGCTCCAGTTGAACAGTGGTGGTATTCGCGGAAATTTCGCCCAATGATTTCTTAAAACCAACACTTGCATAATCCGCTTCATCGTCTACCAAGAGAACACGTTTTGACATTAGATGAGGATACTTATCCTGAAATAACGTGATCAATCGACTGATATTCTCGACTTGCTTCTTCACCACGATAATCAATTTCTGATCTAATTCATACTTTGTCAGCATTCCAGGCATTGTCATGATGTCGAAGATCTGCAATCGATCTTCCTTAGTATGTGCAGCAAACTCTTGTCTGACACGCGCGTAAGTCTGTTTCGCTAATGCCTTTGTCCCCTTCGTCAAAATTATCGTCACGTCAAAGTCATTGTCAAAGGCTAATCCGATAGCCGCCATAAATGTCTTCGTCTTTCCAGACTGAATTTTTCCGAGCAGCATCCCCGGGCGTGCCTCGCTAGTTTTTTGCTTTGAAAGCCGACGAACAACAGATTCAATGCAAATTTTATCCTGGTCTGAATAACGCCCAATTTGCGTTAAAAACGAATTATAAAACAAACCGTCAACCTTCATATTTTCACTCCAAGAAATGTGTTTCAATAATTAGGATAAAAATCGAGATAACCGAAAAATTATTAAAATAAATAGCATATTGCGACATAATTTTACTCATCAATATGTCCAGAACACTTAAAAATCAATTAATTTCATGCACGTATGGCAATTTGAGAGGGTCTTCTAATTATTTGCAAGAATAACTTCCCTACAATACGACGAATGCACGGAATACAAATTATCGATAACAAACGCCACTTCGTTAAATTCAAAGAATTCTGGCTTGAAAGACAATGCATCAACTTTGACACCCTGAGGGAATTCGTCGAGCTTATCGGCAATTAAACGCAGTCGTCTCCCAATATTTCTGGCCACTCTGCATTTCACCTTATCTGTGTCTATCTCGTATAATCTGTAAATATCGTATTCTATCTTGCTCTCCACTGCAAATTTAATCTCAGCCCTAGACAAATATAACAGAGCTGTAAAAGGCCCGGAGGTGCTTTTTGCATCGGCGTAGCGAAAATCGCCGTTCGTTGTAGTTATTTTAAAGTCATAAGGAGAAATCGCGTTAACCTGTGATACCCAGTCGTATGACTTCACTTCTTGAGATACACCTCTATCAAAGTATGCTTTCAGCAGCTCCTCACCAAGCTGGCCTGTCTTTGCCGCTGCCTCCCTCTTCGCGTTAAAATCAGCTGGGCTCATCTTTCGGCCGAACCTCGGGTCGTTAGCTATTTTCTCGTCCTCTTCGATCTCATCGCCAAAAAGGCTCTCCTCAATTTCTTCGGCTACCCCAAGATTCAGCCAATAGCGGATCGGATGGGCTACGTCCGGCGATGCTTCTATGACAGCTTTGTGCAAGTTCTCTTCGCTCAAAACTTCCATCGAGGCGTCATCCCCTGGAAGATAAGCGGATAACGAGTCATGCAACTTAGTATCATTGGGGTTTTGTAAAGCTACAAGCACAACCCTCACCGTATTGGGCAGCTTATGGCCTCCAAATTCCATCACAGCGAAGTCCCCCGGAATTAGCAAATCATATCGCTTCGGCTCATCTTCCGGATTATGAACAAGCTCACCATTCAAACGAAGATTCTTGCCATCTATTTTTACCTTTCGAGCCAGCGAGTCCCCTTTAGATAGTCCAGGACCATAAAAAACAAGGTCAACAAACGTTGCCTTCTTGGCGCGGGGTTCTAGGAAAGAAATGATATCGGGGAAGAAGTGCTCCAAAATTCTTTTATCAAGATTAAAGGCTTTCTGCTTGACATTAGGATGATTTTTAAAATAAGACTTGAATAGTGAAAGGTCCGATCCCTTGAGCTTCTTAAGTGCCAATTTCCGCAAAAAAATATCTCCATTAGCATTTATAAAAAATCTTTACCACGCCTGTCGAAGGCGAGCAGAAGGCAAAATTCTATAGCATGGTGTTATTGCAGTAACCTAAGAGCAACACCGTAGCCAAGGCAAAAAATAATTTAATTACACCAAGCTTCAAAAGTGGAACTGGGGCAAGTATTGCCTAACTGTTGCAGGTTGTCAAAAGTCTCCAAAAATCACACAATGCCGAACCAGGAATCGTTGTTGATGAAAGTACGGCGCAGGCGCCCAACTCCGCATGATTTAAAGCGCTGAAACTGGAACGTCCTGCAGCAGAATGAGATAGCCCCCTGATTCCCCGGACACAGCCTATGCGTTATTCTTACGGATAGGAATAGGACTGTGCATATGACTAGGAACAAGCAAACAATCGAAGTGGTGACGGTGAGCGAAGAGCGCCGCAGGCGCTGGTCAGCCGAGGAAAAAGCGGCGCTGGTACGCGAGACATACGAGCCAGGCATGAATGTGTCGTTGGTCGCCCGCAAGCACGGCGTGGGTGCGAGCCAGCTGTTCAATTGGCGAAAACTCGAACGCGAAGGTGCGTTGACGGCGGTCACTGCCGGTGAGTCGGTCGTGCCGGCGAGCGAACTGGCCACCGCACGCGCTCAGATCGCTCAACTGCAGCGCATGCTGGGCAAGAAGACGATGGAGGCGGAAATTCTCAAGGAGGCCGTCGAGTTCGCTCGCGAAAAAAAGTGGATTGCGCGCTCGCCCTTGTCAGGCAAGGACGACCAGTGAAGCCGGTTTGCTCTGCCCTTGGCGTAGCGCGCTCACACGTTTCGCAATTAATGGTTCGGCCCGCCGACTGGGTCGATGGCCGCACCGTACAGACGTTTCACCAACCTGCTGACGCGATCCTGGTTGACGCAGTGCGCGCCGAGATCACCGCATTGCCGACTTATAGCTATCGTCGTGCAGGCGCTCTGGTCAACCGTACACGCGCGTTGATGGGGCTGCAAACTATCAACTATAAGCGCTTCTATCGGGTCATGAAAGAGAACCGTCTGCTGCTACCAAAAGCGCCCAAACGCCCTCTCAGTAGCCGCGTACATGACGGTGTGGTGTCGGTGGCTGAATCGAACCAACGCTGGTGCTCCGACGGCATTGAGATCGCTTGCGACAACGGCGAAGTGGTGACCGGCGTCTTCATGAAAGACGGTTGTGATCGTGAGATCATCGCGTGGCGGGCCTGGGCCGAACGTGGCCTGCCTGGCAAGCCGGTGCGCGACATGTTGGTGGAAGCGGTGGAAGCCAGATTTGGGCAGGCCAGCGTGGGATCGGCCAAGCTGGAATTTTTGAGCGACAACGGCGGCGCCTATCGAGCCCATGAAACGCATGCGCTGGCACGCGCGCTGGGCATCGAGCCGGTGCATACGCCCGTGTGCAGCCCGCAATCGAACGGCATGGCTGAGAGCTTTGTGAACACGTTTAAACGGGACTACGTCAGCCTGATGGACCGCAGCACTGCCGAGGCAGTGCTGGCCCAACTGCCAGAAGCTTTTACGCATTTCAACGAGGTGCATCCTCACTCGTCGTTGAACTTGAAATCACCTCGCATGTACAGGAGGGAGCTGGCACGCCGGGCTCAGGAAAGCGGCGTTAATTAAGCGCTAGGCTGTGTCCGGTTATACGGGGGCAAGATCAAGAAAAAGCATGCGATCGGTATATCTAATTGATCAAAGGACTGGGACCGCACTACCTGTTGGGAAAGGTGGGGAATCAGCACCGCAAGGACAACTCGTTCCGGTAGCGACTTCGACACGGCACACTAGAGAAAGGTCACCATTGGCGCATGATAGTGACGCGGCTAGCCAGCAACCCACCTCCGGCAGGCTATGGTGTAAAGCGATGAAGATTGGTGCATAATGGCACCACTAACAATTTTCGGCGGAGATTTCATGGCGCGCTCTCCAATCGCTCCTGACGGCAAACGCATCAGAACCTCGGTTTTGCTACCAGAGGACACCCATGTGCAGATTCAAGCGATGGCTGATGCCAATCAGGTATCCACTGCGTGGGTTATCCGTATGGCCGTGCAGCGCTTTTTAGAAGATCATCAGGGACAACTGAGTTTGCCTTTGCGTCCGCCGTCCAGCAAGGAATTTTGAATGAATAATGACATCATCCTCCGCAAGATTGCACGCCTGCAGTCTGGAGGCACGCCCCGTGTGCTCGACCTGTTTGCAGGGTGCGGAGGCATTTCTCTCGGCTTCGAAGCTGCAGGTTTTGAAATGCGCGGCGCTGTGGAATTCGATCCGGATGCAGCGCGATCACACGGTCTGAATTTTCATGCGGGCGCTTCCGAGCACAGCGAACCGATTGACATTACGAAAACGAGCCCGGCAGAGCTTTGCATGAAGCTTGGCCTGGGAAGTGTTGCTGAGGCGTTCGATGTGGTTGTGGGCGGCCCTCCATGCCAAGCGTTCGCCCGAGTTGGCCGGTCAAAACTTCGCGAGATTGAAGAGCATCCGGAAGCGTTCATTCACGACCCGCGGGCACAGTTGTATTTAAAATATCTGGAGTACGTTGAGGCGTTTCAGCCAGTTGCAGTCCTGATGGAGAACGTGCCTGACATACTCAACCACGGCGGACAAAATATTGCGGAAGAGACCTGTGATGTACTCAAAGGTAAAGGGTATATATGCGGGTACACTCTGTTGAATGCTGCGTTTTATGGCGTACCTCAAATGCGCGAACGAATGTTTCTAATGGCTTACAGGCGCGAGCTTGCGGTAGAAGTTTCGTTCCCCAAACCAACTCATTACCTCGTGCTGCCACCAGGCTATGAAGGCTCGCGATCAGTTGCGCTTAAAACACTGCGTAACCTCCTGGATGATGCGCACTCGTACATCGCGCCACCACCTGCAACTAAGGATCTACCGCCGGCAGTAACGGTCGGCGACGCGTTGGGAGATCTGCCCGCGATTAACGCGCGTGAGCTGCTGGCGGAAGGCAAAATTTCCCGTGGAGCCCGACGTTTCGACACCCCGGTCAGCTACAGCCGGAAAAAGCCTTCTGTATACGCCGAGTTGATGCGCGCTTGGCCGGGACATCCTGCGCCGTCTGAAGGGCCGACAGATCATGTGATCCGCTATCTGCCACGGGACTATGAATTGTTCGCACGCATGAACCCGGGCGATCAATATCCTGAGGCTTACAAGCATGCGGTAAAAATGTTTGAAGAGCGGCTGGCTGCAGCCCGGGCAGAAAAGGAAATAAAGGAAGGGTCGTCCGAGTACAAGAAAATTTGGAGTTCAATCGTCCCCCCCTATGACTCGAGCAAGTTCCCAAATAAGTGGCGGAAGATGTGGAAAGATCAACCTGCTCGTACCCTGATGGCTCACCTGGGGAAGGACGGCTACAGTCACATCCATTACGACAGTAAGCAGGCGCGTACAATCTCTGTACGTGAGGCAGCACGGCTCCAGTCATTTCCTGACGGGTTCCGCTTCAGTGGCACTATGAACCCAGCCTTCAAGCAAATTGGGAACGCCGTTCCACCAATGCTTGCGAGGGCGCTTGCTACCCAAATGATGCAGACTCTTAAGCACGCCGTTAACGAAAACAAGGTAAGCGATGAACCTCGACGAACGGCAGCGGCTGTTTCTTGAAGCGGCGCAGAAGCACTTCGGCACCTCGGCAGCGGTTCGGCCGCGGGCACTGTTCGGAGTCTCCAACAGTGCGAAGATCGTCGAAGGCGGGATCCAGCTCGGAGTGGTCAATCTCGACAATGTTAAAGACGATGTTGAGGCGCTGATCTTCGGCTGTGTTCTGCGCTTTCCCCCGGAAGATGAAGTGTATTTTGCCGTCCTGGTACGCAGAGATCGGCAAAGTCTCGTCTCGCGCCTTACGGAAATGAAGCAACGGGGAACTGCGTCGAAGGCCAAAGCTGGCGCAACTGAGGCAACAGCGGAATTTGCTCTCGAGTCGCAAGGCGATTCGCCAACTACAAGCGAGCAGCGTGGCGGAATGATAAAGTACAGCGACCGGAACAATCTGGTGCCGGTGTATCTCGCCCGGGACGGACGGTTATGGCTACGCAATGCCCAGTTTTGGGACAGTCTGAACATTGAGCTATCTCCGTTCGGTCCGTCGATCGACCCCGATGAAATCGTTGTTGCACTCTATCCCCCAAGAGCGTCAGCACGGCGGAGTCTGCTCGCACGCGAATTTATCGGCTGGCTCGGTACCCTCGTTGGCCGCGAGAAAATTCACGAGCTGCCAGTATGGAGTGACGTTGCTTCACTAAGTCCGGCCATGTGCCGGATGCCCTCCAGTATTCCAATAGCAGAGATCGAGGCTGCAGTGGCTGCCCTCGGCGGGCATTATCCGCAAGGCGAGGTACGCCGTTTCCACGCAGCATTAAATTTCTTAGATCACAAGCATTTTGTGATTCTTTCCGGGATCTCCGGAACCGGTAAAACACAGCTGGCACTGAAATACGCCCGCGGAGTACACGGAGTGACCACCAGTACCGGAACAGATCCTCTGCTGTTCGAATGTCCAGTGCGCCCAGAGTGGACCGATCCGACAGGGCTGACCGGCTATTTTGACATACTCACCAACCGATACGTAGTACCTCAATTTCTGGAAGCTGTCCTCGTCGCTACCGCGCACCGTGCCTCGCCAGTCTTTGTTATTCTGGATGAGATGAACCTCGCCAGGGTGGAGTACTACCTCTCCGACGTACTATCCGCGATGGAAAGCGGCGGCAGCCTGCAACTGCATTCACATGACGTTCCGCTCGAGGGCACTACCGGCGCCAGCGTCCCCGCACAAGTCCCGCTACCTCCTAACCTTTTTATCATCGGCACTATCAACGTTGATGAAACGACCAATCCCGTCAGCGACAAAGTCCTTGACCGGGCCTCGGTCATCGATATGTCTTCGGTGGATGTGCCGGGTTTCCTTAAGTCCCTCGCGATTCGGTCTCCGGATCTGGCATCGGCACGTATGATCGCAGAGCCTTGGCTAACACGCATCCATGGTCTGATGCAGGATTATGATCTGGGATTCGGATACCGGCTGGTTGAGGAGTTCATCCGCTACCACGCGTTTAATGCGAAGCACCTTCAGAATGATGTAGACACAGTGAACGATCAGTTACTGGTCCAGAAAGTGTTCATCAAGCTTCGCGGTGGTGAGCGGCAACGGCCGCTTCTTGAAGGCCTGCTGAAAGCCTGCGACGGGCTGCCACGGGCACAGGCATATTTGCGCCAGCTGCAGACAGACCTGGACGAATACGGGTCCTTTCAAGCTATGCGGTGAATCGTGTCAGTACTGAACATCCGCCGGGAGAGTGACGGGGCAGCATGGCAGGTGTGGCCGGAGCCACAGCCCATCCCCCCCGGCGCCGTCCGTGAAGGCGCTTCCTATCTGTTCGTCCTTGAGTCGTGTGATCGAGCTCCGGACGCAGATCTTCTGATCGACGACATGCCGGTTGAGGCCTTGCGATCGCGCGCGGCCAGGACCGCACTCTGGCGCTGGAGTCCGGGTTTTCACGCCGGTGTGATTGAGGTTCAGCTGCGCATTCCGGGCACGGGTTCGCGCAAGTTCGAGATCATCACCGATCCTGATATCCGCAAGCTTACCCGCGATGACTTCGATGTCATGGTCCGGGAAGTTCTCGAAGATACATTGGCCCTCTTCTCGCTAAGTACATTCCGAAAGGGAGTCGCCCGCCAGCGCGGCAATCGCCCTCCCCCTCTTGCGCGGCTCGAATACCTGCGCTCGCGTGCGGACATGATCGTCGATACTCTTGAACTAATTGCCCGTTCGCCGAGACATTATTTGCAATCTGAGGAAGTCGTGCTGCCGGTGCATCGCGCGCGACATGCGACTGGTCCTGAAATTATCCGATCGTTCCGATCGGGAGCTGTGCGAACCGAGACCGGTACACCTTCACGTCTGCCGAAGGCTCTTGGTGGCAAGCTTCCTTCTCAAATCAGAGTACGGCAACGTCGCAACAGTGTCGATCTGCCCGAGCACCGCCAGATCAAAGCCTGCCTCACTGCCTGGGCGGGATGGCTGAGCAGCATCGCCGACACACTGGCGAAGTTGAAACCGGGTGACGACATGGAGATACGTGGCACAGCGGCGCACTGGGCCGTACGTACGCGTCACATTGCCCGGCGCCTGCAAAACGCTGCGCGGCACGGGTTCATGAATGAGGTAGGCGAAGGCACTGCAGCACTACAGATGACCTCGCTTTTTCGTAATGAACCGCTCTACTTGCGCTTTTACCGGCTTTGGCAAGAGATGAATCTGGGTCTGGCGGCGCTCTTCGGCGACTTCCTGCAAATGCCGCTGGCCAGAACATACGAGCTGTATGAACTCTGGTGTTTCCTGCGGCTACTTCGTGCCGCCGTTCAGGAGTACGGGTCGGCCGGGGTTGATCTGTCCCCTCTGTTTCTGAACGATACAACCGGCGGGGTAACGCTCGCGGCAGGTGCAGTGTCTATTGCAGTAGGACCGCAAAGAATGCTGTGTTTCCAGCGCCAGTACCGTGAATATTGGTCCGAGACAGATGGCCAGGGCAGCTTCAGCAGGACGATGGTACCTGATCTGGTTCTCACAGGCAGCAATGGAACAGAGACCCGCAAACAGGTCATCGTTATGGATGCAAAATATCGCATCGATAGCGGCCTCAATGATGCACTTAGCTCGATCCATACTTACAGGGATGCATTAGTGCGTGAAGCTGAGGGTGGCGAGATCGAAGGGATCGTTACAGCAGCTTATCTGCTAACCCCTTATGTTCCGGAGCTCAAAGATGATTTCCGTAAAACTTCTGTGCCAGGAAGGCTCTTCCACCCGGACTACCGCGAGAAATTCCGCTTCGGAGCAGTTACGCTGAGGCCCGGAGCAAGTAATGATGACATACGAGCGGCTCTGAGGAGCATTGTCGCTGACGCCGCTGGTGAGGCTGGCGATGGTTGACGTGCTTACACCTGAACAGCGCCGGCTCAATATGAGCCGTATCCGGAGCCGGGATACCAAACCTGAAATGCTGATCCGTAAGGGGCTGCATGCTCTCGGGTTCCGTTACCGGCTGCACGACCGCAAACTTCCAGGTCGCCCCGACCTCGTCTTAACTAAATATCGCGTCGTCGTTCTTGTACACGGATGCTTCTGGCACGGTCACCATTGCCCGAGGTTCCGCCTTCCCTCAACAAGACAGGAGTTCTGGGCTGCAAAGATCGCATCCAATCAAAGACGCGATGCACTGACCCACGAAAGTCTCCGGGCGATGGGCTGGAGGATTCTAACGATCTGGGAATGCAGTCTGAAGGGCCCACGTCGCTGGACGGTTGAGCATCTACTGGAAGCGTCTACAGAATTTATCCTCAGTACGGAAGATACCAAAGAAATATCGGGACTTTAACTCTTCAGGAACTACAAGTATTGAAACACGCGCCAACGGGTCTTCGTCACGGCATTGACTTCCGGCATAACCAAAATCACCTGGTGGAACCACCCGGTTATATACCCCTGTTAGAAGCTGAAGCAAGTAGTAAAGCACTCAGACTATGCTGACCGGATTCACAGGAACCGGCCTCCGTGAAAGCAAGGCTTCACATCGACGGAACGGCAACTCTTTGCTACACTACAACTTTCCGCCGGAGTCTAATCATGACCACACCTGTGCAGCGCTACACACTTGAGCTTGACGCACATTCAATCGATGTCGAATTTGAAGAAACGATCCTAAGAGAATACGATGTCAAGATTATCGATAGAAGTGGGGAGCCTTGGTCGGTGATCTTCGAAGGTACGCGTGAACAACTTCGGTCAATGGTAAAAAACAACTGGGGTGATGGCATGGAAATCTGTGATGATGAATTCACGCCGGTCATAGTTGGGTAAGTCGGCGCTGCTGTGCGTTAAATATGGAAAACAAACCGATGAAAGCTCTTTTTGAATTCGGCAACCGAAAGTATTAATGGAAAGCCAGCACGAGCACTACTGCGCAAACTGTTAGGCAAGTCGCGCTGAGGTTCAGGAAGGCCGCCCTGTAAGCCCTTGCAGCAGTATCATCAGCACCAGCCATAACCCCTTTCATTTTCTCTTCAATGGCCGCCGAAGCTGCTTCAGCAGACGCTTGCACCAACTGCGCCATCACCTCGCCGCCAGAGTCCAACGCAGCATTCAACACCCGCTCCGCCTTCTCCCGCGCTTCAAGTCCCCAGCGGTTGCTAATCCCCTCCAGCTCCTGCTTGTACTGGTCCAGCATCGCCTGCTGAGCAGCCACGCTGTCTTGTAGCAGCCGGTGGTTAATCGTTTGCAGCACCAGGATCGGATCATCGCGCGCCACGGCGATCCCGTGCTTGCTGGCGATCTCGCGGATCAGCTGTTCGATTTTGTCGTCGGCGTTCATCACAGCACCGCCGCCTTGTCCAGCTGCCCGAACACCTGGCCCTTGATGATCTTGAGTCGCTGCCTCGTCATGATCGTCAGCGTCTCCTGCGACAAAGCTTCGTCGAAGGTGAGCCGCGCTTGGAGCATCTCGGCCAAGTCTCTGCCATAGGTCTCCTTCTTCAGGTCCGGCAGCTGCACGATGGCCGACACGCGTTCCCTGTATGCAGAATACGCCCTCATCTGCTCAAACGGTTTACCTTCCTGTTCGATGGCTCCCCAGAACGGGTTGAGCCAAACGACGAATTGGGCCTCGCCCTCGCGGAACTGGCCGAGGAGCTGGGCAAATCCGCTTACAGTATCAAGCAGCGCTTGCCCGCCGGTGACAACGGTGTGGATGATGAGCTGGTTGTCCATCGTGCCCAGCAGCGCTGGCACCTGGTTGCTAATCACGAAGTGGGACAGCGGGACAAATGCGCTGGCGCCGTTGTCGATCACGACATCGCCCTGCGCAGCGGCGATCATCTCGATGAGCGTGTCGAAACTGCGCGGGTTGATCTCGTCGCCTTCCATGATCTGCAGGAGCTGGACGCCCAGCGCCTTGTAGCCGTTGAAGGTCGCGTTGACGGGGTCAGTATCGATGCAGGTAAGCGCATGTCCGCGCTCCAGTTTGTACTGCGCCAGGAACGCGGCGGCAACCGACTTGCCTACCCCGCCCTTCCCTTGCAGCAGCATATGGATCTTGGCCATTATATTAAATCCTCCTTCCTTGGTACCGGGTTGAATGTGAAGCCGCGTATTTCATCCGACGAGTCTTTTTGCATTGCCGGCTTTGGCGCCGCAGCGGAAAAATTCCGTGCAGGTACTGGCGGCGCCTTTTTAGCCTTGGTCGCGCGGGCGCTGCGTATATAGCGGTGTACAAAACTGAGAAATGCATCGTACTTGCAGGGCACTTGGCCGTTTTCGTGCAGGTAGCGCCAGACCGTGCGTACGGCATAGCCCGCGTCCAGCCCGGCCTGGATATCGTCGCGCACGGCCAGCAGCGCTACAAGATTCTTCTCGCTCCTGCTTGATGTGCGTCGCGCTGCCCACTCGTCCAGCGATTCGTTGTGGCGCCTCTTCATGGCTGTTTTTCGCCTGCGTGAAATGTTCCGGAATAGCGCCGCCGTGGCGCTGTTCCAGTATAGGTCGGCTACTGTCAATTTTTCGATATACCGGTCCGTTACCCGCTCAAACCTTGATCAAATCGGTATGCGTCCGGCTTCGCTACCGTACTCTTTCGTGGAGTAACCGGCGCGAAGAGCCGGGCAGGATAGGTGAAGTAGGCCTACCCGCACGCGGGTATTCCTCCTTCACAACTCCTTATTCGCACTTCGTGCTCAACGGAATCCTGCTCTGCGAGGCCAGGCGGCTGCCGCCGCCCAAATTCAAATAGCCAAATGAAAAACACGACAAGGAAAAGCATGTCGGCTGTCCGGGTGTATTGCCTGCCGGAGGAGCGTGCGCAGCTGCAAAAGCTGGCGGACGCCGCCAACAAAAGCCTCTCGTCCTACCTGCTCCAGGTCGGGCTGGGGTACCGGGTCAAAGGCATCCTCGACCACCGCCGCATCGAGGAGCTGGCGCGCATCAACGGCGACCTTGGGCGGCTCGGAGGACTGCTCAAGCTGTGGCTCACCAACGATGAGAGGACCGAGGCGTTTGGCGAAGCGACGATCCGCGCCCTGCTCGGCAAAATCGAGGCGACGCAGCAGGCCATGCACGACGTCATGCAGCATGTGTTGCTGCCTTCCGCGCAGTCGGAACATCTTTAGCGGCTGAATTACCGGGGAATTGCCATGATCATCAAGCACGTCCGGACGAACGGCGCCAAGAAGAGCAATTTCGTTACGCTCGTCAATTACTTGACCGGTCCGCAGGGAAAGGAAGAACGGGTTGGCGTGGTGCGGATCACCAACTGCCTGACACTTGACGCGCAGACAGCGGCGCTCGAAGTGCTCAGCAAGCAATTGCAGAACAGCCGTTCCCAAGCGGACAAGACCTACCACCTGATTGTCAGCTTCCGTGCGGGCGAAGCGCCTGGCACCGACATACTGAAATCCATCGAACAGAAAATATGCGACAGCCTCGGCTTCGGCGAACACCAGCGCATCAGCGTCGTCCACCACGACACCGACAACCTGCACATGCACATCGCCATCAACAAAGTCCACCCTGCCCGCCTGACCGTCCACGAGCCATACAACGCGTACCACACCTTCGCCAAGCTGTGCGACCGGCTGGAAAAGGCGTTCGGCTTACAGCGCGACAATCACACGCCGGGCAAAACCGGCAGCGAGAACCGCGCGGCGGACATGGAGCAGCACGCGGCCGTGGAAAGCCTGCTCGGGTGGATACGCCGCGAGTGCGCGGACCAGATCAGGGAAGCGCGCACTTGGGCGCAATTGCATCAGGCGCTCGACGAGCATGGCCTGCAGCTGCGCGCGCGCGGGAACGGCTTCGTCATCAGCAGCGAGGACGGCACAGCGGTGAAGGCCAGCTCCGTGGCCCGGGAGTTTTCAAAAGAAAGACTGGAGAGCCGGCTGGGCACCTTCCAGCCTGCCCCTCACGCCCCGCCGGGTCGCCAACCTGGAAAGCGCTACAGCAAGCAGCCCACCGGAACGAACGAGGACACCACCGCCCTCTTCGCGCGCTACCAGAGCGCACAGCACCTGGCAATGGCGACGAGAGCCGACGAGTGGCGCAAGGCCGCCGCACGCAAGCAGCGCCTCATCGAAGCAGCCAAACGCACAGGCCGCCTCAAGCGCGCTGCCATCAAGCTGGTCCGCGCTTCGCGCAGCGGCAAGAAACTCATGTACGCAGCCACAAGCAAGGTGTTGCGCGAAGAGATCGCTGCGGTCAACCGGCAATACTTCAAGGAGCGGCAGCATATCCACGACAAGTACCGGCGGCTGGCGTGGGCTGACTGGCTGCGGCAGGAAGCCCATGCAGGCGACCAGGAGGCGCTGCAGGCGCTCCGCGCACGCAGGAAGGACTCTGCACACCACAGCGACACGCTGCGCGGCGCAGGCGCGCGCCAGGAGCCATTTGCAGGGGCCCGGCACGACAGCGTGACCAAGAAGGGAACGCTGATCTACCGGTTCGGCGCCAGCGTGGTCCGCGACGACGGCGCCAGGCTCGATGTCGCGCGCGGCGCCAGCGGTGCGGAGCTCGAAGCGGCGCTGCGCCTGGCGATGGCGCGCTACGGCAGCCGCATCTCGGTGACCGGTTCGGACCAGTTCAAGGAGCACATCGCGCGGGCGGCAGCAGCCGCCCATCTTTCCGTCAGCTTCGACGACGACGCGCTGGAACGGCGCCGCCAGCAGCTGGCGCAATCCACCACCAGGAAGGAGAACCATCATGGCAACGACACGCACCACCACGCAGGCGCAGGACGACGACCTGATCGAGGCCGCCATGGCAGCCGTGCAGCAGCCGCAAGCCGCGCAGCAGAAGGCGCAAGCGCCAGGCCGCCAGCCGCAGAACGACAGCAGCAGCATTCCCACGGCGCCCAGCCACACGCTGGAAACCCTGGAGCCACGCCGCCGGCCGCAGCCCGCCACCATCTGCGAGGGCTGTCCGAACTCGGTGTGGTTCACGTCCCCGAGCGAACTGAAATGCTACTGCCGGGTGATGTACCTGATAACGTGGGCAAGCCGGGAGCCGAACCAGCTCACGGCGTGCGACGGCATCTTCATCGGCCAGGAAGACGCGCTGCACATGTAAAGCGCGCCGGCCAGGCCGCCGGCGGCAAGCCGCTGGTGGCCGGCGCGGGCACGGCGCCGCCGCCAGCGAGCCAGGGCCGCCTGCTGCCGCTGTCCCGGCTTGGCAAGCTGGCAGCGGACAACGCGACGGCCGCCGATCCGCATCCGGCCGAAGCGCGCGAGGCAAACAGGCCGGCGGCGCTACACGAGGCGCACCTGGAAAGCGCAGACCATCATGCGCGGCCGGATGCGCGGCCTTCGCCGGCACGCGCCGGGAGCGCACAGAAGACACGCAGGACAACGCCTGGGCGAGAGGCCGAAAAGGAAACCGGGCTATCGGCAGCCTCAACAAAAAATATCCCCACTTCATCAAAAAGCCGTCCGCTCCATGCAGCCGAGAAATACGTCATTGAGCGAGAACAAAAGCGCGTCAATGGGTTCGATATACCGAAGCACAAGCTCTACACTTTTAGCGAAGATACCTCTGCCGAGTTCGTCGGCCTGCGCCGCATCGATGCGCAGGCGCTGGCCCTGCTGCGGCTTGGCGACGGCATCGCGGTGCTGCCCGTGGACGACGCCACGGCGCAGCGTCTCAAGCGCCTGCCGCGCGGCCAGACGGTCACCGTCACGGCCGCAGGCACGATCAAAAGGAAAGGACGGAGCAGATGAAAGACCGTTTCAACAACGCGGTAGGACCGCAGGTGCGCACGGCAAGCAAGAGGTCCGGGAAACTGGTGCCGGTGCTGGCGGCGTTGACGCTCTACGCCGCGCTGCACGCCGCCACGCAGATCTTCGCGCGCGACATGCACTACCAGCCATCGCTCGGTCCGCATTTTCGCGACATCTACCCGCCGTGGGCGATCGTGCAGTGGGCGGCAAAATGGTACCAGCATTACCCGGATGCCTTCCGGCGCGCCGGCGGCGCTGGCATCTCGATCGCCAGCTTTGGCCTGATCATGCTGGCCGTCACCAGGATGGTGATGGCCAATACCTCCAGGGTGAACGAATTCCTGCATGGTTCGGCGCGGTGGGCCAACAAGCACGATATCGAGCAGGCCGGCCTGCTGCCTGCGCGGCGCTCATTCTTCGATCGCCTGCGCGGCACGCTCTCGAAGCCGCATGCAGGCGTGTACGTCGGTGCATGGCTCGACAAGGGCGGCGCCCTGCACTACCTGCGCCACGACGGCCCGGAACACGTGCTGACCTACGCGCCCACGCGCTCGGGCAAGGGCGTCGGGCTGGTCGTGCCCACGCTGCTGTCGTGGCCCGAGAGCGCCGTCATCACCGACCTCAAAGGCGAGCTGTGGGCGATGACCGCCGGCTGGCGGCAAAAGCACGCCAGGAACAAGGTGCTGCGCTTCGAGCCGGCAGCGCCAGACTGCGAAGTGTTTTTCAACCCGCTCGACGAGATCCGCATCGGCACCTCGTACGAGGTGGGCGACGTGCAGAACCTGGCGACGCTGGTCGTGGACCCGGACGGCAAGGGGCTCGAGACGCACTGGCAGAAAACCAGCCAGGCGCTGCTCGTCGGCGTGATCCTGCACGCGCTGCACAAGCGGCGCAACGAGGGCACGCCGGCCTCCCTGCCCTACGTCGATCACCTGCTGGCCAACCCGGACCGCAGCGTGGCCGAGCTCTGGATGGAAATGGTCACCTACGGCCACGTCGATGGCCAGCCGCACCCGGTGGTCAGCGCCGCCGCGCGCGACATGATGGACCGTCCGGAAGAAGAAGCCGGGTCGGTGCTGTCCACGGCGAAGTCCTACCTTGCCCTGTACCGCGACCCGGTAGTGGCAAAGAACGTGGGCATCTCCAACTTCCGCATCCGCGACCTGATGAACCACGACCGGCCGGTGAGCCTGTACATCGTCACGCAGCCCAACGACAAGGCGCGGCTGCGGCCACTGGTGCGGGTGATGGTCAACATGGTGGTGCGGCTGCTGGCCGACAAGCTCGAATTCGAACGTGCGCTGGCGGATGCGCCGTGGTGGCAGACGTGGCTGGCCAGGGCAGGCCGGAAAATCGAGCCAAGATCGTTCGTGCGCGCCAGGCGCGGCTACAAGTACCGGCTGCTGGGCATGATCGATGAATTCCCCAGCCTTGGCCGGCTGGAGATCCTGCAGGAGTCGCTCGCTTTTATTGCCGCCTACGGCATCAAGCTGTACCTGATCTGCCAGGACATCAACCAGCTCAAGAGCCGGGAAACCGGCTACGGCCCGGACGAGACGATTACCTCGAACTGCCACGTGCAGAACGCCTACCCGCCCAACCGCATCGAGACGGCCGAGCACCTGTCCAAGCTGACCGGCACCACCACGGTGGCCAAGGAGCAGATCACCACCAGCGGAAAACGGACCAGCGCCCTGCACGGCCAGGTGTCGCGCACCATCCAGGAAGTCCAGCGGCCGCTGCTCACGCCCGACGAGTGCCTGCGCATGCCGGGCCCCGCCAAGGAGGGAGAGCTGATCGTCGCTCCCGGCGACATGGTGGTGTACGTCGCCGGCTTTCCGGCCATTTACGGGCGCCAGCCGCTGTACTTCAAGGACCGCATCTTCAGCGCCCGCGCAGCGGTGCCGGAGCCGGAACACAGCGACGTGCTGCGCGTGGTGACGCCACACGACAAGCGGGAGATCCGGCTATGAAGAAGATACTGCACACGGCAGCGCTGGCGGCGCCCATCGCGGGCAGCGTGGTGCTGGCTGTCGGGGCGCTGTGCTACCTGGCCGGCGCGCGCGTCAACACCAGCAAGAGCATCCCGGTGGGGCTGTACTGGACCAGCGAGCGGCCGGTGGAGCGCGGAGCCTATGTCGTGCTGTGCCCGCCGCAGGTGGGCGTGGTCGCCGAGGCGCTGCGCCGGGGTTACCTGTCCGCCGGCTTCTGCCCCGGCGGCTACGGCTTCATGATGAAGAAGGTGGCGGCCCTCAACGAGGACGTGGTCGATATCAGCAATGCCGGCGTGGCCGTCAACGGCGCCTTGCTGCCATTGAGCGCGCCGCTGCGGCACGATGCTGCAGGCCGGCCCATGCCGCGCTACCAGTCCGCGCATTTCGTCATCGGCAATTCCGAGGTGCTGCTGATGTCGGATGTCAGCAGCACCTCGTTCGACGGACGCTACATCGGCCCGGTCAACCGCGCACAGATCGAGGCCGTGATCGTGCCGGTCCTGGTCCGGCACGATGAACGCCCGCCCCATCCCCCGCCTGCCTCGCCAGCCCGGCATGACTGAGCCGGCAGGCTTTACCCAAGGAGAACAACGTGAACGACCACACCACAGCAACCATCATCACCTTGTCCCGCTACCGGACCGGGGAAGCGAGCTTCGATTTGAAGCTCGAACATCAGGACCTCGCCGTAGCGAAGCTGCAGGACGCGCTCACCCCTGGCTTCGCGGCAGAGTTTTCGCCGGAAGAAGCCGAGATGGCCGGCGCCTTCCGCGAAGACGCGCTGTCGGAGGCCGACGCCTTCGACAGCGCGCTCGATGCGCAAGCGTAGCGCCAGCCGCATGATCGAGGAGGACACGACATGGACAGCGAAAAGCAATCATTCCCCGGCAAGGTCGCGGAAAAGCTGATCGAGCAGCTGCGCGAAGGCACCGCGCCATGGCAGAAGCCATGGCAGCCCGGCGAGGCGTCATCGCGCCTGCCGGTCAACCCCGTCACGGGAAGCCGGTACAAGGGCATCAACGCCCTGCACCTGATGAGCGAAGGCCGCGAGGACCAGCGCTGGATGACCTACAAGCAGGCCGAGTCGCTCGATGCGCAGGTGCGCAAGGGCGAGAAAGGCACGGCGATCCAGTACTGGAAGTTCACGGAGGACCAGATCCAGACCGACACCAACGGCAAGCCGATCTTCGACGCGCGCGGCCAGCCGGTCAAGGAGACCGTGCAGCTCGAACGCCCCCGCGTATTCTTTGCGACCGTGTTCAACGCCGAGCAGATCGACGGCCTGCCGCCGATGGAGCGCAAGGCGCAGAACTGGAACCCGGTCGAACGCGCAGAAAAAATCCTGCAAGCCAGCGGCGCCGACCTGCGCCACGGGCAGCAGGACAGCGCCTTCTACCGCCCCGCCACCGACACCATCCACCTGCCGGCGAAAGAACAGTTCCCCACCGCCGACAACTACTACGCGACAGCGCTGCATGAACTGGGCCACTGGAGCGGCCACGCATCGCGGCTGGACCGCGACCTGGTGCACCCTTTCGGAAGCGAAGGCTACGCCCGCGAAGAACTGCGGGCCGAAATCGCCAGCATGATCATGGGCGACGAAATCGGCATCGGCCACGATCCGAAGCAGCATGCTGCGTACGTCGATTCGTGGATCAGGGTGCTGCGCCAGGATCCGCTGGAAATCTTCCGCGCGGCGAGCGACGCCGAGAAAATCCAGGGCTACATCATGGGACTGGAGCAGAAGATGGTGCAGGACGAAGCACTGCAAAACGGCCAGCAGTATGCAGAACGCGCGCAGCAGAAGGTGGTGGCGGTCGCGCAGAACAGGACGGAGGTTGACATGGGAATGCCGCACGATGGCGCGGACCAGGAAGCGCTGGCGCAGCGCGCCGAGGCCTGGGTACTGGCGCGCCTGGAACAGCGCACGCTGTTGCGCGCAATGGACATCGCCAGCGATGCCCAGCTCGAAAGAATCAGCGCGGTGCTGTCGGACATGTGGCCCGCCAGCGCAGACAATCCATTCTGGCAGCGGCACGCCATGCCAGAGGGCATGGCGGACCTGCCACTGAAAGCTGCAGAAGCGCGCGAAGGGGCGGAGCTGCGCCTGCTTGATTCGTCTATCGCCGCCGCCCGGAAGGAACTCCTGCGCGACCGCGCCGCCAATGGCGCGACAGCCGATAAAGTGGAAGCATTTGTCCGTGAATCCGAAAGTGTGCTGGGATTGGCGTTGCCACATGACTGGAACGGGCGCGTGCGCGTTGAAGGCTTCGGCACCGAGATGGTCGATGGCGAACCGTCGTTCACCACCATCCTGCCCAAGGGTGCGGAGCCGGAAGGCTGGGGCGTGTTCACGGAACACAGTGACGGCAGGCATACGATGGTCGCCAGGTACGCCAAGGAGGAATTTGCCACCTTCCTTGCGGACCGCCTGTCGCTGCTCGACGCGCATTCTACGCTGAACGAGCACGAAGCGGCAGCCAAGCTGGCGCGCATCAACGAGGAGCGCGTGCGCCGTGATCCTGACAGCACCGAGGAAGACATCGCCGCCGCCCGGGAGCTGCGCAAGAACAGCGACTTCGTGGCCGTCACGCAGGACGAAGACCTGCAACGCCGTATCGCTGCCGAACAGGAAAAGAAGGTACACCAGGCGCAGTCGGACACCGATGCCGCGGCAGAAAGGATGCTCATCGACGTGCCCTACCAGCAGAAGGACGAAGCCAAGGCGCTGGGCGCGAAATGGGACCGGCAGGAGCAGTCGTGGTTCGTGCCTGGCGGCCTGGATCCTGCGCCGTTTGCCAGGTGGGCGCCGCAAGAACGCGAGCAGCCTGCCGCCGCGCAGCAGGCGCCATCGGTAACCGCTGCGAGCACGCCCGTCTCCCCCGACTCGCCCGTGGCGCAGCGCCAGTACCTCGCGGTACCGTTTGACGACCGCGCCGAGGCCAGGGCGGCAGGCGCGCAATGGGACCGTTCCGCCAAATCGTGGTACGCGGGGCCAGGCGCCGATCTGCCCAGGCTGGAGAAATGGAAGCCGGAAAACATTCCCGCGCAGCAGGCGCCGGCGATGCGGCCGCGCGAAGAGTTTGCCGAAGCGCTGCGGTCGGTCGGCTGCGTCGTCAGCGGCCAGCACCCGGTGATGGACGGCGAAAAGCACCGGATCAGCGTGCAGGGAGAGAAGTTCTCGCACAATGCCGGCGCAGGGTTCTACGTGGGCCACCTGGACGGCCACCCGGCCGGCTACGTCAAGAACAACAAGACCGGCGAGGAAGTGTCGTGGAAGGCCAAGGGCTATCTGGCCGACCCGGCACAGAAGGCGCTGCTGGCGGCACAGGCGGCATCGAAACAGCAGCAGCGCGAGGCCGAAGTGGCGCGCCGCCAGGAACAGGCAGCGGCGCGCGTCGTCAAGCAGATGCAGAAGCTCGTGCCGGTCAACGAGCCCACGTCGTACATGCAGGCCAAGGGCATCGCGCCGCACGCCGGGGTACTGACCGACAAGGATGGCAGGAAGACCTACGTGCCGGCGGTCGATGCCGATGGCAAGCAGTGGAGCATGCAGTACATCCAGGAAGACGGCACCAAGCGCTTTGCAAAGGACAGCAGGAAGGACGGCTGCTTCCACGCCGTCGGCGGCATGGAGCAATTGGCCAGCGCCCCTGCCCTGGTGATCGCCGAGGGCTATGCCACGGCAGCAACGCTCAGGCAGGCGCTGGGTTTTGCCACGGTGTCGGCATTCGATGCGGGGAACCTGGCGCAGGTGGCGCGGGCGCTGCACGACAAGTTCCCCGACAAGCCCGTCATCATCGCCGGCGACGACGACCGCCACCTGGCCGCGACCCAGGGCGCCAACCCTGGCCGCAGCAAGGCGGAGGAAGCGGCAAGTCTGGTCGGCGGCAAGGTGCAGCTGCCGATCTTCGCGCCCGGCGAGAACAGTTTTCCGGCAGGCGTCGAGCCGGTGACCGTCAGCGCATTCCGCCAGCACAGGAATGGTTTGACAAACCTGAGCGAAGAGCAGACCGGTGCACTTGACCGGATGAAGCAGTTCACCGACTTTAACGACCTGGCCACCAGGAGTTCGCTGGGCATGGCTGGGGTCGAGCGCCAGGTACGCTCGGCCGTGAATGACATCTTGGACAGACACCGCCAGGCTGCGGTGCAGGAACAGGAGGTTGCCCTAACGCCGAAGCAGGAGGAGGCTGTGGCGCTCAAGCCGAAGCGCAAGCGTGCAGCCGCCATTGCGTGATCGTCAGCCACGGCCCGGTGGTACTAGCCGGTCCGGGGCCTGAAAACCTGGACTATAATGAAATGCACACGTCAATTTAAGGGAGACCATCATGACACTCAAGATTCGCGGACCGCGCAGGTTCGATTCCCCGGGCGTACTGCGCGGCGATGCGCCGTTTCTTGGCGCCACCGTCAAGGAATGGGACGACGCGCTGACCGGCAACATGGAAAAGACGCTGGCGGAGATCAAGCTGCGCACGGCCAATGCGCCGAAACGCGATGTTTCCAAGGCTGTCACCTCGGACCTGGCCAGCTCGGTCAGCAAGCGCCTTGCTGGTGTGAAATAGCATTTGCCATCCCTGAGGCGCGGCCGCATTCGTCCGGCCGCGTTGGCATATGTCCGATCCAAAACACTCCGCCGTCCAGGCGCCGCACGTGATGATGTTTGCCGGACCTAATGGCTCCGGCAAAACCTCGCTGATCGACGACATCAAGCAGACTGGTCTTTCCACGCTGCGCGGCCACTACCCCGTTCCTGAGCGCTTCATCAATCCTGACCAGGTTGCCAAGGACTTGCGTGGCAGCTTTCTGAACCAGGATGCGAGGGATGCGGCCGCGCAGGCAGCGGCGGTCGCGGCGCGTGCAGAAGCGATCGGCAACAAGATGTCGTTTGCTTTCGAGACCGTGATGTCCCATCCTTCGCGCATCAACGAGATGCTGCTGCTCAAGGAACAGGGCTACCGCCTGTTCCTCGTCTTCATTACCACGGACGACCCCGAGAAAAATGTTGACCGGGTGAAGTTCCGTTACGAGACCGGTACGACCACCGGGCACTTCGTCGCACCGGAGAAAGTACGGGAACGATACGAACGTACGCTCAGCTTGTTGCCGCGCGCGGTCGAGGTAGCGGATAGCGCGTATATCTACGACAACTCGGGGGACTTCAAGCGGGCGAAACTGCAGGCGATGATCGAGCGAAACGATCCTCTGCTTGTTGCGCCCGATGCGAAGGCATGGGTAGGCAAGCACCTCGTCCGGCCTCTGCAACTGCGCGAGCGCGAACTCGAGCAGATTGCGGCAACGTTGGAAAAGAAGGGGCTTCTTCTTGGAGAAACGGATGAGCTACGGGAAAGCTATTCCGGTCCGGTGCTGCTGAAAACGAGCAACTTCATCTGCCAGCTTGACGCTGCAAGCGGCCAGTGCGTGGTACACGACAGGGTACTGCTCGAAGCCGTTTCTCGAGGAAAAAGCGCTGTCCATGCCGCCAAGGCGAATGAAAAACTGACGATTCTATACGCTACCTCCGAGGCGCCCGAGGTTGTAAGGCACGGCGAGGTCGTGCGCCTGCCACTCAACGCAAACAAACCAAGGCTATAGGCACGGGCATCACCGGCCTTGCGCAGAAGAAGACAGCCACATGACATCAGCTTTCCGGCTGGCGGCCAGCGCGACAGCTTTGGCTCGTGGAGAATGTTACGACAGCCTGAGCAATTTCTTTGGTGCAGCCCTCCTCCTTTTACGTCATCTCAAGCAACTCTCTGTATGCCTGAACCTGGTTAGCGGTGACTAGAGGTGTATTGTCAATAGTGGACACGTCCGTTTCAAGCAGCCAGAGCCTGTTTTCTGAAATTCTCAGCGAACGACGCTGGCGATACGTAGCCAATGCGTGAGTGACGCCGCTGGCGGTTGTAGAAGGTCTCGAGTACTCCTTAATTGCCGCCTCTGAGTTGGCCCGTGTTGCATACCGCTGATGATTAATCATTTCGCTCTTCAAGCTGCCCCAGAAGCTCTCCATCGGCGCGTTGTCGTAGCAGTTCCCCTCGCGCGACATCGATGCTTGCATGCCGAACTGTGCGACCAGTTTGCGATAGTCGTCGGCGCAAGATTGGCTGCCACGGTCCGAGTGCAGAATCAGTCGCGGCGCCGGCCGCTTTCCTCGAACGGCCCGCCACAGCGATTGTGCTGTCAGCTCCTGCGTCATCCTGGGACCAAGCGCGTAGCCCACCATCTCGCACGTGAAAACGTCCTTGATGCCTGCGAGATAAAGCCATCCTTCATCGGTGGCGACGTAGGTAATGTCGCTAACCCAGGCTTCGTTCGGTCGCGTCGGCGCAAAGTTCTGCTCCAACAGGTTCGGCGCCACCGGGAAGCTTTGGTTCAAGTTTGTCGTGGCGTTGAACTTGCGTTTGTTTGCAGCGCAGACCAAGCTCGCGCCGCAGCCGACCGATACGATCACGGCCGGTATCGAATCCCCGGGCGTTGAGCTCCGGTTGCAGGCGCAAAAGCCCTTAGATTTCGCGGGTCTGCACGTAGGCCGCTTTGATAGCTACCTTCAATCGCTCATCGTCCTGCGCCCGCTGCGATGGCGGGCGATCGAGCGCCGCATAAAAGCCGCTGCGCGACACATCGAAGACGCGGCACAACAGGCCAAGGGGGTACTCGAGTCGCATCGATTTTATGAACGCGTAGCGTTATCAACGCGCTCGTCCGCGAAGTTAAAAAATTACCTGATGGTCTAATGGAGACATTGACATGGGATCGAGGCGGATAAATGGCTCAGCATAAACGCTTCACTGTCAGCACAGATGTAGCAATGAACTTCTGCGACCCTTAGAGCCCATGGCAGCGCGGCACTAATGAGAACACCAACCGGTTACTTAGACAGTATCTTCCGGACGGTACGGATCTAACAGCCTACAGTCAGAGAGATCTAAATGCGATTGCGCGAAAGCTGAACACGCGCCGTAGGAAAAATCTAGCCTACATGACCCGGGGGATAATCTTGCCCAAGTGTTGCCTTGACCTCTTGAATCTGCCGCTTGCTTATTTAATTTATGTTCGTCGAGAGATTTTTGTTAGGCGATCTGGGACGTAAGCGCTGGGCGCTCAATCCAGAGCTATACACATGATTGCTTACGTGTAAGAATGTCTAGCCGCGTCTTGCGCGGAATTCGTTTGCCCCTCTCACAATCGTCCGCCCAAATGAAAAAGTACTCGAGTGAAGGATCCCAGCCAAAAGTCTGGGTGACCTGGTTGCGGGATGCTCTTCTACCCTCCCAGGTGGAGGGACGCACTGGTTTGTTTATCAGGCTAAACGCATGGGAAGAATCCGCTCAGATCAGACGTAATCAAGTCCATCGTTGTACTCTCATAGTGATGTCGCCCCATTCACCGAATTTGACCATCCCTGCAAAAATCGTTCTGCTGGATGAGGTCAATGAATTGCGGCAAAAGGATCGGGTACCGGAAATCGTCCCCGATAAATTGGGTTGGGTAACTTTGGCAAACTTCCGGTCGCTGATCGGTATCCCAGTCCTGTATATCGGCGATCGGGGAGCTTACGGCGAACTATTCAACAACATGCCACGCGAAGTCGCCGTGCGGCTGCTCTTGCTGATCAATGACCTCGCCGCCCTGAACGAATTACGCCCGGGTTCGCGTATCTTGCGCCGAGTTAGGACATCGCCCCACGATCTATGGTCTCAGTTCTTGCGGGAATACGAGGAACGATTCGCACTCATCGATTTCCAGCGCAGCATGGAATCAATGAAGACGCGCGCGTCCAGCCTCGACCACGTCGAATCGATAGCCGCTGAAGTTCCGCTATGGGGGGGGCGCTTCTTGCTACCCCTGCGGCTGAGTTTTCCACTGGTGCTGGGGCAACGCCAGCTCCAGAACGTCGTCATCGGCCCCAACGGTTCTGGTAAAACCAATCTTTTGTTGGGGCTGGCCAAATGCGTACTCAACAAATGCGCGGAAACCGAGCCCAGTGAACCGGCTGATTTCAGGCACGACGGCAATAAAGATTACCGGCGATCGGCAGCTGTTCAGGTTGCCGTTTTCACCTATGAGCGAGCCATGTGGGCAAGTCTTCGGCGTAAGGGAGTGGCGGTCTATGAACAGGGAGTCCGGGCAAGTGATTGGCGCAAACTGACACAGGTGATCTACGAGTTGCTGTCGTCAAGGAGTGAGCGTAGGGATGGCCTTCGCGATCTGCGCTTGCTAATGGAAATCCTTTCAGGATTCATTGATGTGCGAGCCTTACGGCTTCCATTACACGCGTCACAGCCTGCCGCCCAACGCTTACAGAGGCCCGATCGCGAAGACATCCAGATATCACTGAAAGACCTGGCATCTACCTTGGTATCAAGCATCGACGTCGTCGCCCGGCTCGACCGAGGAAAAGCTCCTTTCATGCAAAGCGTGGAGGGGCAAGTTTACACCCTCAGCTCGGGAGAGCGCAGCTTAGTGCTATTCTGTGTACGGCTGATCATCGCGTCGCGTGACAGCGCATTGGTGCTGATCGACGAGCCAGAGAATCACCTTCATCCTCGCTTCATCACGCTGATGGTGCAGGCGCTTTCGCGGACATTGCAGGCTACCCGCTCGCGCGCACTGGTCGTTACCCATTCGCCATTCGTGGTTCGCGAATTCGAACGCAGCACGGTGAAGGTGCTGAAAACGTCGGCTGAAGGCGTACCGGAAATGTTTCAGCCATCGTTGCAGACACTTGGCGCAGACGTTGCCATGATTTCTGATTATGTCTTCGAAGACGAGCACATCCGCAAAGGTTTTCAAGAAAGTATTGACCATCTGATCCGTGATCAGCAACTCCAGGGAACCCTGAACAAAGGTAAACTCAAAAGCTTTGCCGCAAGCTTGGGGGAAGATGCTGTCAGCTACTTGATCGAGCGTTCCGATGAAGTCACAGGTGCACCTGCCGATGCCTAGCGCCATTAATCATTTGAGAACCGCTGAAGACGACCTCAGTGCGCTCGGTCTATATGCACGCACGTATAGGGGCAAGGGCTGGCAGGAGCGAGTCAGGAAGGCGTCACTCGCCTACAAGTTTTTAAAACATCCTTTCCTGAACTACGGCAAGTATTTCCAGACACCACGGCGTCTTTTTCCAGGCAAGCTGCGTGGCCTGGCAGGGTTTCTATATGACTTATACGGCTCTACGGCCAAACCGTTCAAGTACATTGAGACGCTGCGTGACCCTGAAAAGATTGGCGCATGCCCGTACTGCGGTCTGTCGAAAAACATCACAGTCGACCATTACTTACCGAGGACTCATAAGGCGTTCCCCCACCTGTCATTCCTCTCACTAAACCTGGTTCCTGCATGCTCAGACTGCCAAAGTTCAAAGAACAGTTTTTACCCCGACAAGCCAGCCAGCGTACGTACGCCTGCAAAGGCTCGCAGGCGCCAACAACGCCTAAAAATTAGCAGCGCCAAGCAGGCCGATATCCGCATGGCTCGCCGGAGCAATGGCCAACTATCTCCCTCGTTGAGGGTCCGCGGGTCCACACCACTACGTCCAAAGAAAATGGGATGGCTTCAGCAAACCCGACGATGCATCCATCCTTACTTCGACAAGTTCCTGGAACGAAGCGCTTTTGATATCGACCTGGCGTGGGCGGGGGATAGTCCCGAGATCAGTCGCTTCCGGTGGAAGCCACATTTGACGAAGGCGCAACGCGCCCTAGTTGCCTTCCATCTCTCCAAGCTGAAGGTAAAAGACAGGGCGCGTGGCATTATCAGGCGTCGCTATCGCGCTTTCGTGAAAGTCACAACTGGAAAGCATTTCGCAGCGCGGGAGATAGTGAAGCATCTCGAATTCAGGTTAGACAGTGTGAAGGAGGAAACCGGCATCGCGAACCCGATCGAAGCGAAGTGCCTGGAAGCGCTACTGAAAGATCCAAGCGCAATCGCACAACTCGTCGCTTCCTCTGCGCTCCCGAAACCTCAGCCACTTGTGCTGGTCGCAACCGCTGTACCGCAGGTGGTGAAAACACGCCTGCGTCGCAAGAAGAAGGACTACATTCGGTAATTTGTGTGAGCGTCTGTTTGGTGACTAAACTGTGTGAAACTCAAAATCTCAAAATATTCCTGGGTAGGATTACTGAATCGCCCCGAAAATTTAGGAGGCCGTTTGGTGTGAGTCAGGCGACCTAGCCTGCTAGGAAAGTTGTCGATCGTAGTTTGCCTCAGCTTCGGCCGGCGGTATATAGCCAATCGGTTCGAGTAAGCGATGATGATTGAACCACGTCACCCATTCCAGCGTCGCCAATTCGACGGCCTCGCGCGTATTCCAGGGGAGCACGGCGATGTATCAGTTCTGCCTTGTACAGACCGTTGATGGTCTCGGCCAGCGCATTGTCGTAGGGCGAATATCGGACTGGTTTCTTCATGGTGGCTTCATTTTCTCAAATGTTGGAGCCTCCTTCAAACCCGGGGCGATTCAGTAACGCTTGGCCGAGTGGTCGAAGGCACCGGGCAGCAAACCCGGACAACCGGTGGTTCAAATCCATCAGCATGCTCCATCCCGCATCTGGCCTATCAGTGCAAACAGGCTGCCCCCACACGGTTTGCATGCGGCATCAATGGCTGTCAAGGTTGCAACTGGAAAGTGGGAAGTGGTGGCGTCACGTGCCCGAGGTTATCCCGCGAGATACAGGCGGATAGTTTTGAGTGTTCGAAACTGCGGCTTCACCTCATTGCGACAGGCACCCAGTTGTATAGGGAGCCATCGTTGAACTTTTCATCGTATCGACATCTTGCGCAATAGACGTTCCGACAAGGCTGGCGGCGCGGCAGGAATGTCCAGTTCGCAGAACCAGCCCTGCTTGAGCAAGCGCGCGGGGGATTGCCCGCTTTCCGGATGGTGTTGAAGTCCGGTCAAACAGAACCGCTCATCCGACATCCAGGCAAGTTCGCAGTCGAGCAGCGCAAGGCGGGTAGTATTCCCACGTGCTACCAAGGCCTGCATCGTGTGCCGCCCCAGTTGCTCGTGCAGCACGCTGCTGACAGCAATACTAGACTCGGCGTGATTCGCGCCAGTGTTGAGCACGCGATTGCGTGGGACTTCCATACCCGCCTGATGGTTGGTCCACACCTTGAAAAGCGCCTGCTTGGACGGCACCACGATCTGGCATAACCAGGATTGGGCAGCATGTACCACCTTGCGCTCGCGGGCAAGGCCGTCGAACCCACTCAGCACGAATTTATCGTTACTGAACCATGCAAGCCTCGGCGCGGCCAGCTCCACTAAGGCGACGCGGCTACCTGGCGGCACCAGACGGGCCACCTTCGTGGGACGCCGCTGCCCCTGGTCGGTCACCTCGACAACTATCAACTCGAATGGCTCTCGCGGGTCGCCAATCTGCTCGGGCGCTGTTAACATCGCTCCGCAGTTGCGCCTTTTCCAAACCCAAGCTTTCAATTGATTCACCATATTTTACTGTATATAAATACAGTATATCAAATCACTCGGTGTCGTCGCTTTTTGCGTTTTACCTACTCGGTTTGGGAACTGTGCTGTGACTCGTCGCGAAGCAACATTTCATACGTGGCATGACGCGGCGTCGAATACACCAGGCGGAGGACGGCGGGGAATCGCTCAAAGCGCCAGCATACTGCAGGGAGCCGCCCGCTTAAATGAAAAGCTCAACGCCCTTGATACGGCGACTGGCCGGAGGCTGGCGGTTATCGCCGACGACTCGGACACGGTAATGGTGGTGCTACTCACTCCGATCGGGGGAGAAGGCACTGAATTTTGCGAACATCTCGCATCACGCCGTGTATCGACCGGACTGGCAATAAGGCGCTGATCACGGCTGGCCCCGCTCAGTCAATGCACGGGGAACGTAAGGCAATTTCGCGAGTGCTTTTTTCGGTTGGAGCTGAGGCTTGGAAAGGTCTGGTTGCACGGGGACGGTGCCGGGCAACACATTGGATGCTGTACCGGGCCTTGTGACGAAACTCTGCGTTGGATAGCCCGCGACGAGCCACTGAGCCCACTTGCCCGACTTCCGGACCAGGTCTTCACGGTATTTTGCGTTGAACCGAGGAGTGCGCGAGTGAAAATTAGCGCAGCGGGTCCAGAGGTCACCGCCGTCGTGTTTGATATGTTGGCGCAGTCGCCATGCTGCTAGTCGATAGGGATAGCAGCCGGCAGCAGCGACATCCGCTGCCGTAATCCCGTAGCCAGAGAGCTGCCGCAGATACGCAGTGTTGAACTGCAGAGGACCGACATCGTGGCTGCCGTTGGCGTTGCGTACCCACTGCCCTGCTTTCCCGCCCTCCTTTTCTGCAACGGCGAGCATGATGTTCGCGGGGATGCCGTATTGAACGGCAGCGGAAATTGAGCAGGTGACGCGCTCGTGCAAATATGGCGGGAGATCCATCGTCATGTTGTCACCTTGCTGGAAAGGATTCAGTCCTGTTCGTCCGGGTCGCTATCGCGGTCGCGGAAGGCGGCGACTTCGGCATCTGCGTCGACTGGCTGCTTGCCTGCGGAGAGGCTATCGCCGTCAAAGCGGTTCGCTGCCGGCTTAATCTCTACAGCCCCCCTGGCCTTGATCGCTGCCGCTATCTTTCCGCCAGTGGTATCGGCAACGCGTTCGGCCGCAGACTCACGCAGGTCGTTTCCCTTGGACTTGGCAACGTCCCAGGCGCCGGCAGCGAGGTTGGCGATAGTGGCGCCTGCAATCCTGGCGCTCTTTCCTGGCGCCCCGCTTGGCCCACTTGCCCCACCTGTGCTCCTGCCTCCTGGCGCCTGGGCGGGTTGAGGTTTGGCTTCCGACGCCGATGCAGTGGTACCTTGGCTTTTACTATCCGGCCCCGGCGACGCGGACTCGGTCAAACCACTCGCGTCGGCAGCACCGGATGGACTCGCAGAGGACGATGCGCCACCATCACCCATGGCTGTAGCAAGCGATGGTCCCGATCCGCCCGATGCGCCGCTGCTACCGTCACCAGTTCCTCCCGCAGCATTCGCCAGCATCTTTGCGCCCCCTCCGCTCTCGGAAGCGAGTGCTTTCGAAAACGCCGCCATCAGCGCCTGGGCGCCCCCAGCGCTGCCGGCGGCCGCGCCCATCAGTGCGGCTCCGCCGGTGCTGATTGCGGCACCAGCCATGGTGACGGCGGCAACTGCGGCACCGGCTCCGAACCCGCTGCCGAGGGAACCTGTGTTGCCGCCGGCAAGTCCTCCGATCAGGCCCGGGATGGTTTTAACAAGCGCGAGCAAAATAACGGCGACCACGAGCATCGCGCCCAGCTCCTTGATACGTATTGAGCCACTCATCGAAGCGTAATAGTCGACAACGAAATTCTTTCCGATCCCTACCAACAAAACCATTGCGAACAATTGACCTGCGATGTTCAAAACAGTTCGGTAATAGCCGATCGCCATCTCTGACGTCCAGCGAGATCCTCCAAATCCTAAAAAGAAGATTCCTGCATACGCAAGTATCCACGAGCTAATCAACAACAAAAGCATATTCACGCCCACCAGTGCGAAGACAACCAGGATTACTGCTGCAATTAGGAGACCGCATATTCCATGCACCGGGCTCCAGATCGAGGCATTGTCGGCAACTTTTCCGAAAATAAAAAATCCGACATCGACGATTCCTGACGGCGTCAAATTCGGCCCGAGCCCAGATGCAAGACCACCCAACTTTCGAAGAGAGTCGGTTATCGACATTGCGAAATCAGGTCCGTTAACGAGCAGCCACCAGTAAAACCCCGTGAAAACCGTGAACCTAACGAACTCTGCATAGAATTCCGCCAAATCCGCCTTCCTTAATGCCATCATTCCAAAAGTCCAAACCATACTAATCACCGCAAGTGTCCAGAAAAGCCAACTGGCACGCTCGGTGACAACTACCTGCCAACCACGTGCAGCATCCACATACCGGGCGAGGGCATTATCGAACACGCCCAAGTTGCTAATCGCTGCATGGGCGTAGTCCGAGTGTACAGCCAGCCATAGCAACAGCAGCACTGAAAAGCCAGCTCTCGAAATGGCTAACGCTTTCATTTCAAACTCCTACCAATTTACCACTGGACTTGGTTTATATTCCCCGCCTGTCGGGCAGTATTTCTCGAGCTCAGCCTTTCGAACAGGGTCTTTGGTTTCGTTCATTTCCACGCAGGCTGGACTCGCAACCGGATATTTCTCCTTACACCCGGAACTCGAGAAAGCGCATAGAACGACAGCAGCGCATATGCCAAATTTACTGAGTCTCATGAAGGTTCTCCTTACCAATGTTTTACGGGACTGGGGCTATATGTACCCGCAGAAAATTCTGCCGACGCGGCAGCCTGCCTAGCTTCCAAATCCGCCAATGCCTGGTTGCGCGTAGCAATGACATTCTGCTGCGCAATCAACAACGCGCGAATCTGCAGCAACTGGTTAGACTGATGACTTGCCAGTTGATTCGCATGACCGATCGCGGCCAACTGCCCGTTGGCGCCCTGCGCCGCAGATTGGAGAAGCTCCAGCTGCCGCGCATCCGTTTGCAGGCTCTCCTGCTGCCGGTCCAGACCCCGGAACAGCGCATCGTTCGCCCTCTTCTGCGATTCGGACCCCAGCCGCTCCGACTCCGTCATCGCGTCCCACTGCGCCTGCGTGCAGCCGTTCACCGAAAAGCATGGCGAACCACGGTAATCGCTGGTGTTCTTGAACTTGCGCAGGTAGGCGTCGATGCTTCCCAGGCTGGCCTTGTAATGGTCCAGCGTGTCGATCGATGTCCGCAACTGCCGCATGGTCACATTCGCCGCATCCCAGATCTGCTGCGACGGCGCTGTCGTGTTTTGCAGCATGTTCTCGTACTGCTGCAACTGCGTACGATACTGCTGGATCTGCTTCAAGGTGTGCGCCACGTTTTCGATGGCGCTGATCAGGTTCTGGCTCAGGTTGGCGCCGTCGATCACCGGGATGCCGGCGCTCACGGCAGGGTTGCTGGCTGCCAGCAGCGACGCCATCAAGATCGCCGCGATCTGCGCGGGGACCGGTCTGCGGTTCAGTGTCTTCATGATTCCTCCTTGGCGTTAATAGTCAAACGGTTTATACGGTTTCGAGAACGTCATGTCCTTGATGACGATGACGTTAAAGCGGTAGCCGGGCCGAATTTCCAGCGTCGGCGCGATGTTGAGGTTCTTGCTGATCATCTGCGCGGTCGCCTGACCCAGCTGCTGGCCCATCGCTTCGCTGAGCGCGCTGCCTGCCGTCGGCCGGGCGTTGGCGTTGCCCGTCTGCGGCTGGCTCAGCGCCACGCCTGCGGTAACGCCAGACATCAGGAATGCCGACGAAAACACGCGGAAGTAATGGTTGTTGACCTGGTCCTTGAAGCCGCCATAGCCCGCGCCGTCCGCCCCCGGCATGGCGCCGATGTCGAGCGCCTTCCCGTCCGGGAACACGATGCGCTGCCAGGCGATCAGGATGCGCGACTGGCCGTAGGCGACGTCGCTCGCGTAGCTGCCCACCAGGCGCGAACCCTGCGGAATGAGCTTGTACTTGCCGACGGGCGTGTCGTACACGTCCTGGCTCACCTGCGCCATGATCTGCCCGGGCAGCTCGGAATTGATGCCGGAAATGAGCGTGGCCGGCACCACGAAGCCGGCCCGCAGTTCGTACGGAGAACGCGGCGCTTCGACTCGCCCGTCCAGCCGCCAGCGGTCTTCCTTGGGCGATCCTGCGAACTGGGTGATGTCGTTGCGGCGGCCGGATGCTGAATTCGCACCGGGATCGCCGGGATTCTGGCCGTCGGCCGCCCCGCCGCCCTGGATCTGACGCAGGCGCGCTGCATACGCGGCTGCCGGATCATCGCTGGTGCTTTCCTCGATCTGCTGGCGTACCGATGCCAGGCGGGCGAGCATGGCATCGGCGCCGGCGACAGTGCCGATGCCCGGCCCGGTACCGGCGCCTGTGCTACCCGGTGCAATCGGGCTGGAGGCGGCGCTGCGCGGCGCGATCACGGCTAGACCCGTCCTGGCCCTGACCGCTTCATCGAACTGCTGCATCTTCATCATGCGAAAGCGCATGGCCTCCTCGTCGCGCGGTGTCGGCCCGGCAGTGCCGCCCGGCTGTCCCTGCGAGCCGGGCGGCAGCGGCGGCATATCCAGGTTGTCAGGCCGGGCCACGATGATCTCGCCGGGCGCGGGTTCCGCCGGCAGCGCCGGCGGCCCTGGCGCCTTGGGCTGCACCATCCCTTCTTTCTGGCTGCCTGCGATTTCCTCGGCAAACATCCTGGTGTTTCCCTTGCGCAGGTCGTCGGCGGGCTTCGGTCCCTGGTGCTGGTTGGCGGCCCGGTCCCATGCCACCAGCGCCATGATCAGCAGGAACACGCCCAGTGCGCCGGCCACGATATAGATCGGCAGGTTGTTGACGCGGCGCACGCCGGAGCGGCCGGACTGGTCGCCGGGCGACGCTTCCGGCGCCATGTCGGCATCGGGACTGGTACTCATCGCCTCACTCCTTCCTGATCCAGTAGCTGGCCGGCACGGCCGCGACGCCATCTAGCCGATACAGCCGCGATAGCGGCTGGCCATTGAGCAGCAAAGTCAGGCGCCACAGTCCCGGTTCCGCTTGCCGGTCCACGATGTAGGCCAGCGTCGTTGCGCCCGGCTGCACCGCCGCGTTACCTGATGTATTGACCGCCGCAACGGCGACAGGTTCCACGAGGGCGTAGCCGGCGCTGCGCAGCGCCGTCGTCAGCGCGGCGCCGAAGTCGTCCTGCATCGGGTGCAGCAGTTGCAGGCGGGTATGGGCCGGCGCGTGCAGTGCCGCCAACTTTTTCACGGCATCGTTCGCGACTGTTTGCGCGAAGGCTGGCGTGGCTGAGGTTACATCGAAGAAATAGCCGTGCGCGGCCGGGGGCGGCGCATTAGAGCAGCCCAGCAGGCTGAACGTGGCGGCAGCGACAAGTGGCAGGCGGCGCATGTCATTTCCCCTTCGTGATCGTGACGCGGTCCTGGTCGCGGCCCACGCCGGCGACCAGGATGGCCTTGTCGAAGACGGTATCGACTATGTAGCGGTCGCCCTGGACGCGGTAGTTGACCATCACCGTCTCGTCGCCAGAGAACCAGCCGCCTTCCTTGCGCACCACCAGCAATGTCGGCGCTTCCGTCTGCGCCATCGCGGCGGGCATCTGGATCACCGTCTTGATGCCGTCGTTGAACACGCGCACCGGCTTCCATGGCGCGCTGCCGGACACCTCGTACTTGAAATCGAGGTCGCCAAGATACTCGCCGGTCTCCGGAATGGTGCGCTCCTGCCGCTCCTTCTTCTCACGGGCGCGCACGGCATCCCATTTGGCCAGCGCGTCCTCCGGGTAGGTGAAGCTCACATAGGGCATGAATTCGGTACGGTGGGAGCTGAGCCTGATGTGGTAGGTGCGCCGGCTGGTGGTGATCACCAGGTTGGTTTGCAGTCCCACGTCGAGCGGCTTGAGGATCAGGTGCTGGACCTCGGTGGCGCCGGCGCCGCTCACGGCCGGCTCCACCGTGAAGCGCGGGTCGCCCACGTGCAGGTTGTTGACCTGCTCCCCCGGCTGCAAGGCGATGTCGCACACTTGCAGCACGGCGCAGACGACGCTGGCCTGCTGCACGCCGTAGATGAAGCGCACCGCGCCGGCTGGTCCCGCAAACGGCTTGACGCCGGTTGCGGCGCCCTTCTCCCAGCGCTGGGCGATGGCCAGCGCTTCCTTGTCCTGCGCCGTCAGGCGCGGATTCTTGCGGTTGAAGTAGGCGTCGGCCGGGTCGTCGCCGGTCGGCACCGGGAGCGGCTTCACCGCCTTCGCTGCGGCATCCTGCGCTGCAGCGATCGGTACTAGCGGCACCATCGGCGCCAGCGCGCACAGCGACAGGATGGTCAAGATCTTGCGCATCATGTTCCCCTCTAAAGTTGTTTCGACCAGGAGAAGTCGCGCACGTGTACCCCCAGCGGGTTGTTGCGCAAGTCTTCTTCGGTGGTCTCGGGCGTGGCCGGTGTGACGTAGACGGTGACGAGCGCGCGCCAGCGCTGCGCTTCGCCTTTCCGCACGCCCTGCCGGTCGCGGACAGTCTCCATCCAGTCCACCTGCCAGGTATCGGGCGTCTGCGGAATCACGGACGTGATCTCGATGCTGGCCGTTTCCCGCGCGGCGCGCTTGAACGGGTTGCTTTCCTCGGTGCCGTTGAGCCACTCGTTGGCCTTGGCCGTGGCAGGATCGTTCGGCGCCAGCATGGCGTACACCTTGAACACCGCCTTGCGCTGCAGGGCAATGTCGGGCGTGACCAGGCGCATGCTGCCGATCCAGTCGGCCACCGACGCGTGCAGCACGCGCTGGTCGACGGGCGCTGCGCGGTCGGCGCGCGCCACCGCCTGCTGCTGGCCGAGCCGGTCCACCTCCACCACGTAGGGCACGAACCGTGACTGGCTGCCGACGTAGACCATGCCACCGACGCCTGCCAGCGCGACCAGCAGCGCCAGTACGCCAAGCAGCTGGAACATCTGCCGGCTGGCGGCGTTGGCTGCGCTCTGGTCGTTCCAGGTGCGGCGCGCGGCCAGGTATGGGTTTTCGCTCTCGCCGTCGCGCCGGCCGCCATCGAGGATGGTGGGCTCAAGCCGTTGGTCGGCCGCTTGACCGGCTGCGCGCCGGCGCGCCAGCCTGGTGATCATTGTCCCGATGTTCATGGTCGTGCTCCGTAGTCTTTGAGATCGAGCCCCTTCGATGCCAGCCACGCATCGCGCCAGCCGTCGCCCCGCTCTGCCTCGAGCTGCCTGATGGCGGCGATCGACTCCTTATCGGTGGAGCCGGCGAATGCCATGGCCAGCGGCCCAAGCGCGGCCTCGTACAGGCGGCAGCCGCTCTCGGACACGGCATAGTACTGGCGCTTCGGAACGGCCGTGGCAATGATCTCGATTTGCCTGGCGTTGAGGTTCATCTGGCTGTACAGGGCGGCCGCCTCCTGGCTGCGCGCATCGCGGTTCGCCAGGTAGATCTTGGTGGCGGTGGATTCGACGATCACGTCGAGGATGCCGCTGCGCGCGGCGTCGGACAGGCTCTGGGTGGCCAGCAGCACCACGCAGTTTTTCTTGGCAAAAGACTTGAGCCACTCGCGGATCTTGTCGCGGAACGCCGGGTGGCCCAGCATGATCCACGCTTCGTCGATCACGATCATCGCCGGCTGGCCGTGCAGGCTGCGTTCGATGCGCCGGAACAGGTACAGCAGCACCGGCAGCGCAAATTTCTCGCCGAGGTTCATCAGCTCCTCGATCTCGAAGGTGGTGAAGGTGGACAGGTTCAGGCCATCGTCCTCGGCGTCGAGCAGGTGGCCCATCAGCCCGTCCACCGTGTACTGCTTGAGCGCCGCGCGGATATCCTGGTCCTGGATGGTGAGCGCAAACTCGGTCAGGGTGCGCGCGGCGCTGGCATGCATGTTGACGACGGCCCGGCCGATCTCGTTGCGCTGGTCCGGCGTGGAAGCGACACCGTTGAGCGCCAGGATGGTATCGATCCACTCCATGGCCCAGGCCCGGTCGCTCTTGGTGTCGAGAAATTGCAGCGGACAAAAGGCCAGCCGGCTGTCATCGGCGGCCACCGTGAAGTGCGCTCCGCCCACGCCCCTGGTGGTCGGGTACATCGACATGCCCTTGTCAAACACGAAAATCGACATGCCCATGTAGCGGCGCGCCTGCATGGCGATGAGCGCCAGCATCGTGGACTTGCCCATCCTCGTGGGACCGAACATCAGTCCATGTCCCAGGTCACGCACGTGCAGGTTCAGGCGGAACGGCGTGGAGCCGCCGGTCACGCAGTGCATCAATGGCGGCGACTCTGGCGGATACATCGGGCATGGCGCGTGGTGCGCACCGGTCCAGATGGTGCTGGTCGGAAGCAGGTCGGCCAGGTTCATGGTGTGGATCAGCGGACGGCGCACGTTCTCCACGCCGTGGCCCGGCAGGCTGCCAAGGAAGGCGTCGAGCGTGTTGATGGTCTCGATGCGTGCGGCAAAACCGATGCGGTTGATGGCTTTTTCGAGCAGCCGGGCGGCGGCATCGAGCTTGTCGCGGTCTTCGTCCATCAGGATCACCACACTGGTGTAGTAGCCCTGCGAGACCATGCCGCTGTTGGTCTCCGCGATGGCCGACTGGGCGTCCGCCACCATCGACATCGCGTCTTCATCGATGCTGCCGGTGTTGGTGTTGAACACCTGGTCGAAGAAGCCGCGCACCTTCTGCTTCCATTTTTTGCGGAACTTGTCGAGGTGCGCCACCGCTTCGTGCGGGTCCATGAAAATGAAGCGCGACGACCAGCGGTATTCGCACGGCTGCTCGCCCAGCGCGGTCAGGATGCCCGGTGTGGACTCCAGCGGAAAGCCCTCAATGGCGACGGCCTGCACGAACTTGCGCCCGATTTTGGGCACGACGCCGCTCCACATCTCCTGCCCGCCGATCAATGCGTCCAGGTACATCGGATTGCCTGGCAAGAGCACGGGGTGGTTCAGGCCCGTGACACAGAACTGCAGCCAGCGCAGAAGCTCGTCATGCGTGACGCTGCCGCCGCCCTCCTGGGCGATCCGCTCGCTGCGCAGTCGCTTGAGGCTGACGGCGGCGGACAGGCGCGACTCGATGTTCATGCATTCGCGCTTGAAATATTCGATCAGGTTGCACGTGCGCGCCTTGCGGTCCTGCGGGGCTGCCTCGTCATCGAACATCAGTTCGACGAACTTGCGCTGCGCGAGCAGCGGCGGGAAGTACGTCACGGTCAGCACGAACAGGCCTTCGTACATCGTGCCGAGCTTTTCGAAAAGGCGGCGGCGCTCTTCGTCCACGGCAGCGGTGAGCGGATCGGGGAAATGCGAGGCGCTCGCCGGTGGGTAGCTGGCCGCAGCGCGGCGCACCGCATCGACGTGGATCATCCATCCGCTGCCCATGCCGGCCAGCGCCTGGTTCAGGCGGAACGACACCATCTCGCGCTGCGCCTCGGTGCTGCTGGCGTTATCCTCGCCCTCGTACAGCCAGGCGGCCATGAACGCGCCGTTCTTGCCCACGATGACGCCGTCGTCCACCATGGCAGCGTAGTTGAGCAGGTCGGCGAAGCCGGCGCCTTTCGAGCGGTGGCGCTTGAGCTCCAGGTGGCTGCCAGCGGCACGCAGCCGCAGGTATAGCAGGAGCAGCATCACGGCGCCGAGCAGCGCGATTGCAGTGGTGATGGCGGTGATCATTTGTATTGCTTTCCCTGGCTGTTCGGATTGACGCGGAACGGCGTGCTGCGGGCCGGGTAGTACGGCCGGTAGCGCCGGTGGCGCATGTACACAAAGCGCAGCTTCGGATCGGACTTGGCCATCAGCCGGCACAGGTACAGCGCGCAGAACCACAGCAGCAGGCCGACGACCGTGGCCCTCAATTCCTGCGCGCTGAAGATCAGCGCGAACGCCATCACGCCGGAGAACATCACCAGCTCCCGGTCGCCACCCATGAACAGGTTCTGGCGGTTGCCGGCCCGGCGGATGGGGATCGGGCGCAGGGCCATGATCACGCCACCCGGCTTGCCAGCGCGGCTGCCATGTGGCGCAGCGGCGCGGCAGAGACATCCTGCAACGCCGCGATTTCCGCGCCACGGCCGAAGAAGGTGCTCATCACGTTCTGCGCGCCGACCAGCAGCGCCATCACCAGCACCAGGAAGATCAGGGTGCGGAAGAAGCCATTAAGGTCGCCGCCGAAGATCAGCACACCGCCCGCGATGACGATGCCGATGATGGAGAGCGCGAAAGCGACGGGGCCCGTGACCGAGTTGCGCAGGTTGGTCAGCCAGGATTCGTATGGCAGCGAGCCGCCGGTGCCTTCGGCGGCCCAGGCGGGGTGCGGCGAGAGCACCAGCAGCGCCAGCAGCATCACGGCGAACAGCGCGAGCAGCCGGCGGCGGCTCGATGCAGCGGGGATCATTTTTGCGGCAGTCATGTCAGTCTCCTTCAATGGTGCGGGTGAGGTATTGGCCGTCCTCGTAGCCGGAAATCTCGATGATTTCCTTGACGCGGCGGCCTTCGGGGGTGCGGGCGATATGGACAATCATGTGAACCACCTCGCCGATCAGCGGTTCAATGTCTGCGGGCGCCGCGTCGTTGCGGCTGATGAGGGACTTCAGGCGCCTGAGCGCCGCGCGCGAGTTGTTGGCGTGCAGCGTGGCCGCTCCTCCCTCGTGGCCGGTGTTCCAGGCGTCGAGCAGGTCGAGCGCTTCGGCGCCGCGCACCTCCCCGACCAGGATGCGGTCCGGCCGCATGCGCAGGATGACCTTGAGCAGCGCCGTCATCGTCACATCGATGGTGGTGTGGTACTGGACGTAGTTCTCGGCCGTGCACTGGATCTCGCCGATGTCTTCGATGATGCACATCCGCTCGGTGGGATCATGCCTGACCATCTCGCGGATGATGGCGTTGATGGCGGTGGTCTTGCCGGACCCGGTACCGCCGCTCACGAGGATATTCAGGTGGCGGTGGATGGCGTCCACCAGCGCCTCGTAGTGGCGCTGCGACATGATGCCCGCCTCCACGTACTCCTCCAGCGTAAACACGGCAACGGCCCGCTTCCTGATGGCGAACGTCGGCGCGGTGACGATGGGGCCGACCTGGCCGGAGAAGCGCGAGCCGTCGATCGGCAGTTCGCCTTCGACCAGCGGCGTGCTGGCGGTAACAGTCTTGCCGAGCGAGCTGGCGACGGTGCGGATCAGCGCCTCGCCTTGCGCGGCGCGCAGGCTGCCGATGCAGCGCATCGTTTCGCCCAGACGTTCGTGCCAGAGGCGCCCGTCCGCGTTGAGCATGATCTCGATCGTGCGCGGGTCGTGCAGCGCCGCGAGCAGGACCGGGCCCATGTCCCGTTCGAGCTTGCGCTGCGCGCGCGCCAGTGTTTCGTTGTCTGCCAGACCGTCCATGACTTGCCTCCGTCGATGGATCTAATCTAGCGCAGGCAAAAACTGCCGGACACCGCAATCGGCACGAAATGGCGCGTAACGTGCGTTGCGTTTGAGGCGGCGCAAATCAGGCGGTCTGGACTGTTGAGGCGAGGAAAAGTGTGGGCGTGGAAAGTATACTCAGTGAATCTACACTGAAGATCCAACAAGATCGCCGGTGTCGTGTTTCGGTGTGACCGGCAGGAAAATTATCAGCCCGGGCATCACGATGGCCGACCTGTCGCCGTCTCTGATCAAGCCCCAACCGGGACAAGGTCAATGACGACATCCTGTGCGTAACGATATAGCCTCGCGCGACAACGCGCTGACGACCGTGCACGCCGTCCTCACAATTCACTGCGTCGCCGAACAAAGCAGCCTGGCAGGGCATAGCTGGATTGAATATTGCCCGGCAGGCGGCAACAATCGTACGTTCGGCACCTGGGGCAACGATCCCGTCGGGAAAGGCAATGGGCTGCTGGAAGGACTCGAGCTCGGTTACGCTCCCACCCACAGCAGAACCGCTGCAATCGATGCGAGCCAGGCTGCCAGGCTGCATGACGTCATTGCTCGCTACGCTGCGCTCGGCAACGCAGGCTGGACGATAGCCTCGCCCTGTTCTGCGTTTGCTGCCGATGCCTGGGAAGCCGCGACGGGCGAGCGGCTGGCGCACAGGGTTGCGGGCATCAGCACGCCAAAGACACTTGCCGCCTCCATCGCGGCAGCAAACCAACAGCAAACCCCTGCGTACCGAAACGGGCAGGACAAGAACAGGCAACCAGAGTCCAGTCATAAAAAAAGCTCGACACCGGGAGAAACCAAGCCACGAAAGCGTGGTCGAAAGCTATGAGTGAAGTCCGCTACAATGAAACGCCAAGGAGCTACCGCCATGTTTTTCCACAAGATTGCTGAGACCAAGGACGTCTTTTTCTCCCCCTCCGAAGTGCAGCTTCGTGACGGCAAGCCCGAGCTGAAAATTTCCGGGCTTATTTTTCACAGCGCGATCGTCGCAGAGGACATCAGGGTCGTACAGGAAGGTTGTACTGCGTGGATATTGATCGACATGGCGCTGACCAGCCCAGGGAAAAGCGGCCGCTTTGAAGCGACTGTGCCTTTGTCCGACAATGTTGAGCGCGTCGTTTTTGGATCGGCGGAGAAAGAATTGTGGTGCAGAAAGTCTAGTGGGCAGTCCATCTGAGGCGGGAGCGCGCTCTGGAGAAAGCCAGCTGCGATCAGCGCCGCACTGCCTGCGCAGATGGAACTCGTGCGGATTTGACAGGCGGTGCCAAATCGCGGTCAGGAATCGCGGCCAATATCAATTCGAGCATGCTCTCGAAAGTCTGCACCGCGCGCGTATAGCCGACCACCTTGTCGGCTGGGGCATACACCATGTCCTCGATGAACCGCTCATACTGGCCAGCGAGCTCACTGCTCACCTTGGCAAACGCCATGGCATTGGCCAATTCGGCTCGCGGTGCAGAAACAAACGCGGGATGTTGCGCGGAGAATTCGCCGGCATCCTTCGAGATGGCGCGGGCCACCAGGCGGCGGGTGTCTTCTGGATGGAGAATAAATTCTGGATGGGCTGCCATGATCCGCTCAACATCGTAGAGGTGGCGCACCAGTGCGTGGTCCCATCCGGCCAGGTCGGCCAGCCCTTCGCCCTCCTTCATTTTCGTCAACTGCAGGGCGAGACGTCGCGAGAAGGACACTAATTTCTCGGCCAGAGCCTCGCGCAGGGAGACGCACTCGATGTCGAGAGCGTCTTTGTATGCGCCGAAAGCCAGCCGGTCGAACAGCGCGCCAATCGGCAACGAAGTCGACTCCGCCGCCAGTGTTGTGTGGTTGAGTTCAAAGAGCAGGTGCGGCCGCAGAGAATCCGGCTTGGCGAACACCGAGTCGTAAGTAATATCCAAGGCCGAGTATTTGTTGTCGTCGCGTGAGCGGCGAACCACCGAGCCGTCGCCAAATCCGCCAGCTTCGAGCGCGGCCACAATGGACTTGACGTAGGCGCTCAACGCGCGGCGCAGGGCGGCCGTACCCAAGGCGGCGCCTGCATCGTTCGGCACGACCTTAAAGTCGACGTCCTCGGACATTCGATCAAGGATCCCATAGGCTTTGGCCAGGCAGGTTCCACCGCAGAAAATCAGGCAAAAATACGCGCTGGCTGGCATCGCGGAAACGATCTTGATGGCGTCAAGAACATGGTAGTCTTTCTCCAGCGCATAGGCCGGCAGGGACAGGTCGGTTTCGGCCGAGAAGTCCGAGATCTGCTTAGCGATCGCTTGCGAAATAGTTTTCACGTCTTCTCGTAGCGGATGGTCTTGTTGCCGAACCCGAGGCGGCGCGATACGCGCGCCTTACCGACGCTGACGACGGCAGCCATAGGCACCTGGGTGGTCGTGCCATCGCGATAAGCACGCGCCGAACTGCCCACGTCAGCTTTAACGCCCAGTTTCTCAAGCGCCTGTAATCCCACCTCCAGCAGGCTAATGACCGGGACCGGCTTGCCTGAGATGCTCGATTCGCGGGCCTTGACGTAGACACCATACCCCGCCTTGACGAGCTTGCCCTTCTTTGTGGCCTCGCGCAGTGCGCGGCCCACTTGGTCATAGCCGCCAAGCTTGTCGAAATCCTTGCGCAGGAACACGTTGGCCTTGGAGCGCTTCAAGCTCTGGTCCAATCGTTCTTCAACAGTAAATTTTGGCATTAAAATATCTCGCAAAAATACGACAATAATGTCGTATTTTTGCATGCAGAGGGGTTGGGGTCAAGCGGATTAAAGGCCTCGTTTAATGCGGATTTCGAAGAGAATTTTCATCCAGCGGCCATGATTGCGTGGTGGTGTGAAAGTGAACTGCTCTTTGCCGTGGGTGCCTCGCTGCAGTAACGTTGCCAAGCTGCGTCGAATGATTCGGCGGCCTCGCCTTCGACGAGTACCATCCTCGGCAAGACTACAAATCGCCTGGGCAGCGGTGCATCGACCCTGACACTTTCGCCTTCACGCACGACACCGCATTGGACAGCGGAATCAACGGCCGATATGCGTTCACCGCTGAAATACACCGCACTCGGATGTTTGCTGATGGCGGCGATCACAGCGCGATATTGATCGGCATCCATCGGGGGCTCACCGATTGGTGATGCAACACCCATCGTGGCTGGGACCTCTCCGGTCGGCGACGTCCCCCTGTAGATGACAGAGGCAAAATAGGCCAGTACTGCCAGCGCAGCGATCCATTTCAAATGATGATTGCGCGGGCGTACCCTGCCGCAGCGATCGCAGGCCTCCCCGCCGGGGCCAGTGGATCCGCACTCATAGCATCGGATTGCCCGCATTCTTGCCTCCATACAGAGTTTTCGCCACGATCAGGAAGTGATAAGAATGCCGCAATCGGAGGTGCACACTTTGTAAACCATCAATAATTTTTCAGAAGTAAGAACTTCTCGGCGCGCCGCTCTCAAGGTACGACACCTTTACCGGCCGCTGCATATGGCTTGCATCCATTCAGCTTGGTTTTAGTGTCGTTGGCGAGAATTGTCCAGCCGCTATAGATTGTCGTGTAATTGCATTGCACGTTTGCGACGAGCGCGCTTAGTACAGGAGTGAGGATGCGGCCGTCGTCGAGCGTAAAAACTTTGCCAAACGGCCTGGGCACGCTGGCGATATCGACAACGGTACCCGGCGAGTTTGCGAGTAACTGCGCGTTGCTGCTAGCCATACGCGGTTGTCCGAAGGCGGCTTTGTTTACCTCAGCCCGGTCCAAATAAAACAGCAGCATCCGTTTGCCCAGGAGATCGGAATAAAACTCGGGATGATCGAAGGCCATCATTTCTATGGGCGCGCGCAAGTCCGCGCTCCTTATCCCGCAGCCCGGCCCGGCCTCGGCGAACACCCAGAGTGAGCGCTCATCCTCCACTACCAGTCTCGGCACAGGCGTATTGGGGCTGGTGCAATTTGAGTTGTGCCACACGTCCATTCGAAACACAGTTTCATTGCTATCCATTTTGTCTGGGCCGGCGATGGCATCAGCGTCAACGCGCAAGATGAAAACCTCGGCGCGTCCCATCGTGTCCTTCCACATACCCAGCACCCGGTGGTTTGTGTCACGATGCGCAGACAGCACAGGCACGATTGCTGGCCAATCGTGGAGTGACAGGTGAGATTCGCCCTCGCGAACAATTTTCTGCCAATCTGGCGCGTCGCGACTACGCTTTAAGAGCATATGCATCGAGCTACAGCGCGGCGCCTCGTTCTGGTAAAAGCTGTTGTTGTTACAGCTGAACCACCAGTACACGTCCACGCCACTGCTCAAGGAGCGCCACGGGGTGGTTGTGGTTGGGACGGAAGAAAGTAGCACGTACTTATCTCGATGGTAATAAAACCCGCACCCACTCAGTAGCGCGATCACGACTGCCCCTACGGCAAAGGCTAATGGTTTTCTCATGATTTCCCTAACAAGATCGCGCTCCCCGGAGTGGGTATGCGGACGGCGCTGAGTTCGACGCCAACGCTTACACAATGACGCGTTACCCGTCGTGATTCTTGTCCCGGTCTGAGTGTGCATCATTCAATCAGCCCAGAGAAGATCACGACGACTGCTTCTACGACTCTGACATTGACGCAACTCGCCGCCAATGAAGGGAATACCGAAATCATTTCCTGATCTTCCTGCGGTTTTCCTCATCCCAGCGCCTGACCGTAAATGCCTGGAACGGCGTGAGCACGGCGGTGATGCGCACCATGCCATCGGGCAGGCTCTGGCTGGTTTGGCCCTCCATCAGCGCGGCCAGCGTGGCGTCGTCAAGGTCGGTGATTTCCAGCAGCGCCGGCAGCGCTGTGTTGAGGGCGCGGGCGATGGCGTCGAGCACCTTGAGCGAGGGATTGGCTTTCGCATTGGTCAGGTCGGACAGGAACGACACGGAGATGCCGGCCTTGTCGGCCAGTTCGCTCTTGGTCATGCCCTGCTCATCGAGCGTGCGCAGTACATTGGTGAAAAATATCTGGTTGTACATGATGCGATACTGTCCTTTGCGCGGATTTCGTCCTGGCGACATGTGGAACACGGGCCTGCGGTGGCCGCTACCGCCTGATACCGCGCCGCACTTGCTGGCCTTCCTGTTCGCAGCTTGCCTTGCCTTGGGCGTATGCGATCCGCGCCACCGCGCCGTGCGCCGGCGTCTGCGCGAAGGCATCGGCGTCGTGCCTGACGAGTGACTGCCCCGACTGCTGGAAAACCGATTGCCGGTCCGCATGGACAATGACGCCAAGATGGGGCTTGGCCCTGTCCGCTGGCTGGGCGGCATCGAGGCGGTAAATGCCCGGCTTGAGCTGCCCTGCCTTGTCGACCTTGTTGGTCACCCATTTGCCGTCGCTCTCGCTTTGCAGCAGGCGCTGGCCGTTCATCACCAAGACCCTCTCGCTCATCTATTTCTCCCTGTATCGAGCGTTCCCGCGGTCACTGCCGCTTCCGTCCACTGTAGTCTTTTGTCGCAGGAATTCTGCCGCCGATTGCACCGGAGACCATCTGCATCAAGTGCAGCATCTCGGCGCGAACTGCAGCAAGCTCCGTCTGGCTGGCTGCTTCCTTTGCCGCCTGGGCGGCATGGGCGGCATGGGCGCGGTCAAGCTCGGTGCGCAGCTCGTCGGCGCGCCGTTCAATCTCCACCGCACGCGCTGCGTGGGTGCGAACCTCTGCCTGCGCCGCGCTCAAGATTGACTCCATGCGCGAGATCGATTCCAGGTGAGCGTGGGTCTCGGCCTCCAGTTCGGCGATGCGCTGCCTGCACGCTGCTCGCTCACCGTTGGCTTCTTCCAGTTCGACCGCCTGCGCCTCGAAGGCTTCGACCATTTCGCGGTTCAGTTGTTCGTTCTCGGCGCGCTCGGCGTCCCACGCCACCTGTAGGTTCGCCATGCTCTGACTGGCATAGTCCTGCGCCGCGCGCCACAGTGCCTCCAGGCCCGTACGGTGGATATCTTGCAAGGCTGTTGGCACATCGACCGGGACCGGCTTGGCGCCGGCAAGCTGCGCGCGGCGCCAAGCCTTCATGACCTGGCTGGCGTCGTTCATGCTCACGCGCGCCGCCTTGCGTACAGCATCAACGGTAGGGAACTCGATGCCGCCACCCTGCGCAAACAGAGCATCAGCGGCGGACATGATGCGGCATGGAATATCGGTATCGGTGCTCATAGTGCGCCCTCCAATAGAAAGAATATTATTCTTATTACTGGGGAGGACCTTGAGGCGTATCAAGCAGTAGTAATAATAGTAATAATAATAGGAATAATATTATTACTACTATTATTGATGGAAGATGCGTGCGCCTCGGAAGCACGAGCTCGTGGATGCGACAGGTGGACGACCTTCACCCAGGTCGGCGCCTGGTGAATGACAAGCACGATCATGCACTGGATCGCATTGGCAGCAAGGTCGGTGGACTCGCAAGCGTAGCACCCGTAGTGCCGGCGCCAACGGGGACAGCGCGCGGCGAAGCTGAAATGAGATAAATCGTTTCTTGCATCAGAGACCGCGCCAGGCATCGCCCTGCAAATCCGACAGCATCACCTCTGCGGTGCGCCCGTCCTCGTAGCGAACCCATGCCAGCTGGCGGCTCGACGGGCGGCGCATCAGCAACTCGCACGATAGCCCTGCATGCGTGAACAGCAGCACGCCCTTGAAGGCCGGCGCCCTTGCCTGCCGCGCCAGCGAGGACGCGTCAGGAACGCTGTCGCCAGCCGCCGGTTCCGGCGGATCTCTGGCCAGCGTTTGAAGTTCGATCGACTGCGCCAGAAACTCGCGCAGCATGCGCACCGATCCGCGGGTAACTTCCTGCTGATCGTCATCGAGCCACGCCGTCACCACGTCGGGCCGGTCCCTGTAAGCCTGCACCAGTTCATTGACCAGCGAGACGTCGCGCACGCGCGCCGAACTGAATGCCCGCGCCACCGGCTCCGGCAGGTCGAGCAGCGTGGCATGCTGGGTGACGTAGGCAGCCGACTTGCTGATGCGCTGGGCAATCTCTTTGCGACGCAGCCCCCGCGCCAGTTCGCGCCCGATGTAGTCGGCGATCTCGCGCGCCGTCAGGTCGTTGCGCTGGAGGTTTTCGATGACCTGGTCGGTTTCGTTGTAGTCGTTGTCGATAAAGGCGGGAACGGTGCGCAGGCCGGCCAGGCGCGCGGCGCGGAAACGGCGGGCGCCGTGGTTGACGATGTAACGCCCCGGCCGGCCCGGATGCTCGCGCACCGAAATCGGCGTCTTGACGCCGCGCAGCCTGACCGACTTCGCCAGTTCACCGAGGCTGGCGGCGGAAAAGCCCGGGCTGTCCGCCGCGCGCGGCTGGTGCGGATCTTCATCGATGAGATCGAGCGGCAGCTGGAGCGGTGCGCCCCGCATCGCCGGCTTTAACATGGATGTGCCATCGTGTTGCCCTCCAACATTGCTCAATTCCACCATGCTGACCGGGCCGTCAACGCGCACCTTGAGAAAAATCAACTCCATTAACGCGCGTGAATTTAGCGGCTGAAACACTCACGATAGCTTCCGCCGACAAGGTCGCCTATCGCATTTGATCCATTCGATATTTCCCTCGCCTTTCGCTTGGCCGCGTACGCCAGCCCTCGCATACTGGCTTCGTCATTTCGACATACTGATCGCGCGGCAGTTCCGCGCCACGCCAGGAGGCTATGATGAGCGAACGTATGCTGCATTTCATGGGACCATCGCGCTGGGACGAAGTCGGCGCCATCGTGGGGGACAGGGTCGCGCTGCTCGAGCTGCGCGCAGCCGTCGACACGGCGCTGAGAACCGGTGCGGGAGGCACGTACAGTTTCCAGTCGGACGGCGAACCCTACGCCCTGGTGGTGGCCCTCGAGCAGGACATGCACCCGGTGCACACGGCGTATGCGGCCGAGAAGCCGAGAGGCCGCTCCCTGCGCGAGACGGTCCCGATGCGCACCGTGGCACACTTCAACGACGGCTATCGCAAGGCGCTGGAATTTCGCGACCATCTGTTCCGGGGCGATGTCATCGTCCCGGCGCTGTCGGTGGAGGTCATGAGCGACAACGCGCAATCGTCGCACGGTGCCTGACCATGGAAGCCCAGGACACCTTCAACGCCCTGGGTGCGGCCACCCTGCTCCATGCAGACGTGGAGACGGTGCTGGCGCTCGCCCGCAAGGGCGAGTTGCCGGGCACGAAGATCGGCAAGTCCTGGGTTTTCCTGCGTACCGACATCCTCGATTTTCTGCGCGAGCGGGTCAGGCACGATACCGCGCTGCGTCTGCAGGCACAACGCGCAGCCTCGCTGCCCGCGCCTGCCGCCCTGCTGGTGCCACGGCCTGCGCCGCGCAAGCGGCGCGAACTTCCTGTGCTGCCATCGCTGCCGGAGCCATCTCCCCTTTCCGCACGCGCCGGCACCAAGTAATCTTCTACCAGAGATGGCTGGCCAGATCGCTGCCGCGCAGGCTCGCATACCGTTTGAGCTGGCGCAGGTCGCGGTGACCGGTGATGCGCGCAATGAGCACGTCGGTCAGCCTGGTTTTTTCGTAAAGCCGGCACGTCGCCTCGTGGCGCAGATCGTGGAAGTGCAGCGTTGGGGCGCCAGCGGCCTCGAACACCAGTGCGAACACGCGCGAGAGGTCACGGGTAACGATATCGAGTTCCTTCTCAGCGCGCGTCCCGCTCCAATAAGGGAACAGCCGTCCGCTGCGCTCCTTGATGGCGGCGCGGTCGTTCGTCATGTGGTCCGCCAGCGCCCTGATCGCAGTCGAAGACAACGGCACCTGGCGCCGGTCGCCGTTCTTGCTGCGGTCGAGGTAGATGGTGCGCTGGTCCAGGTTGATCTGCGTCAGGTCCAGCGTGTAGCACTCGCGCATGCGCATCGCCGTCTCCAGCGCCAGGATAAAAAACGTCAGCTCCACCGGCCGGTCGGCCAGCACTGCGCGGATCCGCACCTCCTCCTCGATGCCGAGCCGCCGGTCGCGCTCTTCGGCAAATTTGGGCCCCTTGCCCTGGCGGGACAGGAACGCCACATCGTCCGGCGTGTAAGTGGAGAAACCGCGCTTGAGCAGCCTTAAAGGATTTTGCGCCATGATGTCCGGATGCCTGCGGGTCATCCAGTCGAAGCAGCGGGCCAGCGCGCCCTGGCGGTGGCGGATCGTCGACGGTGACAGGTTCGCTTCGCGCTTCATGCTGCGGATCCAGCCTTCCGCCCAATTGTAGTTCAGACAGTTGGTGGCCAGCTTGGCCAGTTGCGGCTGGATGGTGTCGAGCAGCTTGATCTCGGAAAGCGCCAGCGCATTGTGGCGCTGGTATTCGACGATGCAGCGCGTGACCGTCCAGCTTTCCGGCTTCGCCACCGGCTCTTCCAGCAGCGTGGCAGGTACTATCCCTTGGCCCAGCAGCACCTCCAGTTGCGAGGCGTAGGAAGCCGCCTGCGCCCGGTCATCGAAGGTTGCCCAGAAAGGCCTGGGCAACAGGCGATGGCGGATGCAGATCTGAAACGCGCCGGAGGGGAGTTTTTTGATCGAGGCCATACGCCGATGATAGCGATGGACGGCGAGACGGCCTACGGCAAACAGGCCGTCTGGCGCGAGGTTAACCACACTTTTTGCGTGGTTAACAGCCATGTTGAGCTTGCTCAGAAAATGCTAAGTGCTTGATTTTATGGAGGCGAGGATCGGAGTCGAACCGACCTAGACGGCTTTGCAGGCCGCTGCATAACCGCTTTGCTACCTCGCCGGAGGAAGACTTGACACGAGAACACAGCCGGTTATGTGCTGTGCTCCGAATTCTGGAGCGGGAGAAGAGTCTCGAACTCTCGACCTCAACCTTGGCAAGGTTGCGCTCTACCAACTGAGCTACTCCCGCATAGGAGGTGACACTTTTTACTGCGCTTTACTACAACCAATCAGCTTCCGCAGAAACTGGAGCGGGAGAAGAGTCTCGAACTCTCGACCTCAACCTTGGCAAGGTTGCGCTCTACCAACTGAGCTACTCCCGCATTTGGAGTCAAACATTTTAACAGCTCGCTATCGTTATTACCAGTACTACCTGTAACAACCACCAGCTTTGCAACTGGAGCGGGAGAAGAGTCTCGAACTCTCGACCTCAACCTTGGCAAGGTTGCGCTCTACCAACTGAGCTACTCCCGCGTCGCTGTCATCAACAACAGGCCAGCATTATAGAGGATCTGGACGGGCTGTCAATGGCAAAAACCTTGTTGAACAAAAAAGATTGAAAACGGTTTAGCTCCTTTTACAGGTGGCCGCCCTTTTCCTTGATCATCGGCCACGCCAGGCGCATGTAGTAGAACATCGACCACACCGTCAGCACCGCCGCCACTTCGAGGAAGCGCGCGCCCCAGAACTGGGTGTCGATGGCGCCGAACAATACGTCGTGGTACAGCAGCAGCGGGATGGCGGCCATTTGCGCGGTGGTCTTGATCTTGCCGATCGAGCTGACCGCAACCGATTTCGAGGCGCCGATCTGCGCCATCCATTCGCGCAGCGCCGAGATGGCGATTTCGCGGCCGATGATCACGAACGCGATGACGGCGTTGGCACGGTCCAGTTGCACCAGCACGATCAGGGCGCCGGCCACCATCAGCTTGTCCGCGACCGGATCGAGGAAAGCGCCGAAGGCCGAGGTCTGGTTCCAGCGGCGGGCCAGGAAGCCGTCGAACCAGTCGGTGACGGCGGCAATGATGAACACCAGCGTGGCGGCCAGATTCTGATCGGCCACCGGCAGCACCGACGTTGGCAGATAGTAGACGCCCACCACCAGCGGAATGAGCGCGACGCGCAACCAGGTCAACAGAATCGGGATATTAAATGGCATGACGAAGGGGCATAAACTTGCTGAATAAGTACGACCATGGGAATTGTGGAAATGCGCCGCTAGTCTACCTTGCCAACGTGTATTAAACCAGCACGTTTGCCCCGGACGCTTAATGTAGCTGTTTGTAAATTTCCTCAGCCAATGCGCTGGAAATACCCTCGACCTGTTTCAGGTCTTCCACGCTCGCATTGACCACCCCGCGCAGGCCGCCGAAGCGCGCCAACAGACGCTGGCGGCGCTTGGCGCCGATGCCTTCGATTTCTTCCAGGCGCGACGTCTGCCGCGTCTTCGCGCGCTTGGCGCGCATGCCGGTAATGGCGAAGCGGTGCGCCTCGTCGCGGATTTGCGCGACCAGCATCAGCGCCGCCGATTCCTTGCCCAGTTCCTGCGCGGGACGGCCATCGACAAACATCAAGGTCTCCAGGCCCACGCGGCGCCCTTCCCCCTTGGCCACGCCGACGATCAGGCTGATGTCGAGGCCCAGTTCCGAGAATACCTGGCGCGCCATTTCGATCTGCCCCTTGCCGCCGTCGATCAGCACCACGTCGGGCATCACGCCGTCGCCGCTGGCCACTTTTTCGTAACGGCGGAACAGCACTTGCCGCATCGCCGCGTAATCGTCGCCGGGGGTGATGTCGTTGATGTTGTAGCGGCGGTATTCGCCGTTCTGCATCTGGTGGTGGTGGAACACCACGCACGACGCCTGCGTGGCTTCGCCCATGGTGTGGCTGATGTCGAAGCATTCCACGCGCAGCGTGTCGATGTCTTCCGGCTCGAGCGACAGCGCGTCGACCAGCGCGCGCGTGCGCGACTGCTGCGAGCCTTGTTCCGACAGCAGGCGCGCCAGCGAAATCTGCGCGCCTTTCTGCGCCAGCTCCAGCCACTTGCGGCGCTGGTCCTGCGGCTGGAAGATCAGGTTGATGCGGTGCCCGCACTGCTCCTGCAAGGCCTGGATCAACGCCGGGTGATCGAACTCGATGTTGAGGATCAGGATGCCGGGGATGAACTTGTCGGCGTAGTGCTGCGCCAGGAACGCAGCCAGCACTTCCACCTCGATCGATTCTTCGGCAATCGCCTCGGCGTCGCTCACGTGCGTGGGGAAGTAGGCGCGGTCGCCCAGGTGGCGGCCGCCGCGCACCATGGCGAGATTGACGCAGGCGCGCCCGCCCTGCACCAGCACAGCGATGATGTCGACGTCGGCGTCGCCCACGGTCTCCATGCTCTGCTGGTGCAGCACGCGTGACAGCGACTGGATCTGGTTGCGCACGGCGGCGGCCTGCTCGAACTTGAGGTCGGCCGCATACGCATGCATTTTCGCTTCGAGGTCGGCCAGCACTTCGCTCTGGCGACCGCGCAAAAAGCGCGCGGCGTTATCGACATCCAGTTTGTAGTCTTCCTTGCTGATCAGATCCACGCACGGTCCGCTGCAACGGCCAATCTGGTTGAGCAGGCACGGGCGCGTGCGGTTGGCGTACACGCTGTCCTCGCAGGTGCGGATCTGGAAGACCTTCTGCAGGATCTGCATCGATTCCTTGACCGCCCACGAGCTGGGGAACGGACCGAAATACTGGTTCTTGCGGTCCACCGCGCCACGGTAATACACCATGCGCGGCGCATCGCCGCCAGTGATCTTCAGGTACGGGTACGATTTATCGTCGCGGAACAGGATGTTGAAGCGCGGGCTCAGCGCCTTGATCAGGTTGTTCTCGAGGATCAGCGCCTCGGCCTCGCTGTGCGTGACTGTGGTTTCCAGGCGCGCGATGCGCTCGACCATCATGGCGATGCGCGGGCTGGCCAGGTTCTTCTGGAAGTAGCTCGACACGCGTTTTTTCAGGTCGCGCGCCTTGCCGACGTAAAGGACCTTGTCCTCGGCGTCGAAGTAGCGGTACACACCCGGCAGATTCGGCAGCTTGGCGACGGTGGCCAGCACTTGCTCGCGCGGGTCGGGCGCCGGCACCGGCACCGGCACCGGGGGTACGTTGTTGGGGACTACCTGGTCAGTCAATTTTCGCCTGCTCCACGATCACGAATGCCACGGCATATTCCGCCTCGTCACTCACCGTCACCTGCGTGGTAAGCCGATGCTTGTCCATGAATTCCTTGAGCACGCCGCTGCACACGATCATCGGCTTGCCGCTGGGGGCATTGAGCATCTGCGCCGCCGGCCACGTCATCGGCATGCGGATGCCGAGGCCGATCGCCTTGGCAAACGCTTCTTTGGCGGCGAACCGGGTAGCGACGAAGCGGATACCGCGCACCGGGTTCTTGGCCTTGCGCGCCAAATATTTTTCCATCTCCTGCGGTCCCAGGATCTTTTGCGCGAAGCGGTCGCCGTGGCGCTCCAGGGCCGCTTCGATGCGCGGGATCTTGCAGATGTCGGTGCCGATCCCGTAGATCATTTTCGGCCCAGGCGGGTGGACACCATGATCGCCTTCATCTCGCGCACCGCGTTTTCCCAGCCGACGAATACCGAGTGGGCGACGATGGCGTGGCCGATGTTCAGTTCCGCGATGTCGGGGATGGCGGCAATCGCCTGCACATTGGTGTAGTGCAGGCCATGGCCGGCATTGACTTTCAGGCCTTTCGAGGCGCCATACCGCACGCCGCGCCGCACGCGCTCCAGTTCGGCCTCCTGCTCGGCGCCTTCGGTATCGGCGTAGCGGCCCGTGTGCAGCTCGATGACGGGCGCGCCGACAGCGATGGTGGCGTCCATTTGTGCTTCATCGGCGTCGATGAACAGGCTCACGCGGATGCCCTCGGCCTGCAGCTGCCTTACTGCCGCCTGCACCGCGTTAAAATTGCCGGCCACATCGAGGCCGCCTTCGGTGGTCACTTCGGTGCGCTTTTCCGGCACCAGGCACACGTCGGCCGGGCGGATTTTGCAGGCGAAGTCGATCATCTCCTGGGTGACGGCCGCTTCCAGGTTCATGCGCGTGAGCAGCTGCGGCGCCAGCGCGATGACGTCGGCGTCCTTGATGTGGCGGCGGTCTTCGCGCAGGTGCAGGGTGATGCAGTCGGCGCCGGCCTGCTCGGCGAGCAGCGCGGCGCGGATCGGGTCCGGGTATTTCGTGCCGCGCGCGTTGCGCAAGGTGGCCACGTGGTCAATATTGACGCCGAGGTCGATGATGGTGCCGGAAGGGTGCAGGAAGCTCATTCGTTCTATACCGTTTATAGAGTAATCAAGGTTCTTTTGGAAACCTCGAAAAACCGCGCAGTGGGTTTTTCAAGGTTTCCTTATAATTGTGACAGATCGACGAGAATCTGCCGGGTATTCAATGGCGCGCCGTTCAGGTGGTGCGCCACCAGGAAGCGCATCAACTGCTTGCTCTGCGACTGCGTGGCGGCGTCCTGGTAATCCTCGCGCTCCATATCGAGCAGGGTTTTGCCTGCCACGCGCGGCCACGGGTCCGACGCGCGCTCGGGGCGCGGTCCGCGCTCGGGGTCCACCACGTACGTCACGTCGGCCTGCACCGGGGCGCGCGTACTGGTGCAACGCCCCAGGTCCGCCGCCACCCCTGTCTCCTTAAGTAAGGCCCGTTCGAATTTTCGCAAGACGATGGTGGCAGGTTCGTTGTGGGCGAGCTGGTTGAGGGTGGAGACGTAATGGTCGAATAGCGCCGGGTGGGCGTCGTCGCGGGCCAGCAGTTTGACCAGCAGTTCGTTCAGATAGAAGCCGCACAGCAGCGCAGTCTTTTCCAGCGGCAGCATGCCACCGACCCATTCGGCGTCGGTCAGGGTGCGCAGCTCGGACTTGCCCACCCAGCTCGATGACAGCGGCTGGAAGGTTTGCAGCACGCCGCGCAACTGCGAGTGCGGCCGCTTGGCGCCCTTGGCGATCAGCGCCACGCGGCCGAAGTCGCGCGTAAACAGGTCGATGATCAGGCTGGTTTCTTTGTAGGGATAGCTGTGCAGCACGAAGGCCGGCTGGCCGGCGACCTTGGTGCCGATGGTGCGTTCGCGTGCAGGAGCGCGCGGACGTTTCGGTGCGGCCGGCACCGGCGCAGCAGCTGCGGGGGCAGCAACAAGGCCGGCAGCGGCTGCGGCACTTGCAGCAGTTGGCGCGGCGGGACCAGCAGCGGCAGCAGTCGTAGCAACGGCCGCAGCAGCGGCAAGCGCGGAAGTCCCTGCCATCAGGCCGGCGCCAGCCCCGGCGGCGGCCGCTTCGGCCGTAACCGCAAGCTCGTCACGGCCGGCATCCGGCGCGCGCACCGCCCCGCCCTGCGCGTCAGGCGCGGCCTGCTGCGGTGACGCGGTCGCGCTGGCGAGCGCGGCGTCGGGCGTGGCGGGTGGCATGGATTTATTCGTAGCCGTAGGCGCGCAAACCCGCTTCGTTATCGGCCCAGCCCGATTTGACCTTGACCCAGATTTCCAGGTACACGGGACCGCCGAACAGTTTTTCCATGTCCAGGCGGGCCTGGGTGGAGACTTCCTTCAGGCGCGCACCCTTGTTACCGATGATCATCGATTTGTGCGTATCGCGCTCGACCAGGATGGCGGCAAACACGCGGCGCAGGTCGCCTTCCTGCTCGAACTGCTCGATCAGCACGGTGCTGGTGTAAGGCAGTTCGTCGCCGACAAAGCGGAACAGCTTTTCGCGCACGATCTCGGACGCCAGGAATTTCTCGCTGCGATCGGTAATGTCGTCCGGTCCGAAGATCGGTGCGTTCTCGGGCAGGAAGCGCTTGATCTCGTTTTGCAGCCCTTCAAGCTGGAAGCGCAGCTTGGCCGACACCGGCACAATCGCGGCGAAATCGAACTTGGCAGCCACCTGCTGGGCGAACGGCAGCAGCACGGCCTTGTCCTTCACGCGATCCGATTTGTTGATCACCAATACCACCGGCACCTCTTTCGGCAACAGGTCGATCACTTGCTGGTCGGCCGGGCCAAACGTGCCCGCCTCGATCACGTACAGGATCAGGTCCGACGAAATCAGGGTGTTGGTCACCGTCTTGTTCAGCGTTTTATTGAGCGCATTCGAGTGGCGGGTTTGAAAACCCGGGGTATCGACATAGATGAACTGGGCATCATCGTACGTCATGATGCCGGTGATGCGGTGGCGCGTGGTTTGCGCCTTGCGCGAGGTGATGCTGACCTTGGCGCCGATCAGCGTGTTCATCAGGGTCGATTTGCCCACGTTGGGGCGGCCGACAATGGCGATGTAACCACAACGGAAGTTGGCGGGGGTCGTTTCGGTAGTCATGATCGTTTCTTTTAAATCGTTACTTGTTGGCTGCCTTGGCCGATGGTGCAGATTCTGCATCGTCATCGGTTTGCACGGTGGCGATGCCGGCCAGCTTGAGCTGGGCGGCACGCGGCTTGGCCTTGCGCACTGCGGCCGGGGTCTTCAACAGCGCTTGCTGCGCCGCTTCCAGCGCCAGCTTGGCGGCGGCCTGTTCGCCGGCGCGGCGGCTGCCGCCACGACCGAACAGCTGGATGCCCAGCTTGGGAATCTGGCACTCGATCTCGAATTCCTGGCTGTGGGCAGCACCGTGGGTGGCCACCACATTGTACAGCGGCAGCGAAATCTTCCGGCTTTGCAGGAATTCCTGCAGCAGGGTCTTGGCGTCCTTGCCCAGGGTTTGCGGATCCACCGTGTCGAGGATCGGGATGTAGAAGGCGCGGATCGCCTCGGCAGCCGGGTTGAAACCGCCATCGAGGAAAATTGCGCCGAGGATCGCTTCGAGCGTATCGGCCAGGATCGACGGCCGGCGGAAGCCGCCCGATTTCAGCTCACCCTCGCCCAGGCGCAGGAACTGCGACAGCTCGAGCTTCTGGGCAATTTCAAACAGCGACTGCTGCTTGACCAGGTTGGCGCGCAAGCGCGACAGGTCGCCCTCGTCGATGGTGGTGTAGCGCTCGTACAGGATGGTGGCAACCACGCAGTTGAGCACGGAGTCGCCGAGGAACTCGAGGCGTTCGTTATGCAAGCTGCTATGGCTACGGTGGGTCAAGGCCTGCTGCAGCAGGCCGGCATCCTGGAACGTGTAGCCTAGACGGGTTTGCAATAACTGAAGATTCATTGGTTCGTTTTCTGGTTTTTAATGCGGTTTGGCGGCTGCGGCGGAAGTGCCGGTGGTGTCCTGGTATTCCAGGAGCAGGCTGGCCGGTCCGACCAGCGGGATTTTCTTTTCGTAGGCGAAGCTGACCTCGACGCTGTCACCCTCGCGCTCGATGATCAGGTCGCTGCCGGAAATGGCGGTGATGTAAGCGACGGTCGCGTTGGCATCGAAAGCCTTGCGGATCTCGGGCACCGAATTGCCACCAGCGGCCTTGGCCGTCACGATGGCATTTTTTATTGCCCGGTACTCCGTGTACGTAGGCAATATCTTGAGGGCCAGCACGGCCACCACGCCCAGCACGGCCAGGACCAGGATCAACCCGGTCAGGGAAACGCCGTTTTGCCGATGTGTTCGCATTTCAGCTCTCCCTGTGTGGCCCCCGGGCCGGTGAATTTACTTGATGCTGCCGATACGCTTCAGGTTGCTCAGGTTCATCCAGACAAAGAATGCCTTGCCGACGATATTCTTGTCCGGAACAAAGCCCCAGTAGCGGCTGTCGGTACTGTTGTCGCGGTTGTCGCCCATCATGAAGTAATGACCGGCTGGCACCACGCACGTGAAGCTGTCATAGGTGTACGTGCACGACTCTTGCCGCATCGGGAAGTCCATCACTTGCGGCAGACTCAGCGTAGGTGCGTTCTCGAAGTTGAGAATGCGGTGGCTGACGCCGGACAGTGCTTCCTGGTACTGCTTGTTATAGCTGAGCTGCTTTTGCTCGTCGCCGCCAAGATAGTCCGGCAACGCGGTGTACTGCACCGCCACGCCGTTCACGGTCAGCTTCTTGTTCTCGTACGTGATCTTATCACCAGGCACGCCGATCACGCGCTTGATGTAATCCTGGGTCATGTCCAGCGGATACTTGAACACCATTACATCGCCGCGCTGCGGATCGTTGATCTGGATAACTTTTTTGTTGAGCACCGGCAGGCGGATACCGTAGGTGAACTTGTTCACCAGGATCAGGTCGCCGATTTCCAGGGTCGGCACCATCGACGACGACGGGATCTTGAACGGCTCGTACAGGAACGAACGCAACACGAACACCAGCGCGATCACCGGGAAGAAACTGCCCGAGTATTCCACCCAGGCAGGCTGGCGCAGGATGCTCGCTTCCAGCGCGGCGCGGTTGACGTTGTTGTCGGCCTGGTAGCCGTCGGCGGTGAGCTTGGCGGCGCGCGCATCGTACTCGGCCAGCGCGCGGTTGGCGGCAGCGCGGCGCTGCTTGGCCAATACGAACACATCGAGACACCAGATCACGCCGGTGATCACCATTAACACGAACAGGATCAGCGCGAAGTTACCCAAAATCACTTGCATGGTCATTTATCATCCACTTGTAAGATTGCCAGGAACGCTTCTTGTGGAATCTCGACCGAGCCCACCTGCTTCATGCGTTTCTTACCGGCTTTCTGCTTCTCCAGCAGTTTCTTTTTACGGCTGATGTCGCCGCCGTAGCACTTGGCCAGCACGTTCTTGCGCAATGCCTTGACGTTTTCACGCGAAATCACGTTGACGCCAATGGCGGCCTGGATTGCCACGTCGAACATCTGGCGCGGAATCAGTTCGCGCATCTTGGCAGCCACCTGGCGGCCGCGATAGGCGCTGTTCGAACGGTGAACGATAATCGCCAGCGCATCGACCTTCTCGCTGTTGATCAGCATATCGACCTTGACCACGTCGGACGCGCGATATTCCTTGAACTCGTAGTCCATCGACGCGTAACCGCGCGAGGTCGATTTCAGCTTGTCGAAGAAGTCGAGCACGATTTCGCCCATCGGCATCTCGTACACCAGCTTGACCTGGCGGCCGTGGTAGCTCATGTCCATCTGCACGCCGCGCTTGCCGATGCACAGCGTGATTACCGAACCCACGTACTCTTGCGGCATGTACAGGTTGACGGTAACGATCGGTTCGCGGATTTCGTTGATCTTGGTCGGCTCGGGCATGCGCGATGGGTTGTCCACCTTGACGATGCTGTTGTCGCGCATCACTACCTCGTACACCACGGTCGGTGCGGTGGTGATCAGGTCCATGTCGAACTCGCGCTCGAGGCGTTCCTGCACGATTTCCATGTGCAGCAAACCGAGGAAGCCGCAGCGGAAGCCGAAGCCCAGCGCCTGCGATACTTCCGGCTCGTACATCAGCGCGGCATCGTTCAGTTTCAGCTTTTCCAGCGAGTCGCGCAGTGCGTCGTACTGGTTCGCTTCCACCGGGAACAGGCCGGCAAACACTTGCGGCTGCACTTCCTTGAAACCAGGCAGCGGCGCCGGCGCCGGACGGTTGGCCAGGGTCACCGTATCGCCCACCTTGGCCACCTTCAGTTCCTTGATGCCGGCGATGATGAAGCCCACCTGGCCGGCCGACAGTTGCGGCAGCGACAGCGAACGCGGCGCGAAAATGCCGACGTCTTCCACCAGTTGCACCGAGTCGGTGGCCATCAGCTTGATCTTGTCTTTCGGTTTGAGGGTGCCGTTCATCACGCGCACCAGCATCACCACGCCCACGTAGGCGTCGTACCACGAGTCCACGATCAGCGCCTGCAGTGGCGCGTCCGGGTCGCCCTTCGGTGGCGGCACCTTGGCGATGATCGATTCGATCACGTCTTCCACGCCCAGGCCGGTCTTGGCCGAGCAATGGACGGCGTCGCCCGCTTCGATACCGATCACGTCTTCGATCTCGGCGATCGCGGTCGGCGGATCGGCGTTCGGCAAGTCGATTTTATTGAGGACGGGCACCACTTCCACGCCCAGATCGAGCGCGGTGTAGCAGTTGGCAACCGTTTGCGCTTCCACGCCCTGCGACGCATCGACCACCAGCAGCGCGCCTTCGCACGCCGACAGCGACCGCGACACTTCGTACGAGAAGTCGACGTGGCCGGGCGTATCGATCAGGTTCAGGTTGTAGATGATGCCATCGCGCGCCTTGTATTTCAGGGCCGCAGTCTGGGCCTTGATGGTAATGCCGCGTTCGCGTTCCAGGTCCATCGAATCGAGCACCTGCGCCTCCATCTCGCGGTCGGACAGGCCGCCGCAAAGCTGGATGATGCGGTCGGCCAGGGTCGATTTACCGTGGTCGATGTGGGCGATGATGGAGAAATTGCGTATGTTGTTCATTAACAAATAATCAAAAAACAGGTCGAAACGACGGGTGCGCGCATCGCTAAAACACGGCGCGCAATACAAAAAGCGCTCAAAGCTGGGCATGATTGCCCTGGCGAGCGCCTTGGACTGCCAAACGTAATACCCGGCATTTTACCGGATTTCAGAGTGGAAAGCCCGACTTATACAAAGCACAGCCTTTTTGCCATGAATTTTGACTATTTCACCAGCAATGCACGGATTTTGGCTTCGTCGAGGTGGTAATGGCACAGCTCGGGATCAGCCAGGTCGGCAAACAGCACCGGTACCAGTTCGTCGTAGCGGGCCAGCAGTGCAGGATCGCCGGCCTGGTCGATGTCGATCACATCCACCATAAAAGTGATGCCCGGGGGCTGCAGGCGCAGCAGCGCGTCGTGCATGTCCTGGCACAGGTGGCAGTAGCTGCGGGAGTAGAGAGTGAAATGCATGGAAGTCTGGCCGGCTGCCACCGCCCGCGTATGCGGACGGTGGCAATATCACTTACTTGGCCAGCTCGCTCGGACGCAGCGAAATGAACTGCGTCTGGTCACCGCGGCGCACCAGCACTACCGAGCGCTTCTTCGGATCGAGCTTGGCCACCAGCGCGTTGAACTGCTTGGCGTCCTTGATCGCGGTATTGTTCAGCTGCAGCAGGATGTCGCCTTCATCGAGGCCAGCCGCTTCGGACACGCCATCGACATCGGCAATCACCACACCACCATCGACGCCCAGCTCCTTGCGCTTGTCGGCCGGCAGGTCGGTGACGATCAGGCCCAGCGCGTTGGACTTGGCCTGCTCCGGTTCGGCTTTGCCGCCCTTACCCTTGCCAGTTGCGCCCTTGCCGGTCTTGTCGGCATCCATTTCCACCACGTTGACCGGCAAGTCCAGTTGCTGGCCCTTGCGCCAAACGGTAATGGTCGCCTTGCTGCCAATCGCCGTGCCGCCAACCACGCGCGGCAGGTCCGACGAGCGGGCAATCGGCGTGCCGTTAAATTTCAGAATGATGTCCCCCGGCTTGATGCCGGCCTTGTCGGCAGGACCGTCGGGCTCTACCATGGCCACACCGGCGCCTTGGGCATTTTTCAGGCCCAGCGACTCGGCCACTTCCTTGTTCACCTCGGAAATCTGCACGCCGATGCGGCCGCGGGTGACCTTGCCGTTCTTCTTGAGCTGCTCGGACACGCGGATCGCCTCGTCGATCGGCACCGCGAACGAAATGCCGTTATACGCGCCGGACAGGGTGGCGATCTGCGAATTGATGCCGATGACTTCGCCGCGCATATTGATCAGCGGGCCACCCGAGTTGCCGGGGTTGACGGCCACGTCGCTTTGAATCAGCGCCAGGTAGTCGCCGGTATCGCGCTGCTTGGCCGAGATGATGCCGGCGGTGACGGTGTTCTCCAGGTTGAACGGCGAGCCGATCGCGATCACCCATTCGCCCACGCGGATCTTGTCGGAGTCGCCCATCAACAGGAATGGCAGTTTTTCACCTTCGATTTTCAGCACGGCCACGTCGGTGCGGGCGTCCGCGCCCAGTACCTTGGCCTTGAATTCGCGCTTGTCGGTCAGCGTGACGAACACCTCGTCGGCGCCATCGACCACGTGGGCATTGGTCATCACGTAGCCGTCGGCCGACAGGATGAAGCCGGAGCCGACGCCGCGCGGCACTGCTTCTTCAGGTACCGGGTTGCGGCGCGGTGTTTTGCGGCCCTGCCCTTGCGGTGGCACCGGCATGGCGCCGCCGAAGAAGCGGCGCATGAATTCGGCCATTTCGTCTTCGCCGACTTCGCCACGACCGCCCGGCTTGACCAGCTCGGTGGTGCGGATATTGACCACGGCGGGGCCAACGCGGTCAACCAGGTCGGCAAAGTCGGGCAAGCCCATCACGGCGCCGGTGACCGGCGCGGCGGCAACTGCCGGACTCATGCCCAGTACGGCGGGCGACATCCAAACGCTTGCGCTGACCAGCAGCGCGGAGAGAGTTTTACTGCCGACAGATAAATTATTTTTCAAATTATTTTTCATGGAGATCGTTCTCTAAAGGTTCTGGAATGCAGGCAGCACGCGTCGCGGTGCGAGGCGCGCGCCATGAGGCTAGCACAGGGCGGGATAAAAGTCCCGCACGCGGCACACCAGGTAATTATACGAGCAGGAAGAAAAAAAACGGCTTAAGGGAAGATTACGTCGGCGCTGGAGGCATCCTGGCCGTGGGACGTGGCGCTGGCGGCAGCGCTGGTGGCGAGCGTATTCGCCGCGGCGGCAGTAGCGGTATTGGCGGCGTTGCTGGCATGGGCGGCAGCAGCGCCGTTGGCCGATGCGGCAAACGGTGGCGCAGCAGGGTCGGTGGCGCCTGGCGCAAGCGACGAGAGCTCGTGCGCAGGCTCGTTGTCGAGGCGCGCCGCCAGCGCCGCGCGGAACCCGTTGCTGAGCGCGCCATCGGCGCTGTCGCGCAGCACGTCGCCAACCAGGTGATAGGCCTGCCAGGCCGCCCTGCCCTCGGTGGTTTCCAGCGCCGCGAAGGCAAGTTCCTGCTCGCTCTGCGCCAGCTCGCCATCCGCCAGCGCCGAAATGTTTTCGTGCAGTCTTTTATGGGTATCCATCGCTTGCTCCGCCTGTCAATACATTGCCACCACGGCCGACAAATTGCCGGGCGCCAATGCCATCATTCCTGCCTTACCAGCGCTTGTCAACCGGCATATCGAGCAGAGGCTTTAACTTTTCAGCGATGACTTCTCGGGCACGGAAGATACGGCTGCGGACCGTGCCAATGGGGCAAGCCATGATATCGGAAATCTCTTCGTAGCTGAGCCCTTCTATTTCGCGCAAGGCGATCGCAGTCCGTAAATCGAGTGGCAAGGCGTCCATGGCCGCGTTGACGGTCTGGGCAATTTGCTTGCTGGCCAGCATGGATTCCGGCGTATTGATGTCGCGCAAATTATCGCCATCTGAAAAACCCTCGGCATGTTCGGCGTCGGTTTCCGTCGACGTGGGCGTGCGCCTGCCCTGCGTCGTCAAAAAATTCTTGGCCGTGTTAATTCCTATGCGATACAACCACGTATAAAAAGCCGAGTCGCCACGAAAATGCCGCAACGCGCGATAGGCCTTGATAAACGTCTCTTGTACCACGTCTTCGGCCTCCACGGGGTCGTGCACGATACGCGACAGCAGGCGCATGAGGCGGCGCTGATATTTGGCCACCAACATGTCAAACGCCTGCTTGTCGCCGGCCCGGACCCGGTCGACCAGCATCTGGTCACACTCACGTTCTGTCGTCACTCCGGAATTCCTCGGTGGCCTGCAACGTCGCCGCAACCCTTTATGCTATAGAGTTAGCCCGCTGCAAGAAGTTCACAGTGTTGGCGCATTTATTTCGCTGCGCGCGGCGGCGGCCCGACAGGCCAGCGTCAATGCGCGCAACTCCGCCCCGCTTACGCAATCGGGCAACACCAGCACCGATCGCACGCTGCCATCCGCACCACCCAGGCGCAGCAGCAGCAAACCGCGCCACACGGTCGAGCCATCAAGCAGGCGCAGCGGCGTTCCCGCATGTTGGTATAGCGCAGTGCGGAACTGCCCGACTGCGGTTATATCAACCGCCATTGCAATACCGCATGGTTGCCCGCAGACATAGCCACAGATAGCGGCCACCACGCACGCCAGCGGCGCCAGCACGCCGGAACAGGCAGCGGCGGACGCCAGCACGCAACAGCACAACCCGGCGTGCAACCAGCGCAAACCAGGCGAGGGACGAACGATGACGGACACCGCGATCGACATGACTGCAGCACGGATAGAGACAACACAAAAAATCTACACGGATGGGGAGCGATAAAACTGGATGCGCCGGCGCGGGGCCGGGCAATTCAGGCGCTGGCGAATGCCAGCGCCGGATCCTCGCCCACCATGCTTTGACATGGCGGGCGCGGTTTTAGTTCAACATAAAGTTAAACTTTTTTACTGGATCTTGCCAAAGACGAGGCTGCCATTGGTTCCGCCGAAGCCGAATGAGTTTTTCACTGCATACTCGATCTTCATGTCGCGGGCGACATTGGCGCAGAAGTCCAGATCGCACGACGGATCCTGGTTGAAGATGTTAATGGTCGGTGGCGACACCTGGTGGTGCACCGCCAATACCGTAAACACCGCTTCCAGGCCGCCGGCGCCACCGAGCAAGTGGCCGGTCATCGACTTGGTCGAATTGACCACCAGCTTTTTGGCGTGGTCGCCGAACGTGCGCTTGATGCCCTGCACTTCGGCCACGTCGCCTTGCGGCGTCGAGGTGCCGTGCGCATTCACGTACTGCACCTGGTCCGGGTTGAGGCCGGCGTTGGCAAGCGCGGCTTGCGCCGACTTGCTGCCACCGCTACCGTCTTCCAGGGGCGACGTCATGTGGTAAGCATCGGCGCTCATGCCGAAGCCGACCAGCTCGGCGTAAATCTTGGCGCCGCGTGCCTTGGCGTGTTCGTACTCTTCCACGACCATCACGCCGGCGCCTTCGCCCAGCACGAAGCCGTCGCGGTCCGTATCCCATGGACGGGATGCGGTGGCCGGGTCGTCGTTGCGCGCGGACAGGGCTTTTGCCGAAGCAAAGCCACCGAGACCCAGCGGCGAAACGGTCGACTCGGCGCCACCGGCGATCATCACGTCGGCATCGCCATACTCGATCATGCGAGCGGCAGCGCCGATGCAATGCAGGCCGGTGGTACAAGCGGTGACGATCGACAGATTAGGACCGCGCATGCCGTACTTGATCGACAGGTTGCCCGAAATCATATTGATAATCGAGGCAGGCACGAAGAAAGGCGAAATACGGCGCGGACCGCGCTTGTCGTAGTCTTCCTTCTGCTCTTCGATCATCGGCAGACCGCCGATGCCGGAGCCGATGATCACACCGATACGATCGGCGTTGGCATCGGTCACTTCGATACCCGAATCCTGCACCGCCTGGATGCCGGCCGCCATGCCGTAATGGATAAACGTATCCATGTGGCGCGCTTCCTTGGCCGAGATGTAGTCCTCGATATTGAAGCCTTTGACTTCACCGGCAAAACGGGTACTGAAAGCTTGTGCGTCAAACTTGGTGATGGTGGCAATGCCGGATTTGCCCTCGAGTGCCGCTGCCCAGCTATCGGCAACATTATTGCCAATCGGGGTAACGGCGCCCAGGCCGGTAATGACAACACGACGGTTTTTAGAACCTCTCAAGCGATTCTCCTAAAGTCGATCGGGCGGCAATTACGCCTTGACGTGCGCGGTGGCGTAGTCGATGGCTTGTTGCACGGTGGTGATCTTTTCTGCTTGTTCGTCAGGGATTTCCATTTCGAACTCGTCTTCCAGGGCCATCACCAGTTCCACGGTGTCCAGGGAGTCAGCGCCCAGATCGTCAACGAACGAGGATTCGATCTTGATGTCCGCTTCTGCGACGCCCAGTTGTTCTGCGACGATTTTCTTAACGCGTTGTTCGATATCCGACATGTTATGGCTCCATTTGTTTGTTACGGAAAGCGCGCATTTTATCAGGTTTGCGCACTGAAAAACTAATTTCGGTGTTTGCTACGAGTTTCCCCATAAGTGCACCGAAATCGCTGGTAAAAGATGGGAAATCCCATCAGTTCATATACATACCGCCATTCACGTGCAGCGTGGTGCCGGTAATGTAAGCCGCTTGCGGCGAGGCCAAAAAGGCGACCGCGGCAGCAATATCTTCAGGTTTGCCCAGGCGTCCCAACGGGATTTGCGTGAGCAATGCAGCGTGCTGGTCGTCGCCCAGCGACTTGGTCATGTCGGTATCGATAAAGCCCGGCGCCACGCTGTTGACGGTGATGTTACGGCTGCCGATTTCACGCGCCAACGCGCGGCCCATGCCCTCCACGCCAGCCTTGGCGGCGGCGTAATTCATCTGGCCCGGGTTGCCGGACGACGCTACCACCGACGTGATGTTGATGATGCGGCCGGCCTTGGCCTTCATCATGCCGCGCAAGACGGCGCGCGACAGCCGGCCGACGGCGGACAGGTTGGTGGTGATCACGCTGTCCCACTCGTCGTCCTTCATGCGCATGGCCAGGTTATCCTGGGTAATGCCGGCGTTGTTGACCAGGATGGCGACGGCGCCGTACGTCTTGGTGATCTCGTCGATGACGGCCGCGCAGCGCTCGGCGTCGGTCACGTTCAGGACCAGGCCTTTGCCGGCCTCGGCACTGATTTCAGCCAGGTAAGCTGAAATCGCTTCCGCGCCCGCTTCGGTGGTGGCGGTGCCGATCACGCGCGCACCCTGGCGCGCCAGTTCCTGGGCGATGGCCTTGCCGATGCCGCGCGAAGCGCCGGTCACCAGCGCCACTTGATTTGCTAAATTCATGTGTGTCCTAACTAGTTAGTGCTAAACGATAGTACCCTGCGCCGCAGTCTTACTTGAGCGAGGTCAAGATGCGCTCCAACGAGGCCTGGTCGGTGATGGCGTCGCCCACCAGCGTCGCATCGATGCGCTTGGTCAAGCCCATCAGCACCTTGCCGGGACCGCATTCGATCACCTGGGTAATACCCTGTGCAGCGACCTGCTGCATGGTTTCCACCCAGCGCACGGGCGCGGCGGCCTGGCGCACCAGCGCATCCTTGATGGCCTCGACGTCGTTCAGCACGGCCACATCGACGTTATTGATCAGCGGAATTTGCGGCGCCGAGAAGGTCAGGTCGGCCAGGTAGTCGCGCAGGCGATCCGAAGCAGGTTTCAGCAGCGACGAGTGGAACGGCGCCGAGACCGGCAACTTCATGGCGCGCTTGGCGCCCTTGGCCTTGGCGATATCGCAGGCGCGCTCGACCGCAGCGGTATGGCCGGCGATCACGACTTGCGCCGGCGCGTTGAAGTTGACCGCTTCCACCACCGAGTCCGACACGGCAGCGGTGGCTTCGGCGCAGGCGGCGCGCACGTCGTCGTCCGACAAACCGAGCACGACAGCCATGGTGCCGAGTCCGACCGGTACGGCTTCCTGCATCGCTTGCGCACGGAAGCGCACCAGCGGCACGGCGTCCTTGAACGCGATCACGCCGGCAGCGACCAGCGCCGAGTATTCGCCCAGGCTGTGGCCGGCAACGATGGTTGGCGCCGAGCCGCCTGCGGCGATCCACGCGCGGTACACGGCCACGGCAGCGGTGAGCATCACCGGCTGGGTGTTGGTGGTGAGGTCCAGCTCTTCCTTCGGACCTTCGGCCATCAGCTTGCCGAGGTCGAAGCCCAGCGCGCTTGACGCTTCGGCGATGGTTTCTGCTACCACCGGGTTACCGGCAAAACCGTCCAGCATGGCAATCGCCTGCGAGCCCTGGCCCGGGAATACAAATGCAAATTTAGTCATACGTCATCCATTCGAAGGGAATCAATTCTTGTCGGCCTGAAGTATAGCCGTTAGAACTCTAACTCTAATTCTGGTGCAGCAAGTCGCCGCTTACAGCGTCTCAGGCAAGCCGCTCATGGTGGCCAGTACCGCGCCCCAGGTAAAGCCGCCGCCAACACCTTCCATCATGACGTTGTGGCCGTTCTTGATGCGGCCGTCGCGCACGGCAGCGTCCAGCGCCAGCGGGATCGAGGCAGCCGACGTATTGCCGTGCTGATCGACGGTCACCACCATCTTGTCCAGCGGCAGGCCCATTTTCTTGGCGGTGCCGTTCATGATGCGGATATTGGCCTGGTGCGGTACCAGCCAGTCGATCTGGTCAGCCGACATGCCGGCCTTGTTCAACGCTTCGTGCGCGACTTTTTCCAGTACCGAGACGGCCAGCTTGAACACCGCCGGACCGTCCATGTACAGGTAGGCTTCGCCGGCGGTGGCGCCGCTGAACGAGTTGGGCATGCACAGGATGCCCGAGTGGCTGCCGTCCGCGTGCAGCGCGGTGGCCAGGATGCCAGGCTCGTCCGAACCGGTCACCACCACGGCGCCGGCGCCGTCGCCGAACAGCACGCAGGTGGTGCGGTCGTTGAAATTGAGAATGCGCGAAAACACTTCGGCGCCGATCACCAGCACGTTCTTGTGCACGCCGGCACGGATGAACGCATCGGCCGTGGACAGCGCATACACGAAGCCGCTGCAGACAGCCTGCACATCGACGGCCGCGCCATTGTTGGTGATGCCGAGTTTTTGCTGGACGATGCAGGCGGTGCTGGGGAAGCTGCCGAAGAAGTCGGGGGTGGAGCTGGCAACGATGATCAGGTCGATATCGTTGGGCGCCAGGCGCGCCATTTCCAGCGCTTTTTTGGCGGCGTTGGCCGCCAGGTCCGACGATTTTTCGTCGGCGGCGGCAAAGTGGCGCGCCGAAATGCCGCTGCGCGATACGATCCACTCGTCGGAAGTTTCGATGCCCTTGGCGGCCAGTTGCTGGGCCAGGTCCTGGTTGGTCACACGTTGCGCCGGCAAGTAGCTGCCGGTGCCGATAATTTTGCTATACAAGGTCATGCCGTCTATTCCACTCGATAGTTAGCCGGCAACGACGCCGGCGGCACTGGGGGCGGCTGCAGGTGCGGCAGCCGCCTCAGGCGTTTCAGTGTTGCGCGGCATCAGCTCGGCGATCAGGGTCGAAATGTGCGGCAACACGTCATTTTTGGCTGCATCATACGCCCGCTTGATCGCCCACTCAAAGGAATATGCGTCGGCGCCGCCATGGCTTTTGAACACCAGGCCGCGCAAACCGAGCAGGCTGGCGCCGTTATAGCGCGATGGCGACAGGCGGTTCTTGATGGCAGTGAGCGCGCCGCGGCCCAGCAAAGCGCTGAGGATGGTCAGCGGCGTACGCTTGAATTCGGTCTTGACGGTATCGGCAAAGAAGCGGGCCACACCCTCCACTGCCTTGAGCGTGACGTTGCCGGTAAAGCCGTCGCACACCACCAGGTCGGTGGTGCCTTTGAAAATATCGTTGCCTTCGACGTTGCCGAAGAAATTCAGCGCGCCGCGCTCGTGGTCGATCTGCAGCAGCCTGCCGGTGGCCTTGACCACTTCGTTGCCCTTGATGTCCTCGGTACCGACGTTGAGCAGGCCGATGGTCGGGCGCTCGATGTTTTCCATGGCCGAGACCAGCACCGAGCCCATGATGGCGAACTGGTGCAGGTGATGCGGTTCGCAATCGACGTTGGCGCCCAGGTCGAGCATGTAGGTCGGGCCGTTCTTCTGGTTTGGCATGATCGAGCAGATCGCCGGGCGATCGACGCCGCTCATGGTCTTCAGTACGTAGCGCGCCACGGCCATCAGGGCGCCGGTGTTACCGGCCGAGACCGCAGCCTGGGCCTTGCCGGATTTGACCTGCTCGATCGCCACGCGCATCGACGAATCTTTTTTGCGGCGCAATGCCACTTCCAGCGGGTCGTCCATGGTCACCTGCTCGGAAGCGTGGACGATGGACAGGCGCGGATGGGTGTCGGCGTGGTGTTTTTTCAGTTCGGTGCGCAGGACGTCTTCGAGTCCGATCAGGATCAGCTCGGCGTCTGGTTCGCGGTTGACGAAGGAGATTGCTGCGGGAATGGTGACCGATGGACCGTGATCTCCGCCCATGCAGTCGATAGAAATTTTGATTGTCATTGTTTGGGTTCAGTACCACGCTCCAGCCCTTCCGGGGCGAGCTGCGGCAAGCTGCGGACCTGTAACGGCCGGCGTATCAACATGACGGTGTGCAAAAGTGGTTTGCAGCCGATGAAAAAAGAAAAAGCGATGCTCAATAACTCAGCACCGCCTGTTTCCGTGTCCAGCAAAAGCGTCGATTACTCGTCGTTTTTGGTTTTCAGGACTTTACGACCACGGTAGAAGCCGTTAGGGCTGATGTGGTGACGCAGGTGGGTTTCGCCGGTGGTTGGCTCGATACCCAGTTGTGGAGCAACCAGGAAATCGTGCGAACGGTGCATACCGCGCTTCGAAGGGGACTTCTTGTTCTGTTGAACTGCCATGTTAATGACTCCTAATACATAAGTTCTAAAATTTTAACACAATCGATCAGCAAATACATGCGAATCGAGTATCCCGCCGGCAATACCGCCCGGCGACGTTAAATGCGGGTACTACTTTTACTACAACTTGCCAATACTCGATTACTGCACGCGCATGACACGTTCTTTACAACACGATCTGTAAAACGGCTTATTCGGGATTGCGGCTGTGCCGACTTATTTCAGGCCCTTGAGTGCTTCAAAGGGCGAGATCTTGGCGCTTTTCGCCTTATCCAACAGCGACGCATCGGGGCAGACTGCGTGGCGCGGCGATTGCGGCAAGGCCAGCAACGCTTCGTCTTCCACCAGGTCCATCACCAGCATGCTGCGGGTGCCAACGATCACATCGATCGATTCGTCAGCAATAATTTCTTCGATTTCGTCGGCTTCCTGATCATCCTTACCAAGCACCAGCACGGTCGACGAATCGACGGTGTGGGCATAAGGCGTCAGGCACCGCTGGCAGACCAGTTGCACCGTGCCGGCAACCGACAGGGTCAATTGCGGGTAGCCCATCTTGCCGGTGCCGCCTTCTACCTTCCAGGTAATCTCGCCGGACGCGTCAGCGCAGTCCTTGGCCAGACGGGTCATTTGAGCAACAGGCGTTACGCCGTGTTCGCTGCCATTGTGACGACAAAAATCAAAAGCGTCGATGACCGTAGCATTCATTACAGAAAAATTCCCCGGAAAACCTGCGATAATAGCAGGGTTTTCACCCGCAAGTCAAAAGCTGTATGACTTCACCCGCTGTTTGAGCATTTTTACAGTTTTTAATGTGTCCGGCGCGCATCAGCGAACGCCGGCGACAGAGCATATAACATTCCCCCTATGACATCAAGTTTACCGTTACGCCTGGTACTGGCTTCGAGCTCCGCCTACCGCAAGGAGCTGTTGTCGCGCCTGCATTTGCCATTCGACGTGGCCGTGCCCGATATCGACGAAAGCCCCCTGCCCGGCGAGACGCCGAGCGCCACCGCGCTGCGCCTGGCACGCGAAAAAGCTGCTGCCGTGGCCGCCAGGCTGCCGGGCAGCGTCGTGATCGGCTCCGACCAGGTCGCCACGCTCGGCGACGAACAGATCGGCAAGCCCGGCAACCATGCCAGCGCGCTGGCCCAATTACAAAAGATGCGCGGACGCGAGGTGATCTTCCACACCGCGCTGTGCGTGTGGGATGGCCGCGCCGAGCATCCCGACAGCGCCGCCCAGCTGGCCGACCTCCAGACCCGCGTGACCTTCCGCGACCTGCCCGATGCCGAGCTCGACGCCTACCTGCGGATCGAGCAGCCGTACGACTGCGCCGGCAGCGCCAAGAACGAGGGACTCGGCATTGCCATCCTGGAACGCATCGACAGCACCGACCCCACTGCCCTCACTGGCTTGCCTTTGATCGCCCTGACAGGCATGCTGCGCAATCTTGGTATTTCCTTTTTTAGATAGTTGATGAGTTATCCATGCCCGGCACCTTATTTTTGATTCCAAACACTCTGGGCGAGACCGAAGCGCTCGCCTCCGTACTGCCTGAACAGGTCCAGCACATCACCTCGCAACTCGATTACTTCGTGGCCGAGAACGCCAAGACCGCGCGCGCCTTCCTCAAGCTGGTCAATGCCAGCCATCCGTTGAGCAAGCCGCTGCAGGAAATCAGCATTTCCGAACTGAACGTGAATACGCCGTCCGCAGCGCTGGCCGGCTTGCTGGCGCCGTTGCTGGCCGGTCGCGATGGCGGGCTGGTGTCGGAAGCAGGCGTGCCGGCCGTGGCCGACCCCGGCGCCGACCTGGTGCGCCTCGCGCATCAGCATGACATCCCGGTACGGCCGCTGGTGGGACCGTCGTCGTTGCTGCTGGCGGTGATGGCAAGCGGCCTGAACGGCCAAAGCTTCGCCTTCAACGGCTACCTGCCCACCGATGCGGCCCAGCGCAGCGCCCGCATCAAGGAACTGGAATCCCGGTCACGCAAGGAAAAGCAGACCCAGCTGTTTATCGAAACGCCGTATCGCAATACGGCCATGCTGGAAGCGCTGGTCGGCGCGTGTGCACCAGGCACGCTGATCTGCGTGGCGACCGATTTGAGTCTGGCGACGGAAACCATACGCACCCGGACCGGGGCGCAGTGGAAGAGCCAGCTCGCTGGCGGCAAGGCGCCGGAATTCCACAAAAAGCCGACGGTGTTCTTGTTGTTGGGGCAGTAAGCGAAGCGAACACTGCTCATAATTGCCATGGATCCGCGCGAAAGCGGGGATCCACAGAACGCCAGAGCAATCGCACCGCCGCTCAAAACCCCCGCGAGTATTCGGTTACCCACTCAATCGCCGCCAGCTGTATTGCATACAACTCCGCCGGCCGCATCGCAATCTGTTCCAACATCTGCCCCAGCGCCACCGTATCGCGCCCGCGCTCGATATTTTCGATCAGACTCAGCAGCACACCATAGTCCCCGGCCCGCTCCAGCAGCGCCGTGCGCACTTCGTCGAGCACGTTCACGCTGTCGAGCAGCTCCTGCATGTGGATCGAAAACAGCGTATCCATCAACGACATCACGCCGACCGTGAAGCCGATATCGGCGCTGGTGCGCTGCCCGGGCCGCGTGTGTTCGACCAACAACTCGATGGTTTTGCCGCGTGTGGTGGCCAGTTGCAGCAGGGGCGACGTGAATTCGTGCGCGCCGCCACTTTTTACATACAGCAAAATCTGCAGCCAGCGCCGCAATTGGCGCCTGCCCAGCACCATCAACGCGTGCCCGACCGAATTGATGCGGTAGCGCGTGCCCACCGCCGGGGTATTGACCAGCCGCAGCAGATTGAGGGTGATCAGCGCATCGTGCTTGACCATCGATTCGATCTCGTGGCTGCTGGCATCGGTATCGATCAGGTCGAGCAGGTGCAGCACGCTGCGCTGGGACGGCGAAATTTTTTTGCCACTCAGAATGACGGGACGGGCGAAGTAATAGCCCTGGAAGTATTCGAAACCGAGATCCATGCACTGGCGGAACTCTTCCACTGTCTCGACCTTTTCGGCCAGCAGCTTTTGCTTCGGATTCTTCAGTACCTTGGTCAACGCCGCCAACGTGCCGGGTTTCATCTGCTTGATATCGACCTTGATCACGTCGCACAGCGGCTGCAGCTTTTGCACGTCTGCGGTCTCGCCGATGACGTCGTCGAGCGCGAAGCGAAAGCCGGCGCGCTTGAGCTCGCGTACGCGTTCAAGCACGGCAGGCGTGGCTTCCACGGTTTCCAGGATTTCGAGGATGACCTTGTCGTGCGGCAGAAAGCGGATGAAGTCGCTCATCAGGCCGACTTCATCGACATTGACGAAGGCAAGCTGGTCGCCCACGACCAGCTCCATGCCCAGCTCGGACGCGTGGGCGATCACCGTGGCGGTGGCGGACGCATCGTCGCGAAACTCTGCGGTGGTGGCGGTGTGGGCGTCGCGGAACAGCAGTTCGTAACCGACCAGCCGCTGGCCCCGGTTTAGGATGGGCTGGCGGGCCAGGAAGAAATTATCGGCAAGCCTGGACGGTGGCAGCTCGGTAGCTGACAGCATGGACATCCCCTCAGGAGACCCCGAAACCTGCTGCGTGGTCTCCGCTAAAGTGCTGGAACGAGGCGCTGAACTGACGTCGGCGCCCGCGAATACCCAACTATACCCGACGCTACCAAAATGACAACTAAAAACCTATCGCGTGCCGGACCGGCGCGGACCATTGTTGCGTGCAACTGCGGGCTGGTCGCTACCAGTCGGCTTGGCGGCCGCCGGCCGGGCCGGGGCTGGCCTGGCGCTGGCAGGTTTGGTGTCGGCAGGCAAACCTGACGCGGCGGCCTTGGCGCCGAACGCCGGCTTGCCGCCAAACCCGGGCTTGGCATTGAACGGCGCACTGGTACTCGCGCCCGGCCGGCCACCGGGGCGACCGGTGCCGCCGGGACGGCCGCCGGCAGTGCCCTCGCCTGTGCCGGGACGGGCCAGCGGCGTGCGGGTGCGGATCGATTTACCGACCGGCAGCGGCTTGCCGCTCTCGAGCGTAAAACGCGCGCCGCTGTCCTTGCCCAGCGCCTTGACCAGCCACGGCATCACTTCCTTGAGCATCGGCTCGAGCGTATAAGGCGGATTGAGGATGAACATGCCGCTGCTGTGCAGGCCGAAGCCGTCGGGCATCGGCGTGTGGGTGGTGAGCACCACGTTGAGCCAGTCGTTGCATTGCAGTTGCTTGAGCTTGTCCGCGAATTCGCGCGATTCCATCCGTTGCAGCAGCGGATACCAGACCGCGTACGTACCGCCCGGGAAGCGCAGCAGCGATTCGGCCAGCGTATCCTTGACCTTTTTATAGTCCTGCTTGTCTTCGTACGGCGGGTCGATCAGCACCAGCGCGCGGCGCGACGGCGGCGGCAGCAGCGCTTTGAGCGACTGGAAGCCGTCGCCCTTGGTCACCAGCACGCGCTTGCCGCGCGTGGTCGGGCGGATACCCTGCTGGGCGGCGTGCTCGTCGAGCTTGCGGAAGTTATCGGTCAGCAGCTTGAAATCGGCCGGATGCAGCTCGAACAGGCGCAGGCGGTCATGCTCGCGCGCCACCAGGTCGGCGATGAACGGCGAGCCCGGGTACTGGCGCATCTTGCCGCTCGGATTCATGCCCTTGATCAGGTCCACGTATTCCTTGACCGGCGCCGGCATGTCCTTCAAATCCCACAGCGGGCCGATGCCGGTGTCGTACTCGGCGTTCTTGGAGGCGAAAGCGCCGTCGAGCGCATACACACCGGCGCCCGAGTGGGTGTCGATATAAGTGTAGGCGGTGTCTTTCTGATTCAGGTATTGCAGCATCTGGATGGTCACGAAATGCTTCAATACATCGGCGTGATTTCCCGCGTGAAAGGCGTGGCGGTAGCTGAACATGTGTGGGGACTTTCTAAATAGGTAATGCAGACTGGCCTGCGCAATCCCGCATTATCCACCAGAACCGGGGCCGGACCCAAAAACGGTTGTACCACGTTTGCATCAAGGCGCGCACGTCGGGCAAATCTAAGATGGCGAATTGACCAATGGGGAGGTAAACATGAAGATGACCATCGTGACCGACGATCAGGGAGAAATTCTGGGGGCGATACCGGGAGACACCGTGCCGGAGCACGTGATATTGAAAGACTTTCACTCCCACATCGTGGAAGTGCCCGATGACACCGGCGCGATCACCGACGGCGCGGAATTGAAGAAGCGCCTGCAAGAAGCCTTGCAGGCGCAGCACGGCAAGCAATAACCCTCACCCCGCGCTTATAACGCGGAGCAGGCTTTACCGCTCGGGGTCGGGCCCTGTCAGGCTCCGGCCCCGCCTGGCCGTGCGGGTGTTAAACTGGTTAAGCAACCTTTTTGTCGAAGAATTGCTCGTCCTCGGTGGAACCGTGCAGCGCCGTGGTGGAAGACTGGCCGTTCTGGATGGTCTGGGTGACGGCATCGAAGTAGCCGGTGCCGACCTCGCGCTGGTGTTTGACGGCCGTGAAGCCCTTCTCGGCAGCAGCGAATTCCGCTTCCTGCAATTCCACGAAGGCCGACATCTGGTTGCGGGCATAGCCGTGCGCCAGGTTGAACATGCCGTAGTTCAGCGCATGGAAGCCGGCCAGCGTAATGAACTGGAACTTGTAACCCATGGCGCCTAACTCTTTCTGGAACTTGGCGATAGTGGCATCGTCCAGGTTTTTCTTCCAGTTGAACGACGGTGAGCAGTTGTAGGCCAGCATCTTGCCGGGGAACTTGGCGTGTACGGCGTCGGCGAACTGCTTGGCAAAAGCCAGGTCCGGCTTGCCGGTTTCGCACCACACCAGGTCGGCGTACGGCGCGTAGGCCAGGGCCCGCGAAATCGCCTGCTCGAGACCTGGCTTGACTTTATAAAAGCCTTCCACGGTACGTTCGCCGGTGCAGAAGGGACGGTCGTTTTCATCGACGTCGGACGTCAAGAGGTCGGCCGCTTCGGCATCGGTGCGGGCAATCACCAGGGTGGAGGTGCCCATCACGTCGGCTGCCAGGCGTGCGGCGGTCAGTTTTTCCACGGCTTCGCGCGAGGGCACCAGCACTTTGCCGCCCATGTGGCCGCATTTCTTGACCGACGCGAGTTGGTCTTCGAAGTGGACGCCGGCGGCGCCCGCATCGATCATGGACTTCATCAGTTCGTAGGCGTTCAGTACGCCGCCGAAACCGGCTTCGGCATCGGCCACGATCGGTGCGAAGTAATCGATGTCGTCCTTGCCTTCCGACCATTGAATCTGGTCGGCGCGCTGGAAGGTATTGTTAATGCGGCGCACGACCAGCGGCACCGAGTTGGCCGGATACAGCGACTGGTCCGGGTACATTTCGCCGGCCACGTTGGC